>OHAO01001371.1_pt1 | contig 17159 bp, 14 predicted proteins | sample 1577151 | NCBI WGS metagenome assembly OHAO01 (sample SAMEA3541585, study PRJEB24748) | human gut metagenome | biome: human gut; feature: human-associated habitat; material: faeces | place: China | collected 2012 | reverse complement strand
ATCATTCATTATTTTCTTAACGTAAGGAGGAATACTTATGTCTACAACTGAAAATCGCGGTCAATTTGGTTCAAAGCTAGGCTTTATCCTGTCCGCAGCAGGTTCTGCTGTAGGTCTGGGTAACATCTGGAAGTTCCCCGGCAAAGCGTATAATTGCGGCGGCGGTGCTTTCCTGTTGGTTTACATCATCATGGTTGCTCTGATCGGTACCACAGTTATGATGGCAGAATTTACGGTAGGTCGTAACGCACACAAAAATGCACTCGGTTCCTTCCGCGCCATCAGCCAGAAATGGGGCTTTGCAGGCGGTCTCGGCGTTCTGACAGGCTTCATCATCCTTTGTTACTATTGTCAGGTTGGCGGCTGGACTATGAAATACATCTACGCTTACATTGCAGAAGCAAAGATGGTATACGCTGATCCTACGGCTTACTTCCTTGGCATGCTGGGCGCAAACGGCTTCCCTCTGCAGGGTGCTGTTATTTTCCCTCTGATTTTCCTGTTCCTGACAGCCTTCATTCTGAGTCACGGTACAGCAGGTATCGAAAAGATGTCCAAGGTTCTGATGCCCTTACTGTTTGTACTGCTGATTGGTCTGATGATTCGCTCCTGCACACTGCCCGGCGCTGACGCAGGTCTGAAATACATGCTGAATGTTGATTTCTCTACCATCAACAGCAACGCTATTCTGGTTGCTCTGGGTCAGGCATTCTTCTCGCTCTCTCTTGGTATGGGTATCATGGTTACATACGCTTCCTATCTGTCTGATGAAGATAACCTGATTTCCAACACCGGTATCGTTTGCGTACTGGATACTCTGGTTGCTCTGTTCGCAGGCTTCATGATTATCCCCGCTGTATTCGCTACAGGCATCGACCCCGGTATGGGCGGCGGCTTCGCATTCGCAACACTGGCAGGCGTATTTGAAGCAATCCCCGGCGGTACACTGTTCGGTCTCTTGTTCTACTTCCTGCTGTTCTTCGCAGCAGTAACCTCCTCTACTTCCATCATGGAAGGTACGATTGCATTCCTGATTGAGGAAAAAGGTCTTAAGAGAAACCATGCACTGCTTGGTACATCCGTTGTTGTATTCATCATCGGCGTATTCTACACACTGTCTCAGGTTTACATGAACATCAAGGGTATCTGGGTTTCCAAGAACGGTATCGAATACCCCATCTTCGGCGACTTCCTGGAATACCTGACAGACAGACTGCTGCTGCCTCTGGGCGCACTGTTCTCCGTACTCTGTGTCGGTTGGGTTTGGAGCCCCGAAAAATCCGTAGAGGAAGCTACTTCTCACGGCAGATTCAAATTCTCCCTGGCACCTGTTTACAAATTCATGGTAAAAATCGTTGACCCTATCGCAATCGGTGTTATCATCATTGCAGGTCTGGTATTCGGTATGTCTATTTCTTAATTCAAATAAATTTCTCAAAAAGAAAATATTTCTTAAAGAGAAACATAAAAGCATACTGTTGCATAAACGATATGATAAAAAGGACGAAGGCTCCCCCTTCGTCCTCTTTTTTTGCCCATAATTTAGCATTTTTATAGGTGAAACGCCATTATGTATACTGTCCTTTTATTCATACTATACAATCACATTTCATTTTTGCCATTGACATTAAGAGAAACACGCCTAAATCTTAACGGTTTTTTTATGGAAATTTACATGATTTTCCGCTATTCTAGCCTTAGGATAAATTTGTAAGATATTGGAACTACATACATTTTCTTCTTTATCAGGAAAGATTCCCTATCAGACATCATACAACTTAGAAGAGGGACTGAGAAAAGGATGTCTGGAAAGAAGGCCATTATATGTATCCATTATGCGTTTTATGTCGTTTCAGTATTCTTACATCTCATCCAGCGAAACAATAGGGCTTTAAATCTATCGTTTATCTGTAAAGGAGGAATACTTATGTCTACATCAGCTGAAAATCGTGGTCAATTTGGTTCGAAGCTAGGCTTCATCCTTTCTGCAGCAGGCTCTGCTGTAGGTCTGGGCAACATCTGGAAATTCCCCGGTAAGGCTTATTTCTGCGGCGGTGGTGCCTTCTTGATTATCTATCTGATTATCGTTGCTCTGATTGGTGCAACCGTTATGATGGCAGAATTTACGGTTGGACGTAAAACACACAAAAATGCAGTTGGCGCTATACGTGAATTAAACGAAAAATGGTCCTGGGTTGGCGGCCTTGGTGTTCTGACAGGCTTCATCATCCTTTGCTACTATTGTCAGGTTGGCGGCTGGGCGATGAAATATATCGTTGCCTACATAATAGATGTAAAAACCATCTGGGCTGACCCTACAGCTTACTTCCTGAATAATCTGCTGGGCGCAGACGGCACATTCCCTTTGCAGGGTGCTGTTATCTTCCCCTTCATCTTCTTGTTCTTAACGGCTTATATCATCAGCCACGGCACAGCCGGTATCGAAAAAATGTCTAAGCTTCTGATGCCCCTGCTGTTCATCATGCTGATTGCTCTGATGATTCGTTCCTGTACCCTTCCCGGTGCAGATGAAGGTCTGAAATACATGCTGCAGGTTGATTTCTCCACTATCAACGGCATTGCAATCCTGACCGCTCTGGGGCAGGCATTCTTCTCCCTCTCCCTTGGCATGGGCGTTATGATGACATACGCTTCCTACCTCTCCAGTGAAGATAACCTGATTTCCAACACGGCTATCGTTTGTACGCTGGATACTCTGGTTGCTCTGTTTGCAGGCTTTATGATTATCCCCGCTGTATTTGCGACAGGTATTGCTCCCGGTATGGGCGGCGGCTTCGGGTTTGCTACACTGGCAGGCGTATTCATGGCTATTCCCGGCGGCCAGCTGATTGGTACCGTATTCTATTTCCTGCTGTTCTTCGCTGCAATCACCTCTTCCACCTCCATTCTGGAAGGTACGGTTGCTTTCCTGGTAGAAGAAAAGGGATTCGAACGAAAGAAAGCACTGCTCGGCGCATCCGTTATCATCTTTATCGTTGGTGTTATGTATACACTTTCTCAGGCACACATGAACCTGAAGGGTATCTGGATCTCCGGCGACGGTATCAGCTATCCTAGCTTCGGTGACTTCCTGGAATACCTGACAGACAGACTGATGCTGCCTCTGGGTGCATTCTTTACAACTGTATTCGTTGGCTGGATTTGGGGTACAGACAATTCCGTAGAGGAAGCTACCTCCTACGGCAAGTTCAAATTCGCTCTTGCACCTGTATACAAATTCATCGTTAAAATCCTTGACCCTATCGCAATCGGTGCTATCATCATTGCAGGTCTGGTATTCGGTTTGTCTATTTCCTAATAGAACTCAAAAAAATGAAAATCGGCTGAGGCGGAAGCTCTCCCTTCCTTGCTTCCCCTCTCCGTCATTTAGATTATTACGCGGCAATGACAGAGGACTCGAAAGAGTCCTTTGTCACTGCCATTTTTCTTTTTCGGGAATCCCTTCGCACCATAATCGAATTTTTCCATAGTATAAATATTGTAAATGCCAAAAGGAGGAACACGCATGAGAGAAATGTGCAGAAACTTCGCCTGTAATCAGCATTGCAGACAAAACAACACAGAGACCGCTTCCGCCACGCTGACACCGGCTACCATGATAGGAAATTGCAACGCCTGCGTGCTGGAGCAAATTGGGCTGGCGCAGGCTATGGTGCCCTTCCAGCCCTATGAAGCACCGATGGAGGCTGAGCAAAGCCTTATCTGCGGCACTGTCTTTGCCGATCTGGCTATCCCCTATTGCTCCGGCTGGAATCTTTATCGTTTCGGAAAGGGGGCAGAGGTATGAATCAGGAGGAATTATTGAAATCCTTGATGGAACTTGACTTTATTGCTGTAGATTTGGGGCTTTTTCTGAATACACACCCCGATGACAGCGATGCCATTGCAGCGTACAATCAGGTCATCACTGCCGCTGACACGGTTCGTATGAAATACGAGGAGACATTCGGACCGCTTTGCTCCTTCCGCAGCTATGCCGCCAATACACAGGCTTGGCAGTGGATGGAAAATCCATGGCCTTGGCAGAACGATGCCAATTTTTCTCTGGCAGGAAAGGAGTGTAAATAAATGTGGATTTATGAAAAGAAATTGGAATTTCCTGTGAAGATTACAAAACCCGATGCAAGACTTGCGAAAATCATGATTGAACAATACGGGGGTGCAGATGGCGAGTTGGCGGCATCCCTGCGGTATCTCAGCCAGAAATTTACGATGGTAACGCCTGAGGCAAAGGCAACGCTGAATGACATTGCTACAGAGGAATTCGGGTATTACATCTATCAACTATCTCCTTCATGCAGCAGAATCATAAAATAAAAGCCCCATCCTTGATGGGGCTTTTATTTTTCATTTTCCCCATAAAAAATTGCAACTACACTTCGCATTTTCTCCCCAACTTATCACAAATCAGCATTTTCTGATAAGTTCCATAAAAAAAGACCCCGGGCCCGAAGGTCACCGGAGTACATTCAATGGATTCCCTCGGACTCGAACCGAGAACCGTCCGGTTATGAGCCGGATGCTCTAACCAACTGAGCTAAGAATCCAGATGCCCCGCAATGCCGCATCGGGGCATATTCAATTTAAAGGAGATAGGGTTTCTTCGCAGCTGCCGGAATCGAACCGACGCACTTACTTGTGCCCACTCTCTTGCTGCGTTAGTGCCGGGTTACCCCGGCAAGGGGAAAAAATGCTGCTCCACAGCGTAATGAGAAAGAAACCTGACAACTTTCTGTCTCGGCACTGCCATTATAGCATGTTTCGCAGAAGGGGGTGTAAAGAAAAACCCCCTTTTCTGCAAATTTTCTTATCATTTTGTTGCGGTCAACAAAATGGTGGTATAGAAAATTACCCCTTGTATTTCTTCGGGTGCATCCCCCAGAAAATAAACTGCTCTTTGATTACACTTTGCTCCTGCCAGCTAAAGCCTTCCTCCTGCAACCATTGTCTCATTCTGGCTTCTGCATCCTTATAGTCATACAGCTCCCCATATTTCATTCGGATTCTCAAGTAATCATTCATCCCAATGCCTGCGTCTCGCAGTGTGCGGATTCTTCCCTGCTCCTTCTCCCTGCTTTCATCCTGCACAAATTTTTCCATGTAGATGTATTCCTTCTCATCGTCCGAAATCTTCGCATCCTGCAAAGCAGCCTTCTTGGCCGCATTGTCCTTATAGTCCGCCGCCCGCATCAGGTAGTCCGCAACCTCGCCCATGCTGTTTGTCCAGCTAAAGTAATCCAGAATCTCCTTGTCCTTCTGCTTGTCACTCAGAATACTTCTGTAAAGGATTGCCTTCTGCTCCGCGCTCAGGGGTGCGCTGCGAATCGCTCTGCGCTTGTCTCTCCCCTTGTCCTCTCGGTTCATTTTGTTGATGCTTTCAAAGGCTGTGGTGTTCTTTGCCCCTGCCTGCCGCAGCTTCTCATAAACCTCCGTGCTCTTTTCGCTCAATGTCCGGTTCTTCTCCATGTGCGCCTGTGCCTCCGGCACTGCCCATTTCCCGAAAAGTGCCGCCTGCAGCCAGTTTGTTTTCTTGTCCTTGTCAACTGCAAACTGCAGCTTTTCCCCCTTGTTCGTCTGGGTGTAGCTGCCGCCCTTTCGCATCAGGTCAATGCCCTTTACGGTTTTTCTTACCTGGCCGCCTGCAATCGGCATCCCCAGATACCAAATCGGCTTTTCCAGTTCCTGCTTAATGGTCTGCTGCGCCTTTTCCTTTGTGTCATCACCGCTTGCCGCATCCCCGAAAGCTCCTGCAATCGTTGTAACACTCGGAAGTGCCGACTGCACAGGAATACGTCCCCCGTCAAAGAGTAAGCCGCCGACAAAGGGCATGTTTCCGCCAATATCTCCCAGCACATTTTCCAGTGCCTCGGAAGGCTTTTTCTGCTCTACGCGCTCTGTCAGCTGCACACCGTTTCCTTTTGCCGCATCCTCCAGAATGTCTAACGTATTGCGTACCTGTGTCCCCGTCAGGTCGCCGATTGCCTGATTGGCTGTGCTGAATGGGTCTAATGCGGAACGTCTCCCCGTCAGCTTTTCGTAAACATCATTGTAGATGTAAGCCCCGATAATAAGCCCACCGTATGCCTTCATCATTTTTGCAACGCTGCCCTGTGCCTCCTTCGGGATGTCCTTCATCAGATAGCTGATCTGGTTGTTCACCTCAAGCTGAAACATCGTCAGCGGCTTCAATGTCTTGCTGGAAAACATCGTGGGCATCGCGCCCTTGCTTCTTCCTGCAAAAAGTCCTCTTGCAAAATCATCCGCATTTTGGATTGCCGCCGTTTCCTCCATGCCTTTTTTTAGATTGTCATAATAACGGCTGCGCCAGACTGCCTGCGTGGTGAATTTGTCCGCCGCCTCCATCCATTGTAGAGGGTTCCAGTTCCCGCCTGCCTCGCTGATTTTCTGCATGGTGCTTTTGTAAAGCTGCTCCGAACCCTCTCTTGTCGCAAGAAAGGTGCTTTTTTTCGTCAGCTCGTCCATCTCTCCCTTTGTCATATTTACAAGGGATTCCTTTAGTCCGCGCAGATTGCTGCCAATGCTCATGTTGCTCATGCCCTGCGTGATGGGGATGAAATTTGTCAGTGCGGATCCGATATTTCCGGCTACCATGTTTCCGGCAACTCTGTTTTCTATCGCATTTACTGCCTTGTAAACCTTTCTGCCGAATACCTCCGTTTCCAGAATACGGTCAACCTTGTGCTTCTTTCCGGCAAGCAGGTCTGTGTATGCACGGATGTTGCTTACATAGTTCTGCAGGCTGTGATTCTGCACTCCTTCGTAAATTTCATCAATCCGCTTTTCTTTCTCCGCAGCAGTCAGGTCCATGTTGTTCTTCACCGCATCAACCCTTGCCCGGATGCCCTCATCCGAAAGCGTATATCTCATGTAGTCCTCATAGGAGCGCAGCCGCTTAATATCATCCGTATGGTAGATGACATCCGAAATGTTGTCAATGTATTGGTCGAAGGCACGCAGCGCATCGTAGTCCGTTTCCGTTCCGGTTCTCGTCAGCAGGTTTCCTGCCCATTTCTTCCCCGGGCGGAAGGTTTCCGTTCTTCCGGCAATGTCCATCGGCAGCTCCTTGGAGGAAAAATCAAAGCCCAGCTTTTTTGCCATCGCCTCTACCGCGTTGTTCGGGTCATCAAAATTCATGTGAGGGAAGTACCCTTCAATATACCCAACAGGCTCATATCCGTTGCGAATCAGTGCCTCATTGATTTTCGGGTGGATTTTCTTGTAGATTTCCGTAAATTCTGCAATCCCGTTGTCAATCCGCTGCAGCTGCTCCCTGCTCAGGCTCCTTTCGATGTGCTCAATCTGTCTGCGCAGCTCCTGCTCGTTTGCAATCTCCTCTACTGTCGCTCTGCCCTTTTTGCGCTCCATCTGCCGCAGCTGGTATCTGTTTTCTCCCAGCCACTGCACCAGGGCACTCTCGCTTGTTTTCACATTTTCACCGTTCGGCAGTTTGATGGGAATATTATTCTTCGTGCTGATGTCCGTCTGTTTCAGCCTGTCGATAAATGCATTCTTGAAAAGCGTCCTGTCTCTCTCGTTTGCATGAATCGGGTCAAATAAGGTCTGCTTTAACCGCCCTGCCTGCTCCTTCGTCGGGGCAACCATGTCAAGGATTCTTTCCTGTGTTTCACGCATCAGGCGTAAAGGGGAAAGGTCGCGCCAGCCCCTTTTCCCTTCGCTCTGAATGGGAATATTCCCCATAATGTCAGAAAAATCCCCGTCAAATCTGCTGTTTGCCTGCTTTTTATATTCCCGAATCATCTGATTTGTGGCATAAAGCGGCTTCTCCGCATTGTAAACCTCAATCAGGTCGTCACCGTTCAGCCCTGCATATTTTTTTGCCGTTTCTGCATCCAGTTCCCCCCGATGCAGCTTGTCCAGAAGTGCCTTGTCCCCCTCTGTCAGGTTTTTTCTGCTGCGCACCTTGTCTGCGGCTTTTTTGTATTGATACCTCTGGTTATACAGTTCCTTCATTTCCTTGGTTGACATTTTGTTATAGTCCACCTGCAAAGGGATTCCCTCCTGCATCAGCTTTCTTTTCTGCACTGCCGCCCTGTCATTGGTGTAAGCGGTCAGCTTCTGCAGCTCCGTCTGCAGCCTGTCCATGGCAGAATCAAATTCCGCTTTCAGTCCGTCCCTTGCGCCGCTGTCAATGGTTTCCGCCAAGGGAATCTCTCTGTAGGTCATCTCATCCGCAACCTCTTTGATTTTCAAAAGCTGCTCCGCAGGGTTCGTAATTTCATCAGAAAATAGCTGCGGCCACTTTTCATGCAGCTCCATCCACACGGAATCAATGTTTCCTTTTTCTCCTACGCCTACACTGCGGATCTTCCCAAATGTCCCCTTTCGCCACTGCTTGAAATCGGGGATGTTGCTTGCATCCTGTCTGGAAATTTTCAGCGTTAGCCCTTTCAAGTGGTTTTTCAAGTCCTTGTCAATATCCGCCCTGTTGCTGATGTGTCCCCTGTCAAAGAGTTCAGTGAAAATTCTTTCTCTGGTCTGCTCGCTGATTTTTCCTGTTCTGCCTTCCAGAACCGCGGTCTGCAGCAGCTTCTTTGTTTCCTCTGTTTCTCCCTTTCCGGAAAGAGAAAGGATTTTCTTCATTTCCTTTACTGCTCCTGTCTGAATCTTTTTCTCTGTATCCTTTACCCTTTGCGTGCGGATGCCAAGCATATCTTCCAGTTCCTGCATGCGTCCTGTAATCTTCTTCACTTCCGCATCAAACTGTTGGCTGTCACCGCTGTATTTCTCGCTGATTTCGCACAGCTTTTCCCCCATGTAGTCGGGGTTGTTCCAGTTTTCATATTCCTGTCGGATTTTCTCCGGAATTTCATCCGCAGAGAGAAGTTTCTTCTCGGATAACCCCGTATTCTTGACACCCTCCGCCGTCTTTGGTATAGTATCAATAGAGAATTGTGCAGTTGCGTTTTTGGACGTAACGGAGGGGCTTGTTACATCTCCGGGCAGCACGTTCTCTTTTTTTGTTTTCGGCTTTTGCATGAATGTCCCTATGACTTCCATTCTTTTTTTCTTTGTATTCGGTACCGCCTCCACAACATAGTATGTGCCATTGATACGTTTTTTGAATACCACCTTTTGAGAAAGCTTCCCGTTGCTGTCTGTAAACCCAGCAGCTCTTTTTTTGTCCAAAGCAACGTCATCATAATTATCCAGAATATATTGCACCTTTGCAATATCCTTAGGATTTGCCATACTTTTGTCATGAATACCATCTGCACCATGCCTTTTGTTCACATGGTCAAATGCGTTTGGCTTCAGATTATTTCCATATCCACTAATATCAAAGCCAACCAGATTGCTGACATCCTTTGCCATTCTTTCATTTACAGGAGAGAGTGCATAGTCGATTTTCTTGTCAATCGGATTGTTTTTTAGATATTCCATGTGCTCTAAAATCCCATCGTCAACATCTGCCATCTTATAGCCCATTTTTTCAAAATCAATCCCTGCAATCGGGCCCTTCTTGGATGCCTTTTTAAATGCCTCTCCAACCTTCTTCGCCCCGGCTCCCAGTGCCGCAAGCCCCACGTTAAACGCCGCATCTGTTGCCTCCTGCTTTCCAACATCCTTCGCAATCTCCCTGCGGCTCTTTCCGTCTGCCATGCCGGCCGCAATCGTCATCGGTGTGTTCACCATTGTGTCCGCCGCCTGCTGTCCCAGAAGTCCTGCCGCTACTCTCGCCGCCTTTGCGTTTTTCGGGTTCAGCAGAATTTTCGCCGCCGCCTTCTGTGCAATGTCCGGTGCTGTGCTTGCCGCCATCCTTCCGCCAAGCGCACTCGCCCCCTTGAGAACCGCTTTCTCTGCCGCCTTGCCGATGGTCATGTAGCCTGCGCCTGCCTTCGCAAATTCCCCCGTAACAGCCCCCAGTGTGCCTGCCGTCGGGTGCGCCTCCTGCGTCTCTTTCAGGTAGTTCAGCGTGTCCATCCAGTTCTTGCGTGCCTGTTCGTTTTTTATGCCCTTTGCCGCAATCCTCGCAACATTGCCGCCCGTGGCGTTCACAAATCCTGCGGCAAAGCCGGCACCGGGCAGCTTTTTCTGCAGCTCTGCCTGCTTCTGTGCCACCCTCTGGTATGCCGCAAGGTCTGTGCTTTTGTTCTTGCGCAAATCCTGCCCGATGCTCTGCATCTCTTTTCTGATTGCCCTGCTCTTTTTGTGCTTTTCCAGCAGATTCTTCACTGCGTCTTTCGCTCCGGTGTCTCGCACCACCTCCACAGGCTGCCCCCCGGAACGCAAAGAGGCGGCGGATTTCTCCGCCTGCCCCATCTTTTTTAATTCCTTTTTCGCATCATATTTTTTCAGTTCCTCTAAGGATAACCAAGCCATTCAGTTTTCCTCCCTTCGTTTCGGAAACCGCTATATTTCACCGTCCATTCGTCGCCTCACCCAACCTATCGGTCAGTCGTTCGCTCCTCATAACCGGACGGCTCAACCGCTACCACATTTGCCGCACCTCCGCCTGTTATTTCATCGTTTTCAGGAAAGCATTGTAAGTAGCCTCGTTGATTGTTCCGTTTTTCAGCATATTTTGAATTGCAGTGTTTACAAGCGGATTGCTCTTTGTCCCGTAGTAATTCACAAGGTTCTGCAATTTCATCAAGCCTGCTGCACTCACATCCGTTGGCGTTTTGTCTTTATCTTTGTTTCCGCCGCTGTTTCCGTTTCCGCCGCCTCCGCCGCTGCCGTTTCCGCTTCTTTTTTTACTGCCTTTTGTCCCTCCGCCGCTCCCTCGTGTCACACTGCTGTTCACCTTAGCGATGTTCGCCCTTGTCAGCATTGCATCCAGTGCAAGCTGCTCCAGCTCCGCATCCTGCATCCGCTTCAAATAGCTAACGTCATAGCCCATTGCCGCCAGCTTCTTGTAGTCGCCCATCTGCAGCGCAAGGTCAATCTGCTGCTGCCGCAGTGTGTCCGCATATTGCTTGCTTGCCAGATTCTCCTGATAGGTCTGGCTGTTCATGCTGTCGCTGTATTCCCGCAAGCCCTGCTTGTAGTTCGCCGCCCATTGGTTCCAGCTGTTTCGGTTCGCCGCCTCGCTCTGCCATGCGTTCATCGCCTGCTGCTTTGCGTCCGCATAATAGCCGCTGATGTCGCTGTCTGCCTGTGTCCGCGCCTGCAATGCCTGCAAAGCATAGTCTCTTAATGCCTGCTGTCTTGCCTGCTCGTTGCTTGCAAGGCTGTTTTCGTAGTTCGCCGCAAGCGCAAGGTTCGCGCTCTCGCTGCTGCCTCCGCTGATGCCCAGTGCCGCCAGCTGCTGCGGCAGTGCGTTTTCGTTTTGCCGCTTCAGGATGTAAGCCTGCCTTGCCAGCTCGTCATAATTGCCGTTTGCCTTCTCCTGCTCCGTCCGGTTCTGCGCCAGTGCGGCGGAAAGCAGTGCCTTCCTCTGCTCCGCAAGGCTCTCTGCCATCTCGTTGTAGCCGCCGAAAAGCTCGTCCTTCGTCATGCCGTTGTATTCGGGCAAGGGCTCTCTCTCTCCGAAAAGATTGTCATAATTGCTGTAAATTTGGTTGGTGTAGCCCTTGTTCGTCCCGTTCGCGTTCATCCAATTCAGCTTGTTCTGCCTCTCCTTCTCCAGCTGCACCATCTCCTGCGTGTTGCTTGCGTTCTTTATCGCCGCCGCATAGTCCTTGTTCGGGTCGAAGTAGCCGAATTGCCCATAAACGGAATTTGCCGCCGCGTCCTGTCCTGTGCCGTAGCCTGCCTGTCCGCCGTAGCCTGCCGCCGTCAGTGGCGTGCCGCTTGCCGCCATGCCGCTGTTTCCGCCGCCGGATGCTGTTTTCAGAGCTGTTCCGTTCGGCGCAGTGTAAAGCCCGATGCCGTTGTTCCCCTCCGTAATGCCGCCGCCGTATTTCGCCAGCAGCTCCGCATTGGAAAGCTTCACGTCATTCGGGTCGGAAAGGCGGAAGGCGAAGGTGTTGTTTTCCTTTCCTGCCAGTCTTTCGTTCACTCTCTGCATCTCCTTTGCTACCCGTGCATCGTGTCCGGCAATGTTCCCTCCGGTGTATCGGTTCACAAAATTGCCGTCCTTGTCATAGGTCGTTTGTGTAAAGGTGCCCCTGTTATATTGGTCTACAATCTTGTTCCCAAGCTCGTCGCCGCGCACCACCAGATCGCGCACCCAGCCGATGTCGTTCTCGCCTAAGCCGTAGCCGTTGCTGTTCGCTAAGGGATAATATCTGTAATTGTCCCTCAAGTTCTCCGCCGCCCTGTGCGCCGCTGTCATGCCGCCCTGGTCGCCTGCCGCCTTCGCCTCGTTGTATTTCTGCTGATAGCTTTTTAAAAGCGTCTGGTCGGGAAGGCTCATGCTCCCGTCCCCGTTGTAGGTTCCCTCGCCGCTCTCCGCCTTCTGGTGGGCGTATTGTCTTGTGATGTAAGCCTGTAGGGCTGCCCTCTGCGCCGCGTCCGTGCTCCCGAAGGAGGTCGGTGCGGTCGGGTTTTCCGCCTCTGCCGCCGCCGTTGCCCCTGTCTGCGTGGTCGCTGTCGGCTGTATTGCCGCCTTGTTCGTGTTGTTCAGTGCCGCCTCCGTGCTGCGGTATTGCCCCTGCGGTGCGCTTGCCTGCGGCATCCCGCCGTAAATGTCGTTGGTGTAGCCCTTCGTGTTCGTTCCGCTCGCGTTCATCCAATTCAGCTTGTTCTGCCGCTCCGCAATCAGCTGCGCCTGCTTCACGGGGTTCTTCTCGTTCCGGATGGCTGCCGCATAGTCCAGATTTTTGTCAAAATAGCCGCCGCTGCCAGTTCCCTTTCCGTCTCCGCCGGAGGAAGAGTTTCCCTTTCCGGAAGAGCTGTAAGAGCCGCCGTAAATGCTGTTGGTGTAGCCCTTTTTGTTCGTCCCCGCGGCGTTCATGGCATCAATCTTGTTTTGTCTCTCTGCCTTTAGCTGCTCCTTCTTCGCAGGGTTCTTCTCGTTTTTGATGGCTGCCGCGTAGTCCTTTTTGCTGTCATAATAGCCTGCCAAGATCTCACCTCCTTATTTTTTTTGGGGAAAAAAGCGACTTTGCAAAACCTGCATTGTCGCTTTCTTTATGCTTGTAACAGTTCCCCCGTTACTGTTTTAAAATAGTAATCTTTCTCCTCTTTCCGTCCCAGAGCACCGCATGCCCCATCGTCTCTGCAATAAAGCGCAGGGGCACAAGCGTCCGCCCCGTTCTCTCGTCAAGGATGGGTGCCTGCTCCATCAGCCGCTTGCCGCCGTCCACCAGTGCCGTCTGGCTGCCAATCGCAAGCTCAATGTCATGCGCCCTGCTGCGGATGATAATGCGGCGGCTCTTTGCTAGCCATTCCACCCTGCATCCAAGGCTCTCGCCCACAAAGCGCAGTGGCACTAAGGTGCGCCCTGTCTTTTCGTCTACAATGGGCGGCTGGTCAAGGGTGATCTCCTTCCCGTCGTCAAATGCCTTGTCCTTCCCGATGAAAAGCTCCACCGCCGTCCCCTGCAGGTTCTCCCTTGCAAGGTCAATCGCGGTGTACATGTCCATCACAAACCCCATCCCTAAGTCCTTCGTCCGGTAGGTGATGTATTCGTAGGGAATCCAGAAGAAGCCATGGTCTGCGTAGTCCTCGCCCCAGCTGTTCTGGCATTCCAGAAAGCCCTTGTAGTGTCTGCCGTGAATCGTTCTCTCCTTCGTGTCGTCATAGCCGATAATCAGCACAGCATGTCCGCCGATGAGGAATGTCCCTAAGGGAAGTCCGATACATCCCTCTGTGGGCGAATAGATTTCCTCCGAACAGGTCATCCCTAAAAGCACGGGATTCTGATTGGCGAGAGAGAGCTTCACTTCCTCCAGTGTGTCCACCCTCGCGTAGTTTCTGCAGTAAAAACGACCAATGCGCTTTGCCTCCTCATCCGTCACCGCTAAGGGGGGAAAGTGCAGCTTGCCTGTTTTCTTGAAGCTCTCCTGATCGTAGCTTGTAAAGGGGTAAAATACCTCGTCAAAAACCCCATCGTTGCATAATGCCTTGCAAACGTCTAAAAGCGTGCTGCCCTCGGTGTAGGCAATGCCGTCCCTCGCCTTCACCGCTTTGGCAAGCCCCAGAGGGGAAAAGTTGTATTTCCGCTCGCCCCAGTCCTGCGTTTCCTGCAAATTTTTCAGCGCAGTCCCGGCAAAGCTGTGGCAAAAGCCGCTCTTGCCCTGTCTGCGAATCGGGCCGCAGCTCCGCCGCAGGCTCACCCTCTCCGGCAGTCTGTCTACGCCGCATACGATTTTGCCGTAATGCCAGTCCCGCTCGTCTCTGGGGCTTTTCAGTAATGTTAAAGGTTCTTTCATTTCCTTCCCTCCCTTGCTTTTAAAAGCCTGTCTGTCAGTGCCATTGTCCGCAGCATGTCCTCGCTCAGGTGCAGTCGGTGCGGATCTGCAAAGCATCCTCTTGTAAGCATCTCCTGCACCAGCTCCTTCGCCCATGTCGGCACCTCCGCAAGCGTTTCGTAACGCTTTTCCATCTTCGTCTCCCTCTTTTCCTTCCAGTCGCTCGTCACCTCAAAATGGGAACGGTCGGGCGTGTCCCATCTGCCGCCCCATGTGATTCCCAGCCGCGCCGCAATCCTTCCGCATCTGTCGAAAAAAGCCGCGTCGACGTATTCCTGCCCCTTTGCGTTTTTGCATACGTCCCACGCCAGCCGTCCGGTGTGGCGGCTCTTTCTCGTCCATGTCACAATCGTGCCGGCTCTCGTCCTGCCCTGTGCGTAAAGGTAGTCCTGCCGCTCCTGTGTGCGGTAGGTCTCCGTAATCAGAACGTCAAGCCCTTCCCTTTCGCACTCACGCAGAAATGCCCTGCATGCCGCCTGTGCCGCAGGCAAAAGCGCGCTGATGTCTCTGCATGCCTTCGTCTCATTTGCCATCGTCCTCGCCCCCGATGCTTGCCGCAGCGTCAATCCGCTCCGCTGCAATCTTCAGTCCCTTAATCAGCATAGGCGGCACGTTTACGCCCATTTCCACCATGTTCTCCAAAATGCTCCTGATTTCGTTTACCAGATAGTTCGCCAGCACGAACCACCCGATAAATTGCATGAAGCCAAGCCCCACGCCGATGGTCTCGCCCATCTGCGCAAAGGAATAGCCGATGTAAAAGGCGATTGCGATCACCACCCAGTACCAGACCTTCTTCATCGCGCCGATTGCGCCAACCTTGCTGCAGCTTTCCCCCTTCATGCGGCTTTTTGCCCAGCCTGTCAGCCAGTCGATGAGGTTGAACGCCAGAAAGCCGGCAAAGAGAAACCAGTATTTCCCCAATGCCGCCGCCATCGCCGCCAAAAGCGCGCCGCCAATCATATTTACCTTGCAAAATGCACCTGTCATGCGCCTGTCTCCTTTCATCCCATCATGCCGACCAGCTCCTGATACTGCTCCTCCGTGATGCGGTTTGCCATCAGGAATACATCCAGCTTGTTCAGCATATCCTCTTTTTCGTATGCGCCTCTTTCAATCAGCTTTTTCAGTCTTGCGTAAGTCATAATGCAATCTCTCCTTTCAAATCTCCAATTCCTTCATGCAGACCAAATAGTCTACATTGATTGCCGTCTCCAAAATCGCCTGCTCCTGCTCCGTCAGCGTCTCCGGCACAGGCTCCGGCTCCTTCGGCGGCTCGCCCTTTAAAAATCGTACCGTAGCACCGTTTTTATAGTGCCGCTCCACGCTGCCTGCGTGCGCTTCTTCCTTCTGCATCCGCTCCACCTCATTTCTCGTCTAATTGATAGGCAATGTCCACGCTCCCACGGCACTGCCGTCCCTCCGGCAATGTCTCCGATGGATTCGTAAAAAGAAAAGCCATCTGTATCTCCAAAGAGCGTTGAAAAGGAAGGTATCCGATAAACGGAATCACGTTCATGTAACCATCCTTCCGGTCGGTTGCGGAACTGCTGAAACCCTTTCCTTCCGTAATCTTTTCCGCCAGAATATTGACCCAACTGTTTCCTACCTGCAAATTTCCGAAAAGATCCCGCTGGTAGATCGTATTTTTCCCTTCCAAGCTCGGCAAAAGGTAGGTAAAGTCCGTTGCAAGCAGATGTCCAACCATGCCATAATTAGTACTGGCTACAGCCATCCGCACATCGGCAAATATCTCTCCGTCTATCAGAATACGCATATCCCAAGCACCTTCGCCAATATTCGCATCCGTAATGAAATGGTGCCTGGCGTTGAAGGGGGGATGACGCGGCATTTACCTGACAGCGAGGTCATCTCTATTTATGATGCCGCGATGCGCTATAAGCAGGAGCAAACGCCGCTGGCGGTGATTGCCGGGAAAGAGTATGGATCAGGCTCCAGCCGTGACTGGGCGGCAAAAGGTCCTCGTCTGCTTGGCATTCGTGTGGTGATTGCCGAATCGTTTGAACGAATTCACCGCTCGAATTTAATTGGCATGGGCATCCTGCCGCTGGAATTTCCGCAAGGCGTAACGCGTAAAACGTTAGGGCTAACCGGGGAAGAGAAGATTGATATTGTCGATCTGCAAAATCTACAACCCGGCGCGACGGTTCCGGTGACGCTTACGCGCGCGGATGGTAGCCAGGAAGTCGTACCCTGCCGTTGTCGTATCGACACCGCGACGGAGTTGACCTACTACCAGAACGACGGCATTTTGCATTATGTCATTCGTAATATGTTGAAGTAACGAGTATTTGCTTGCCGGTTATTTTGCTTCCGGCAAGCAAATGAATTACACAATGCAAGAGGGTTATTTGTTCAGCAAATGGCCCATTTTCTCGGCTTTGGTATCGAGATAATGTTCGTTATTGGGGTTACGACCTACAATCAACGGTACGCGTTCAACAATATTAATCCCTGCTTCGGTCAGAATTTCGACTTTTTTCGGGTTATTGGTTAACAAGCGGACTTCATTGACGCCAAGGAGTTTGAACATATCAGCGCAAAGAGTGAAGTCGCGCTCATCAGCGGCGAAGCCTAACTGGTGGTTAGCCTCTACGGTATCGTAACCTTGATCCTGCAGTGCGTAAGCGCGGATTTTATTCAGCAGACCAATGTTACGACCTTCCTGACGGTGATACAGCAAAATACCACGGCCTTCTTCGGCAATTTGCGTCAGTGCCGCTTCGAGCTGGAAGCCACAATCGCAGCGCAAGCTGAACAGGGCGTCACCGGTCAGAC
>OHAO01001367.1_pt1 | contig 17209 bp, 7 predicted proteins | sample 1577151 | NCBI WGS metagenome assembly OHAO01 (sample SAMEA3541585, study PRJEB24748) | human gut metagenome | biome: human gut; feature: human-associated habitat; material: faeces | place: China | collected 2012 | reverse complement strand
GGGCAAAAGCCCGGCCTGCCATGGAGCGGGTGAAGGGAATCGAACCCTCGTATTCAGCTTGGGAAGCTGATGTTCTGCCATTGAACTACACCCGCAATGCCTGAACAGTATAGCACACCTTCTCAGGCCTTGCAAGACATTTTTGCGATGACTGCGTCTGCAAATTCGTCCGTGCCCAGGCTGCCGCCCAGGTCTCGGGTGGTCGTGCCTTCGGCTATCAGGGCAAGGACGGCGCTCTCGATTCGCTCTGCGGCCTCGGTCTCGCCTATGTGGCGCAGGAGCATGACGGCGGAAAGGATGAGTGCCGTGGGGTTTGCGTCGTTCAGCCCCGCGTGCTTCGGCGCGCTGCCGTGGACCGCCTCGAAGATGGCGCAGTCCTTACCGATATTAGCGCTCGGCGCCAGGCCCAGGCCGCCGACAAGGCCCGCGCAGAGGTCGGACACGATATCGCCGTAGAGATTCGGCAGCACCATGACGTCGAAGGCCTCCGGCTTCTGCACCAGCTGCATGCAGGTGGCGTCCACGATCTTGTCCTCAAACTCAATCTGCGGATACTCCGCCGCCACGGCGCGCGCAACGTCGAGGAACAGGCCGTCGGTACACTTCATGATGTTCGCCTTGTGTACCGCCGTGACCTTTTTGCGGCCGTTTTTCACGGCGTAGTCGAAAGCGTAGCGCACGATGCGCTCCGAGCCCTTGCGCGTGATGAGCTTGATGCTCTCGGCCGCGTCCTCGCCCACCATGTGCTCTATGCCCGCGTAGAGGTCCTCCGTGTTCTCGCGCACGGTGACTATGTCCACGCCCTCATAGCGGCCCTTCACGCCCTTGAAACTGCGCGCGGGGCGGACGTTAGCGTAGAGGTCGAACTCCTTCCTGAGCGCGACGTTGACGCTGCGGAAGCCCGTGCCCACGGGCGTTGTGATGGGGCCCTTGAGCGCAAGGCCGTCGGCCCGCACGGAATCTATCGTCGCCTGTGGCAGCGGCGTGCCGCAGACCTCCATCTGGGCCGCGCCCGCCTCGGCCACGTGCCACTCTATCTTTGCTCCCGAGGCGTCTACCACCTTCCTGGCCGCCGCGGCCACCTCCGGGCCTATGCCGTCGCCCGGGATAAGCGTTACTGCACGCATCATGCTTCCTCCTTCCCCGCCTGCTCGCGGGTGTAATTGAGCAGCCCGCCGGCCAGCAGGATATCCCGCTGCCGGGGCGTTATCGTCATCCTGACCTTTATCTCCCTGTCGCCGCAGCGGAGCGTGACACCTTCGCCGCACGCGGCGGCGGCTATCTGCTCGTGTACGCGGTCTATCGTTATCTCGTCGCCTTCGGAGAGGGCGGCGTAGTCGGCCTCGTTTTCGAGGCAGAGGGGCAGTATGCCGTTATTTATGAGGTTTGCCCGGTGGATACGCGCGAAGCCGAGGGCGACGACGCCCTTGACGCCCAGATACAGCGGGGCCAGCGCCGCGTGCTCACGGCTGGAGCCCTGGCCGTAGTTCTGTCCCGCGACGATGAAGCCGCCGCCGTTTTCCTTCGCCCGCGCCGGGAACCCGGCGTCGCAGGGCGTGAGGCAGAATTCGGACAGATACGGCACGTTGGAGCGGTAGGGCAGGAGTTTCGCGTTCGAAGGCATGATGTGGTCCGTCGTGATGTTGTCGCCCAGCTTTATGAGCACCTTGCCCTCTATCGTCTCCGCAGGGGCCTGGGCCTTCGGGAAGGGCTTTATGTTCGGGCCGCGCACGACCTCTACCGCATCGGGGTCGGCCGCGGGCGCGAGGACCATACTGTCGTCCGCCGCAAAGCGCTCGGGCAGGGCAGGCTTTTCTACGGGCGCCCAGGTCTCGGGGTCGGTGAGGACGCCGGTGATGGCGGAGACAGCCGCCGTCTCCGGGCTCACGAGCCAGACGCTGGCCGAGGCGGTACCGCTACGGCCGCAGAAATTGCGGTTGAAGGTGCGCAAGCTGACCGCGTCCGTCGCCGGGGCCTGGCCCATGCCTATGCAGGGGCCGCAGGCGCACTCAAGCACCCTCGCACCCGCCGCTACCATCTTCGCCAGCGCACCGTTCGAGGCCAGCATGGTCAGCACCTGCCGCGAGCCCGGGGAGATGACAAGGCTCACATTCGGCGCGACGGTGTGACCGTCCAGTATTTCCGCCACCTTCATCATGTCCGCGTAGGAGGAGTTCGTGCAGCTGCCGATGGCGACCTGGTCTATTTTGATGCCGGCTTTCTCGCTGACCGGCGCGACGTTATCCGGGCTGTGCGGCATGGCGGCGAGCGGGTGCAGGGCCGAGAGGTCGATGCTTATCTCCTCGTCGTACTCCGCGTCCGGGTCGGGCATAAGCTCCGACCAGTCGTCCTCCCTGCCCTGGGCCTTGAAGAAGGCGCGGGTGACCTCATCGCTGGGGAACACGGTGGTCGTAGCGCCCAGCTCCGCGCCCATGTTCGCTATAGTCGCGCGCTCGGGGACGGAGAGGGTCTTGAGCCCCTCGCCCGAGTACTCCATTATCTTCCCCACGCCGCCCTTGACGCTCAGGCGGCGGAGCACCTCCAGGATGACGTCCTTGGCCGTGACCATGGGCCTGAGCGCGCCTGTCAGCTCGACCTTGCATATCTTTGGCATGGCGAGGTAATAGGCCCCGCCGCCCATGGCTACGGCGACGTCGAGGCCGCCCGCACCGATGGCGAGCATGCCCGCCGCGCCGCAGGTGGGCGTGTGGCTGTCCGAGCCCAGCAGGGTCTGCCCGGGAACGGAGAAGCGCTCAAGATGCACCTGGTGACATATGCCGTTGCCCGGGCGCGAGAACCAGATGCCGTGCTTTGCCGCGACGGTCTGGATATACTTATGGTCGTCCGCGTTCTCGAAACCGGACTGGAGCATATTGTGGTCTATATAGGCCACGGAGCGCTTGGTCTTGACCTGCTCCGTACCCATGGCCTCCAGCTGGAGATAGGCCATGGTGCCCGTCGAATCCTGCGTCAGGGTCTGGTCTATTCTGATGGCTATCTCGCCGCCGGGAGTGAGATCCCCGGAAACCAGGTGCGCCGAGATGAGTTTTTGTGCTGCGTTCATGCCTCTTCCGCCTCCATCTGCTTATATACGCTCCAGAGCTCGCCGTCGCCTATATTCGTGACGCGCCCGGCCTCGTATTGGTCGTCCACCCAGTTTTTGAGGATGTGGACTATCTCCTCCGTCTTCGCCACGGGGCGGCCCAGCTTCTGCGTCAGCCAGACGGCTATGCCCGCCGCGCCCGAGTTGCGCGAGATGCCCACGCGGGGCGGGCTTTTGAGTATCTTGCGCGTGTCGAAAATGCTGTATATCTCTTCATCCTTCAACAGGCCGTCGGCGTGGATGCCGGCCTGGGTGGTGTTGAAGTTCTCGCCCACGAACGGGGTGTTCTCCGGGATGTGATAGCCCAGCTCGCGCTCGTAGTAGTCCGCGATGTCGCGGATGACGGTGGGGTCCATGCCGTCCAGCGTGCCGCGCAGCTGGGCGTATTCGATGACCATGGCCTCAAGCGGGGTGTTGCCCGTGCGCTCGCCTATTCCAAGCAGGGAGCAGTTCACCGAGGATGCACCGTAGAGCCAGGCCGATGCAGAGTTCACGACGGCCTTGTAAAAGTCGTTATGCCCGTGCCACTCCAGGAGCTCGGCCGGGAAACCGCCATAGTTGCGCAGGCCGTAGACTATGCCCGGCACGCTTCTCGGCATGGAGGCGCCCGCATAGGGAACGCCGTAACCCATCGTGTCGCAGGCGCGTATCTTGATGGGGATGCCGCTCTCGGCCATGAGGTCGCTTATCTCGTGCGCAAACGGCACGACGAAGCCATAGAAATCAGCGCGCGTGATGTCCTCGAAGTGGCAGCGGGGATATATGCCGGCGTCCAGAGCGTCCTTTATAACGGCGAGATAGCCGTCCACCGCCTGGCGGCGAGTCTTCTTGAGCTTTTTATATATATGATAGTCCGAGCAGCTTACCAGGATGCCGCACTCGCGCAGGCCCAGGTCGCGCGCGAGCTTGAAGTCCTCGCGGCTGGCGCGTATCCAGCCCGTTATCTCAGGGAACTCATAGCCCAGCTCCTGGCACATGCGCAGGGCCTTGCGGTCCCGCTCGCTGTACACGAAGAATTCCGATTGGCGGATGATGCCCTTCGGCCCGCCCAGCTTGTGCAGGTATTTGTAAAGCTGGACTATCTGCTCCGGCTCATACGGCGCGCGGCTCTGCTGGCCGTCCCGGAAGGTCGTATCCGTTATCCAGATGTGCTCCGGCGGGTTCGCCGGTGTCAGGCGGAAATTGAAGGTGCATTTCGGCACCTCACTGTATGGGAACATGTCTCGGTAGAGGTTCCCCGTCTCTCTGTCCTGGAGGCTGTATTTGTACTCGCACTCCATGAGGACGTTGTTTTTGCTGTTGAGCTCTATCATGCCGCCGCTCCTCTCTCCAAGAGTCTGCAACCATTATAACAGCTAAAATGAAATTTGCAAGTATCATCTTTGCATCTTGCAATATTTTTCTGGCCACTTTCGCTATATTCTTGTCAATATCTGATTTTTGTTGCAAGTTGTATCTTAATATCTTGCATTTTGACGCAAGAAACCGCCGGACTGGAGGGAGTCCGGCGGTTGGAAAAGAGAAACGGCCACAGGTGGGCCGTTCCTCATGATCCCGGTACTTGAGGCGCTGGCCCTTATTTTCGTAGTTCTTGTTCTCATATTTTGTAAAATTGTATCATATTTATTTGTTTTGTCAAGTCTTCATATTTAACAATTTAACAGAGAAGAACAGGAGCGCTTCCACGCTCCTGTTCTCAAAAAAGTCATCAGAGCAGCATAATACCCGCGTTTTTGCAGGTTTCGATGGTCTCTTCGTCCCAAACGGAAGCCTGGACCTCGCCTATATGCGCCTTTCCCAGCATGAGCATCGACATTCTCGACTGGCCGATGCCGCCGCCTATGGTGAGCGGCAGCTCGCCGCTGAGTAGCATTTTATGGTACATTAGCTCTCGCCTGTCGTCGCAGCCGGAGATGGTCAGCTGCCTGTCAAGCGCGGCGGGGTCTACGCGGATGCCCATGCTCGAAAGCTCAAACGCACAGTCCAGCGGCTCGTACCAGACCAGAATGTCGCCGTTCAGGCTCCAGTCGTCGTAGTCGGGCGAGCGGCCGTCGTGCGGCTTTCCGGACTTCAGCGGCGCGCCGATGCCGATTATGAAGGCAGTGCCGTGCTCCCGCAGATACTCGTGCTCCCGCTGCTTGGGCGTGAGTTCCGGCCAGCGGTCCTCCAGCTCCTGCGCCGTGACGAAGCTGACGGAGCGCTTGATCTTTCCCAGGCAGGTCAGGGCCGGGTAGATGGCCTGGAGCGTGTCCTGCGTGTCGCACATCGCGCCGACGATGTCCATGACCGTGCTCTTCAGGTAGTCGATGTTGCGGTTTTCTGGCAGGATGACCTTCTCCCAATCCCACTGGTCCACATAGACGGAGTGGAGGTTATCCAGTTCGTCCTCGTCGCGCCTGATGGCGTTCATATCCGCGTAGATGCCCTTGCCGGGGTAGAACTCGTAGCGCTTCAGGGCCAGGCGCTTCCACTTGGCCAGGGACTGCACCACCTGCGCGTGCGCGCCGGTGTGCGCTATGTCGAAGTCCACGGGCCGCTCCCAGCCGTTCAGGTTGTCGTTCAGGCCGCTCTTGCCCTCGACGAAGAGCGGGGCCGAGACACGGAAGAGATTCAGCACCGCGGCAAACCTGTCCTCAAACAGGCGCTTCATGAGGCCGATGGCCTTCTGCGTGTCGTAAACCGAAAGTATGCTCTTGTAACCCGCGGGTACACGTGTGTTCATAGTTCCGACGCTCCATCCGTAAGTAAGTTGACGATCTTGCCGTACATTATCTCCGCATCCCGGCGGAAGCGCTGCTCTATATCCTGCGCGCAGGCCTCGTCAGAGACGAGGACCGTCATATTGATGATGTCCCCCTCCCCATCCGAGAGCGAGAGCTTCACGAAGCAGCCGTTTTTCTCAACCCTGTGCTCTGTGACGATGAGCGCATCGCGCTTCATCTGGGCCGCGATGGGCTTTATAAGCCGCTCAGCCTTGGTGCGGACGGAGTACGGCAGGCTGGACTCAGTGGCGGCGCAATTTCTGTCGCCCTTCTCGGTTATCATATAGCGGCCGTTTTCGAGCTTGTCTATGTGCCCGGTGTCCACAAGGTCCGCGAGGCACTGGGAGTATTCAAACCAGCTCACGCCGGTGTCGCAGAAGCAGAGCTCGGTCAGCGTATCCCCGTCCACCGGCCTCGGCAGGCGGCGGAGGATGAAAAGTATCAGGAGCTTTGTGTCAAGCTCGCCGTGGATAAACCCGAAGTTGTCCATTTTCGCCCCCCTCTCTCATGTTCAGCACATTATATCACACATTTCCGCCGCGGTACAGATTATTTATTTTCACAAGCGGCGGCGCGGCGCATAGACTGTAATGAAGTCCGCTTCAAATCTTCTCAGAGGAGGAAACAACATGGCAGACAGGGTTTTGCCCGGCCCGGTGGACAGCGCGGCCTGCATCCGGGAAGCCGTCTGCGTCCACACCAAGAAAATTTTTGATTCTTGCAGGGATAAAGACTGACCGTTTTATAATCTAGTTATGCCATGGTGTTTTGCTGAGAGTGCTGTCCTTGTACCCTGCGGCCAAGTGCAGCAGGTCTTTTTGCCTGTTGGTGAGCCGCATGGAGTCTATCAGAGCCCAAACTCGCTCCTGCCGGCCGTCGCCGGATATATCTGATATCCGGTCGAGGAATTCGCAATAATCGAGCGTATCAATGCCAGCCGCTCGGGCGGTTTCATACTTGGAATAAGCGCTGTCGGTCATAATCCCCCGGAGCGCAAGCTCTTTTTCATCCTCGGGTATCGGCATCTGTGCGACCGCCAAATACCGTTCGACCGCCGTGGAATCGTCACCGAGCTCGTTTACGGTTTCCGCAACATCAAGCGCCTGCTCATAACCGAGGCCTTCATCCGTGAGTTTCCCGAATGTGCCGGACACGTCGTCCGAGAGCACATCATAGGCCGCCCACTCTGCCAGCGTCCGCCCGTCAGCTATGTCTTCTGCCGCTTCTGCTATGGTCGAGGGGGGGCTGTATTTCTCGATCGTCTCCGCTTTGGCCGTTTCATTTGCGAAGCGATAAATCTGATTGAGCATTTTTGCCTGTTCATCCGGGCTCGCTTGCTCATATTCAGGCATTGCTACGAGGTCATCCACGGCGCGGCCGACCGTTTCGGTCCACACGCGCTCGAAGAATTGCCGCTGATAAGCGTCAAGTTCCACCGTCTCGCTGGTGTCGGTGTCTTTATCCGTAACAGTGATTTGCGTCGGAACGCCCGCAGGCAATGCCTCACTGTACCCCGCAGCATATAGCGTCGCTATATCCTCCGCCGCTTTTTCGCTCACGTCATCGAGCCGCCCGCCCAAAATATCCGTCACGCGCGTTACAAGGGCATCGCCCTCGAGCCCGCTCAAGTCGGCTTTGTCAGGAGTTTCAAAGAAATCTTCATATGCTGTCCCTACCGACGGGAGCACCCAGCTGATGAGTCCGGTGAGATATGCCTCCACGTTATTCACGGGGAGCCCGGGGAAATATGTAACGGCCGTTGCTGCCACATCTTTTATGCCGCCAATAATATCTGCCCTGTGTGAATTCAGATAGGCGAGCACGTCGCCCCCCTGCCGCCCGATATTGACCGCATCGGTGAGTAGCTTTTTCAGACTTTTACTGCTGTTTATGATGCTCTCCAGCGTGTCGTTGAGCTGCTCGATTCCCGGGGCATCGAGCCCATACCACCGCTCACCTGTAACGGCGCTGCCCAGGGCCCCGGCCAGTTCCTCGCCGAGTATCAAAACGCCGCTCATGCCGGATATCATGTCCGTCGCCATTTTCCCGAGTACGCTTTCGGCCGTGAGTTCATCTTCGTCGTCGCGGTAGTTCTTTCCCTTGGTTTTGGCGAGGTTGACGAGGAAGTTTACCCCCGCTGTCCATGCCGCGTTTACTATCCAGGCAAGAAAAGCCGCGCCCATGGCCGCCCGCGCCGTGCGCTGTGTTTTGCTGCTCGCGCCGGTGCGCTTGTAATACTGTGCCTCGCCTATGGTCTGCCGGAAGGCGTTATAGGTCTGTGCGGCGTCGCTTTTGAACATCGTCAGCGTCCGCAGTATCGCATTATCCGCCTTGCGTATGCGAGCATTGTGCAGGGTATCGGACATTGACTGGCTCCGGTTGACGGCATTGTCGAACTCAGCCGCCACGGCCCTATAAAAGGGGCTTTGGCCGGCGTTGACCTGCTCCTCAGTCCCGACTTCAAGCTCCGGCCGCTCTCGGCGCACTTTGTTTTCCGCCCAGGGCCAGAGGGTGCTCGCGGCCCAGCCGTCCATTCCCGTGATCGCGCCGCCGCCGAACACATTGCGGAAGAAGCTGTTGCGCTGTGTCCAGTTTGGATGATCCTTCAGCTGTTTCGTCTCCGGTGTGGCGTAGCCCATGAGGCGCCAATCCAGTTCGGAAGTGTAAAGGGCTATGAGATCGCGGTCGATGTTCGCCATCTGCCGCGGCGTCGGCACATTCTCCATCCCGAGGTAAGCGCCGCCCAGGGGTATGCTGCCCAGCTGTTTGAGAACAATGCTCGGGTTAGCGCCGAATACGGCGGAGATATAGTTCGACCACAGGCGATCCGCAAAACTGGAGATTTGGAATTGAGCCTTTCGCGGGGACCCGCCTTGCAGGTCTGTGAGGAGATCGGTTATGTATTTGAGCGACTCGCTGCCCCATTTGTGAGTGATCACGTCGCTCATGCTGTTGTCTCGCTCTCGCCAGTTGAGCAGGGTTTTCCAGTTGCGTGCGGGGATCGCCATGCCGACAAATCGGGCAGTCTGGTCAACGTGCCTTTCAAAGGCATCATATGCGGAGAGGTTATAGCTCGGGTTTTTGGCACCGCGGATGCGCTGCTTGAGGTTGCCGACGCCCTCGGCGGTCTGGTCGAACTTGCCTATTTCCTTCTGATTGTAGTTGCTGTTGGTATAGATAGGCGCGTAGTTCGTAGTCACAGCGCGGTCGTAGCCATAGAGGGCATTGGACACTTTGTTTATCCGCTCGGCCGCGAACTGATTATAATACCGCTCCAGCAAGGCGGCAAGCTCCCGCTCCTCGGGCGTCAGGTCTGAAACCAGCTTTTTCACCGTTTCGGGCGCCAGCCGGACCGTCTTGCCCTGCGCAAAAGCCTCCTGCCGTTTCCCGTCGCTGTACAGCTCCTTGTCCGGGAATGTGCGTCCCCCTACCATGTGCCGCAAGTTGTCGTAGTTTTTGCTTTCAAGGTACAGGTGGACCTTCATGGACGGTGTCATGTACACCTTTACGCTGTCGCCAAACACAGGCTTATCCCCCATGCCAAGCTCAAGCAGCTCAGGCACTTCGACCTCATACCATACGGCGTCTTTGCCTTGGCCGTCGGAGCGCAGCACCCACTCCTCGTTTTCCTCCAGCCAGTCCGCCAGCAATGCGTTGGCCTGCACAATATAGGCCCGCTCATTTCTTTCGCCAGCCTCGAGTTGTTTCGCCATCGAATACCATGCGCTGTCCGGGTTCCAGCCTGCCATCCGCTCGAGGTAGTTCATCGGTGTGAGCTGTTCGAGATTGAACACTTTGTCTGCCGGGTTTTTAGAGTAGCCGCCCGGGGCGCTGTTTATCTCCTCTTTGGAGTCCGCATAAAGTTCTGAAAAGAGCCGTGCTTCTTCATCGCCGATAACGTGATTGCGATTGTAGAATTCCTGCCTCAGCCCCACGGCCGCTTTGTACAGGTCTTGCAGAGCCCCAATATCGAGGTCGCCTATCTTGTCATTGTCAAGGCGGGCAACAATGCGCTCGAGCTCCTGAGAGGGCAGGAAGTTCGGGTCCGTGTCCCTCGCCTTTTTGTACATCTCCGAGATATCGCGCCAGGTGGCGTCGAACTTTTTGGAGTAGTTCATCTCGTTTGCAGCGCTGACCGCGAAGATATCCAGATCGCCAAGTACCTCGTCCCATTGCTGCTTCAGTTCCGCCGGGGCCCGGTACTGATTCTTTGCGAGCCACTGTATTTGTTTCAGCGTGCGCTGCTGGAGATTCCTGAGTTCCGCCGTTTCGCGCCGCCGCTCGGACATGGCCTTCCGGCGCTCCCGTTCGCGGGCATCCGTGGCGCGCCTAGCTTCTTTGTACCGCTCGAGGCGCTCGTAGTACGTGCGCCGTTCGCCCTGCTCCACATCATCTATGCGCCGTCGGGTCTCGGCCTGGACCGCCCAGCGCCGCTCCCGCTCCTGGCGCACACGCTCGTCCGCCCGCTGCTGATAATCCCGGCGCTTCTGCCAATACTTCTCCCGCTCCTCGCGGATGATGTTGTTTATCTTCTCGCGGGCCTCTCGCTCGCTGGCGTGCCGCTTGCCGCGTTCTTCGGCTATGCGCTGCCGGGTCTCCTCCTGATACTGCTTGTGCAGCTGCCAGTAGTTCGCGCGCTCTTCCTGAATTATGCGTTTGCGCTCGGTGTTCGTTATGCCGTCGGCGCCGCGGCCGCGCAGGCGCACCTCGAGATCAGCTTTTTCCGCGAAGCTCCTGAGCTCCCAGTCCACACGCTGTTCAAGGTCCTGCAGGACCTCATCCTCGCTGACATAGTTCTCGCCTGCCAGCATCTGAGTGTACTCTGCAAGGCTCACCTGCTCGTCCCGGCCTTCCTCCGCCACCTGCACGACGCGCTCCATGAAGCTCCTCATATCGAGGTTGTCGGCGTCGAACAGGCCGGGCAAGGTTTCGCCGAGTTCCGCCTGCCACATATCCGGGCTCATATCGTTCGGGTCGTTCGTGAGGTATATGCCCGCGGCGAAAGCGCGCTTGCGGAAGTCGTTCCAGTCGTCGCCGAATTCGGCTTTCATGGCGTCGTTCACATACATGCGCCTGTTTACCAGGGCATTCCGCGCCTCAGCATAATAGGGGTCCGCAGCAACATCCATTGCGCCGGCGTCATACAGTTTGTCGAAAAGGTCTTTGCGGTCCTGCTCAGTATACCGCCCCGAACGTATGAGCTTATCTGCAAACGCCTCTATCATCCGGCCCAGTTCGCCACGAGAGCCCGAGGGGACAGAGAAAGTATCGAGCAGCCGCCGCCGCAGATCTTGCTTAGCCACAACAGGACGCGGCTGACTGTCGTCTGTCGAGTACCGTATGGCGTTTCCGGGCTGCACCTCCCACGCCGCCGGCGGCAAATCAGTTTTCGGTTCTCGTGCAATGATGAGTTTGCCGCGGCGCTCCACCATGTCGAAATACTGCCGTATTTCATCCATATAGTCAGTTGTTTTGCGGTTGTTCTGCCAGCCGGCCGACGTTTCGCGGCCGATGCCCGAGCCGTCGCCTTCATATACCGTGAAATAAGCCGTGCCGTCGGGCTTGATGGATTTTGCAGCCTCCAAAATTATGTTGGCGCGAGCCGGAGCCTCAGCGACGACGTTTAGCACATTTGCATTTGTCGCCGTGTCCGCTCTATTGCCGGCACGGAGGAAATCGAGTGTCGCGCGGTTTGTAGCCTCATCCCTATTATACGGATCGAATATGAGATTGCGGGTCCCACGCTCCGCGAGGTAGTCCGTGGCAAGGTCGAAACGGCCGCCGCCGATATCTACGTTAGACTCACCAAATCGCGCATTCTTGTCCTTAAAAAGCGCGGGGACCTGTCTTATTGAGGTTTTCGCAGAAGATATAGCCTGCTCCACAGGCTGGTTTTCTTCATCTACCGAAAAGCGTGCGCCTTCGATGCTGTTGATAGCACGAGTTCGATCCGCCTCGTCTTCGGCTCGATACTCTATAACGGGGATATTTTTTTCAGCAAGCCTGTTAAGCAGCTTTTGGTTTGTGTTATCAGGTACGACGACGCCAAGTATTTCATCGAAGTTTACAACTCGATATGGCTTTGCCTCTAAATACTTCGTGCCGACGGAAGCGGTTTTATTGATCAAGTTCAGCACTGCTTCAGCGCTGCTGTCCGCAGGCGTAAGGCCGCCGTTTTTGAGCGCAGTCTTTATCGCCTCGAGCGTGTGCGGGCCTTTGGCCGCCGTAATAATAACGCTTTCAGCCCAGTCGTCAAATTGGTTGTTAATTTCCTCTTGCGAGCTTTCATTCCATACCGTATCTTCTACTTCATTTACGGCGTCAATGGCGGCCCTGGCTTCATCAGGTGTGAGTTCGAGATAAGCAGCGCCTTCTTGAGACAGCGCATTCTCGACGGTCCGCATGTAGTGTGGGGTCATCGCGAGTAGCTGGACAAAGCGGTCGGCCTCTAGTTCATAGGCATATTGCGCATCTTCTACTGCGTCAGCCCATATATCCGGCAATTCGTCATCAAACAGCATTCTCTCCTCAACCTTTTCATTTTTGGCTTTTGCCAGGTCATAAACTACACCCTGTAGCTTGTTATAGGTCAAGATATCGAGATCGTCTAATTTATAGGAGAACGTGTTCCGAGTGTTTTCAGGCGTTGCGAGGCTGTCCGCTGTGTGCTGCAAATCATCTTGGATTTCAGCAAAATCGACTGTTGAGGTCCGGGTGACGCTGTCGATCCTGTTTTCGTCGGCGATTATTTCGTCCAAGCTACCATACCGTTCAACGGACGACATCAGCAGTTGCATGGCCGGCCGACCAAACGAGTCTTGGCGCTCAGGCTGCCTTTGCATGAGAGTCACGATTTCATCCGGGGACAAGCCTGAAGTATCGGCTTTAGGGAATCGGGGAGTCCATGCGTCTCGGCTATAAACGCGGTTGCGGCTATCTGCCGCCGGGTCTATGGTGTCCGCGCCGAACACCACAGAAATGTCTCCAAATATGTCATGCCCGGCGTCGCCCCTGATAATTGCAATGGAAGGCATGGGGAAAGCCCCGAGGTCAAGCGTGCGCTCAAGGTTGTAAGGCTCGATATTATGCACCGCCACAAGATCGGCCGTGCGTTCAACCGGCTCGCTCAGCGAAAATCTGCTTTTAATTGGTAGTACGTCGTCCGTGTAAGAGCGCTGTTCGGGCCCTCCAAGCATTTCAGCAAAAACCGTTTTTTCATCGCCTAAGTCCGGTGGTGTCTGCCGGCGCTGTTCTGTGCTCAACCTTCGCCGCGCTGCTGCATCGCGGGCCTCGATTTCTCCCGCCGTATTTCTATACATGCCGGCCGCGCTCGCCGAGTCTCCATTTCCGAGGGTTGTGATATAGCGTTCCGCAGGCGGCCCTGTACGGTCGCGGGTGGCGTTCTCATTCTCCCTGCTGAGCCCGGCGCGCTCCCGCACCGTCTCTCGGGCAGGCTCGGCAAACCGCTCCGCATGCGCTCCGAAGGCGTTGATGCCTGCGTAAGCGTCAGCAAATATCTCCTGCTTTATGCGGGCAAGCGCCGCCTCGAACTCACTCTCACTTGCATTAGCAGGCAGGTCTACTATGCCGTGCAGCTTCTGGATATACGTCTCCACCACGCGGGCAAATTCCTCTTCGCTGAACCGCTCGCGTATGCGTTCCTCCACGGTGTAGTCCAGCCCCGTGTCCTGCGCGGCTAGCTCGTGATAGATCTCATGGTCTGCTATCTGCTGAGGGCTGACGCGCAGATTGTCCGCCTGGATGATGATATCGCCGCTCGGCTGCCAAACGCCACGCACCCGGCGGGTTTCACCGGCTGTTGTCCGCACCTCAATGCTGCCGAGGACATACCGCACCTCTCTGCCCGTAACGCCCCTCACCTGTTCGGCGGTGCTGATGAGCACGTCATCCCAGTCCGTTTCCGGAAGAACTCGCACATTTCGCGTATCTGTACCCTCGGGAATGCCGAGCTCGGCGGAGCTTACTTCCTGGAGCCGTAGATCTCTTGCACTATTCTGTCGCGCAAGCGCTGCTCTGCCTTGTTCAGCGGGCGCGGTTCTGACTTCTGCGCTGCCTCCCAGTCGTCCAGCTTGTCCTCCGGCACTGATATCAGCGTTCCGTCCTCCGTCTCCACCAGGAGCTGCCGGCCGCTGTCCTTCCTGCTGTCCATTCGATATGCCTCCATTCATTATTTCGTCCGCCGTGGGGAGAACGATATTCCCCGCGGCATTTGTTTCAGGCACCGCCGCGCGCGGGGCTTCCAAGGTTGGCGTTTCTGTTGCCCCGACCTCAGCGCGCGGTGAGAAGTCGCCGGGGGTATCAGCCGTCGGTAAAACGATGCCGCCCGCCTCCGAGTAGATCTGATCCTCTATCGAGGCCCCCGCTGTCTCGGGCGTGTTCTCCTCCGTGGTCCGGCCCGCCGTCAAGCGGCGGATCACGCTGTCTGTGCGCTCCGTGCTCGCGGCCGCCTCCGGCGTCGTGTCTGCCGCCTCGTCTGCCGAAGCCGCCTCGGCACGCCCGCGGAAGAATGCGCGTGCCATCGTGCGCTGGCGGTTGATTTCGGCCATCGTGGCCGCGTCGCCGCCCAAGTCCGGGTGGTATTGCCGCGCAAGATCCCGATATCTGGCCTCGACCTCCTCGAGCGTGTTCGCACCTTCAAAATAGTCTACACCATTATCGGCATATCCGTCCATATCCCGGAACGAAAAACCTGCCGGCCGCCGCGCGTAAGCAATGGCCGCCGGCCCCTCTATGATGCCCGCGCTCAGCGCGCCCAGGAGAAACGCATACGCCGCGTCCTCAAAGTCGGCCTCATATTCCTCGTCGAAGATTATGGCCGCAAAGGCGGGCTCCAGCAGCTCCTGCAGGCCCTCCTCCGTGCCCTCGGATATCATGCTGCCCAGCAGCCGTGCTGCCGTGCTGCCGCTCACCGTGCGCGCCACACGGCCCAGTGCGTTGTCCAGCCCGGCGATTTTGGCGGCGATGCGTCCGGTGCCGCTCTTGCTCAGGGCGCCAATGCCGCCAAGGAGGTATTGCAGCGCGCCCTCGCTTGCGCCGACGAGCGTCGCATAGTTTCTCGCCGCCTCTGAGCTGTAGCCCTCGTTCAGCTTCTGCGTATAGGCGTTGCCCCCGGCGGAAGCGCCAAGTGTTGCGGCGCCCGTGGCCCTGCCCACGGCTGCTGCCGTTCCTGCCGACAGCCCCGCCGCTCCGAGTGCCCAGCTGCCGAGCGAGCTTGCAAGAAGGCTCGGAGCCATGTTCGAGAGTGTTGTGCCCAAGGTATAGAGTGTCCCGAGCACCGGGCTCTTCTCCTGTGCTTCCTGCTGTATGAGTTGTGAGGTGATCTGCGTCGACGATACTGGCACGGCCTCACGCTGGAATAGTTGCCGTATGCCGCTGCCGAACTGATCCAGGCCGGCGGGTATCCAGTAGAGCGCCTTCCCCAACGCGCCCAGCTCCTCATATTGAGCCGCGCCTTGCCGTTCGGTCAGTGCGGGACCCATATCTTCAAGGAAGCGATCAGCGGCGTCTTTGCCTTGGGAGGCGTAGAGATAGTTATATATTTTTATCTCATCCTCAGTGAGGTACTGATATTTCCTGAGTGCTACTGGCGCGCCGCTTGGGTCTGTTGTGTGCTCGTTTCTGTATCGGGCATTGTCGATGTCGTTTATATACTCGTATCGCGAGTCACCAGTCACAGACGCCGGACTCGAGAGGCCAGCATAGTCCTCCATGAGAGCCAGGGAACTGTAATACTGCATCTTGTTCTGGCTCTCCTCGGCCTGGAGCTCTTTTATACGCTGGGCATTCTGCTCGATTTGAGCCTCGATAGGAGCAGCCGCCGAGCTGGGGCTCGTCCCGCTCATCTCGTAGACCCGTATGAGGTTAGCCTGCCGCTGCAGGCGGCTGTTCTCATCCTCAAGCCTCTTGGCCTCCGACGCAGCCGCGTCGGCTCTCTCCATGCCCCCGCTGAGGATATCTCGGTAGCGCTCAATCCCCGTATTGTACTTTTCCTGCACGCGGTTGAAGTCGTTCACGGTGCCGTTATAGTCGGCCAACATTTTTTCATAGCCGGCATAGAGCTCATCATAGGCGGCTGCATCCTCCGCGGTTTTCGCCGTCGTCTGGAGGCTCTTTAGCCGGTTCTCGGTGTTGGCGATGTCTCCGCTCAGCTCCGTGAGCTTTTTTTCATAGCTATCCAGCTGATTGCTCCACGCTTTCAGCCCCAGCTCTGCGTCCCCGGCGCTGCTCCAGCTGTCCGGGGACTTTATCGCCTCGACACCCCCGCGACCGGAAAATTTGCCGAGAATGTTCTCAACACTTTTCCCCCCGCCGCTTGGCGTGGCGAAGCTGGGAAGCAGATCTTTTGTGCTTTCTTTGGATTGTGACGGCCATCGCGCAGCGCTATCTTCATCGTTTTTATTGGCGACTTGAGGAAGAGAATGGTTTATCATACGGTCAAGCCGCTCCATAACGGAACTACCGGCCCCGCTGCTTGCGGTGCCGGTTCCGTTAATCATGCGGTCGAGTCGTTCTTGTACGCTGGACATGTTAAACTCCTTTTATCAGTTGCCATAGCCCATGGAGCTAATCAGGTAATCCGCTTCGTCCTCAGTTATAAGCCCCTCCAGAAGTGCGTTTTTAATCATGACTCCATATTGCCTGGGCAAGCCTACAGCCGCACCGGGGCTGATATTCTTGAGCGCATTGTTGTAGCTGGCGAGGATATCCTGTGCCGCAGCAGACATATTGTTCGGGTCAAATGTATTACCCGTCTGAGAGGTGGAATAATATCCGCTCGGCGTCGGGAGCTGTATCCCGAGATTCTCCAGCCCGCGGTAATCTCCGTAGCCGGCCGCAAGCTGGGCCATGTCAACGAGCGTGCCGAAGTCGTTGGTCTGGTCGTTTATCTCGTCGAGCAGCTGCCCATAGTAGAAGTCGCGGTCGGTGTTGTACTGCTGCAGTTCCGCCAGATACCGCTCGAGCTCCTGCGCGTCCATGTTCAGCCCCGCCTGCAGGTTGTTCCCTAGCATATTGTAGCGGTCAAGCCACGCGCCGTAGTCGAAGTCGCGGTCCGTGTTGTACTGGTTCAGGTCCGTGAGGTACTTGTTGTAGTCGCTGGCCTCCTGTCCCTGGACCACACCGAGGTCGGAGAGCAGCATGTTGTAGTCGTTGAGGTACATCTGATAGGCAAGCTGCTGGAGCTCCGGTATCTTGTCCGTGAGCTGGGCCGCGTAATAGTTGCCCGCCTGAGACGCTGCCGTCTGCGCGTAGCTCGAAGGCAGGCCGCCGGTCAAATTGGAGGTTCCCCGCAGAATCCCTTCATACACTTTTGAAGCAGCACGAA
>OHAO01001363.1_pt1 | contig 17227 bp, 24 predicted proteins | sample 1577151 | NCBI WGS metagenome assembly OHAO01 (sample SAMEA3541585, study PRJEB24748) | human gut metagenome | biome: human gut; feature: human-associated habitat; material: faeces | place: China | collected 2012 | reverse complement strand
TCTTGAGCCTAAATTAACAGATGTATTTGAAGAATATGTGCCATTTATTGTTATTCCATTTCCTGCATATAGATTTTTTCCCTCGTCTTTTATCTCTATATTTCCCTCTATATTTTCTATTGGGCTTCGATAATCAGGAGATGGACTTGCACCGTATGGTTCCCAAGATGTATCTGTTTCGCTAGACAACATTATACTGAAATCCGTTAATATGCACTGTCCTGTTTCTCCATCGTTATATCTGTTTGCATACAGAGCTACATAATTGTCTAGCATTTCTTGCGTTATTTTTTTTGAAGCATTCATTTCCCATATTAGTGATATTCCACTCAAGTAAATAAAATTATTGTATGTATTACCTAAATTTCTATTAAACCTTAATGTCGCTATATCTCCAACCTTAAGCTTTGGACATAATTCGCTTAATTTCTTTGTTGTAGATATATAACCAACTCCACTTGTTACAATTGGCATTGTTATTGTTTTACCGTTATCGCTTACTACAATATTAGTTGAAGAAGGTATTTGACTTGCATCAAAATGATTCTTTCCACTCCTTGTTGTTTGTTGGCTCTCGCCCTCTATACTTACTTCTATTGCTGGTAAGTTCGCACTCTCTATACTTATATTCTTTCCTTCTTCTTCTTTTACTAAATCGACTAATTCGCCTTTGTCTCCTTTATCTCCCTTATCTCCTTTTTCTCCTTTTTCTCCTTGATTTTCATCTAAGGCTTTTTCTATGCTTTTTTGCATTTGCTTTGAGTATTCAACTAAATCAGCCTTATCCTCATCCTCAAAAACTGCTAGTTTGTATTTATTATCTTTTTTCATTATAGGATTCCCTCCCTTAAATTTTGGCATTTTATATCTTTCAAGTATTTACATGTTACTGCTTTCACTTCTAATAATTTATAATCTTTTTGAGCTATTTTTATTTTAAATTTAAACATAGAGCTTACGTATATTTTAACAGGCTCTGTATTTTTTTCTATTATTCGTGGCATTTCATACTCCCTTAATCAAATTTAGTTATTGTTCCTGCAATATATTGTAGTATTTTTGTAGCATCAGCAGGCGTTATTTTGCCGTCCTTATTGACATCTGCTGCTTTTACTTGCTTATCTGTTAAAGATGCTGTTCCTACGTAAAATTCATTAACTAAGTCTACATCTGCTTGTGTTATTTGTCCGTCACCATTAACATCTCCCAAAACATAATCTACGCCTTCAACTAGTTCAGCTAATTTCATAAGAACTATTTTAAATTTTACATCGTTTCTAGGATTTGTATTATCCGTCTTATACGATCTAAGCTGTATGTCGGAAGTGCGAAGTATAGCCACAACACAATTTCCTAACATCTCAGATATAATACTTTTTGGATATTGCCCCCCGCACGTAGCCCATTGATCTACAAGACGGGCATTATGAGACATTAACGAAACGACCACGCAATTGTCTTTTGTAAAGCCTGCAGGATAATTAACTGTTACCGAACCCTCTATATCACCACTATCCTTTTCTGGCATTATTATTGTTCCTGTTATTGTCACAAATCTATCATTATGTATGCTTCTACTTCCGATTACTATTAGTGATATTATTACACTTAAAATTATTAGTAACTTCCAAACTGCCTTCAATCTTTCCATCTCCTTTTTTCAGTAAGTATGCACTTCCGTCTTCGACGTTTTTTAATTCTTGCTTAATTTGATTTATAATAGCATCACAATCTGCTTTTATTTGTGCATATATACCACTAAAACTTAAAAATTTTCTAGTATCTTTAAATTCAGATATTCCATTTGAGCCACTTCTAAATCTTGCAAATTCCAACTGATATAAACTCTCCGTTCCACTATATTTATTAATATCTTGTTGAGTTACTGTTGGATAACTTGTACTTGATGTCAATAATTTAAAAGATGCTTGATTAAATACATCCTTTGTTGAATCTTTTGATAAATCAATCTCTAATATTAATAAGCAATATAAGTTTTCTGTTCCCACATTCACGGTTTCACTATCTATAACTGCAACAGGTCTTCCCGCTATCTCACACAAGCCTTCCGAAATTGTTATTGAATTGTTAGTTTTGCTTATATTCATACCATAAAAAATACCATCATTTTTATTTAAAAATTCTTGATGTATTCTAGCATCTACTTTTGCATTTGCTAACTGATTTGTAAATCTAAAACCTTTTATCATTCTTTATTCCTCTCTTTCAATAATTTATCTATAAAATCAACTCTCATATTACCGCAAGTAATTTCGACAAGATTATTTCCGTCATCTTTAATAGCTGAAATATAAGTGTCTAATATTATATTATTATTTGTTCTTACACTAAGTGGCGTTCCTATTTTCATTTTCTCTACATTGAATAATTTACTGTTTCTATTTATTTTAAATGAAATATAGTGATTATAAGTATTTGATTTAAATTTATTTAATGCTGTTTGTTTTGCATCTTCTGATTTAGATGTATATATAGTTTCAATATCTCCTACTGCTCTATTTTCATTGTTTTTATCTTCTGTTGTTGTTCTATCACTTAGTAAATACCACTTTTGTATATCTGTTTCTGTTTTTACAACAACTTTTGCTATAATATTTGTTTCGAACTTTTCAACATAGTTACTTATATCAGAAATTGTTGTATCTATTAGCTGTACTTCATTTTCTTGTTTATAAATTGTTAATTTTATTCTTTTATTTATATATGAAAAGTCTAATACGATGTTATAGTTTTGATTACAGTTTGTTATAAATGTATGAAAATTATAAATCCCATTGTCATTATCTACTGATTTTGTTATTTTTGTATGCGTTTTTACTTCAACATCTAACCAATTAATATTTAGCAAGGTGTCGTCTGAATTAGTGAAATTATTGTTAATTTCTTTAGCAATAAAATCTTCTATTCCACTTTCAGCTATTAAATTTTCATTTTCTAATATGATTTTTCTGTCAAAAATATTAGATATATATTTTAATGTAACTTTTCTTTTTAATTCTCCATTTTCATTCCCTATATCTTTTATTATTCCTAAGTAATCTATAATTCCGTTTCTTTGTAAAACAACTATATCTCCATTTTCAGCATTTATTTTCTTCATTATATTGAATACTGTATTCTTATTTGTTTCTTCATCTATTTCATATTCATAATTTTCAAATTCTACAATATCTTTTATTTCCAAATCTGTTTTGCTCAAAAAATATACTAATGTTTCTTTTGATACATTAGTATTCTCTTCTTTTGCATAAATTTGAATTTTTTTCGTTGATGTTTCTATATTTTTTAGTAAATCTGCAAATGTTATTTCTGCATTATATATTCCACCAATTTTGGGTGCAACAATTTCTATTTCATAAAATCCACTTTGCTCATTGTAAATTAACTCATATTCTTCATTATCAAATGTTACTTTTAACATATTTTACACCACCTTATATTGAGGCAACACAGTTAATTTTGCATTTAGAATATCATCATCCGCTGTTAACCTTATTTCAGAAGCTCCAATTGGCAATTTAAAAATATTTTGTTTGGTTATATCTATATATTCATTTTTCCATAAATTTTCTTTTGTTCCATCTGTTTTTTGTTTTTGTATATATATTTCACCTGTTTTGCTCGAATACAAAAATTTTTCAAATTCATTAATTTTAATTGGAACTTTTATACTAGCATATTCTTCATCATTAACTAGAATTGAAATAGTTGGATTTTGCACAAATCCATCAATCTCTACTTGTATCGGAGCTTCTACATGTCCTTTGTTATCAAATTGTATTGCTCTTGTATTATAATCTATATATCTACTATTCCATCTGTAATTGTATCTCATTTCATCTTCATATGTTTCGATTTTAAATATTGTTTCGTTTTGTTCGTACCACAAAGACAAAACTGCAAATTCAACAGAACATGCAAGCCATTTTCCTGTCTTTTCTGTTTTATCTAATTTCACAATAACAACATCTCTGTAATATGTTTTCTCTTCTTTTTCAAATGGAATTATATATAACCATTTTAATTTTTTTGAACTCTCCACAAAGTCTCCAAATTCTTTAATTTTATCGTATGATTTAAAATATAATGTTCCTTTTGGTTTTTTTTGTTGAATTTTTCTATTGTTTTCAATAAATTCATTTTCTAGTTGTACAAAATCAATATTATAAGAATATCCCAATTCAGAAGGAGATGTAAGAAAACATCCTTCATTTAAATTATCTAATCTAAATTGCTGTCCTTTTTCGTTTTCAAGTATAAAACGTCTTACCTTCATTTCTCTCATCTCCTCTACATAACTTCTCCAAATTTACTATTAACTGATGTAATAACAAATCTACCTGCAACATCTTTATCAATTATTACCTGTGCATTTAAGTTCTTAACAGCTGTTACAAAAGCTCCTGTTATATTTTCTAACGTTAATTGGCTTGATGCATCTACTTTTGTTACTGTTGAATTAACATCAAATTCTTTTGGTATTGATGCAGACATATCATTTGATACCGCTTTCATTTTGTCAGAAAACCCTTCTCCAACACCTAAAGCAAGGTTTGTTCCTATTTCATCTTTGAAAACTTTTGAAGGTGAATGTATTCCAAAAAAAGCTTTAATACCATTTAAAATATTTCCACACCATTCTTTAATTTTTCCAAGCAACCAATCTTTTGCATTTTTTATTCCTTCCCAAATTCCAGACACAAGATTTTTTCCTACATCATGCATACTAGAAAAATAATTTGCAAATCCTCTAACTAATGAGCTTATAATCTGAGGTATTTTACTAATCAGCTGTGGAATTGCTTTTATTAATCCTACTGCTAACTTTATAATTAAAGTAACACCCATTTCAACAATTTTTGGTAAGTTATTAGTTATAGCCATTATTAATTTTTCAATTATTACTGGTATTTTATCAATTAATTGTGGTAAAGCATTTATCAGTCCTTCTGCTAAAGCTAAAATTAATTCTATTCCAGAGTTGATTATTAAATCTATATTATCAAGAATTGTTGTTGTTAATGTTATTAATGAATTTATCGCTACAGGAATTAAATTTGGTAATGTTTGTGAAATACCATTTATTAATTCTGTTAATAATTCTATTCCAGCTTGCATAATTGTTGGTAAATTATTTAATATTCCTGTTAATAAAGATTCTATTATATAAAACGCTGAATATCCAACATCTGGAGCAAACGTTGTTAAACTATCAATTAACTGTGTAATTATTTCTGAGCCAGCATCCATTATTTCTGGTAAATGTTCAATTATTTTTTCTGCTAATTGTGGTAGTAATGCTACTATTCTATCTATTATTATTCTTACTCTTGGCATTATATTTTCTGCAGCTATACCTATACTTTCTACTAAATTGCCAACTAGCCCCTCAAAGTCCGCATTGTCATCTGCTATTCCTGTTAGCATATTTTGCCAAGCAGACTTCATAGCCGAAACTGAACCTTGAATTGTCGTACTTGCTTCTTTTGCTGTTGTTCCTGTTATTCCCAATTCTCCTTGAATTACATGAATTGCATTATATACATCATTCAAATTAGAAATATCATATTTTACTCCACTAATTTTTTGTGCGTCTTTTAATAGTCTTTCCATTTCGGATTTAGTACCACCATAACCTAATTTAAGGTTATCTAGCATAGTATAATTTTGTTTAGCAAATCCTTGATAAGCACTTTGGATCATAGACATATCTGTACCCATTTTGTTAGCATTATCAGACATATCTGTAATTGCCATATCTGCTACTTTTGCACTTTTAGCTGTATCTCCATTTAGGCTTGATAGCAAGCTAGCTGAAAATGATGTAACAGTTTTCATGTACTCATTTGCAGATAGTCCTGCCGTTTTATATGCGTTATTGGCATATCCTTCAACAATTCCTGCACTTTCTTTGAATAATGTTTCTACACCACCTACAAGCTGTTCATAATCCGCATAGCTATCTAATGCTTGCTTTCCAACGTCCAAAAACGTAGAACCAATTTGTTTAATACCATTTCCTACTGCTTTCAAACCACTTGTAATAAAATCGCCTAAAACATTTGCTTTTAACAAATCCCCAAATTTTAATGCTCCTTGACCAGCATCATCGAAACCGTTTTTCATCTCTTTAAGTTCTTTATTGCTTTTATCTGTTGCATTTTCCATTTGTATTAATTGATTTTCAGCATTGTTAAGTTGTGTTTTGAAAGTTTTTACTTTTTCATTATTTGAACCATATTCTTTTTCCGCTTCTGATAGTGCACTTCTTAAACTGCTGATTTTCTCTTTCTGCTCTTGTATAGTTGTGTTCATATTTGTGTAAGCATTTTTAGTTTCTTTTACTGTTTTATCTCCAGATGAAAACTGTGTATTTGTTAATTTTAGTTCACTTGAAACTTCTTTTAAATTAGTTGTTATATCTCTTAACGCTTTTCTGTATTCACTCTCTCCAGTTAATTTGATTGTTCCTCCAAAACTTGATGCCATTTTTTTCACCTTCTTTATTTATAAAAATCTATATAATAAAGAAAGGTATTGGGTAGCTACTTCACTAACTCTGTATGTGCGTGTTCCTCACTCTTTTCTTTTTGTATTCGTATTTTATTTTTGCATCTTGTGCATTTTATTTCTCCATCAATGTATTTTATAAAAATCAGAGTTTGTCCACATTGAGGACATTTTACTTTTTCTATCTTATTCATCACTAAACATTTCTCCTTGATGATTTATTCTTTCTTCTATTTCTTCATATGTTATATGTTTTAATTTAAAATCATAATTGTTTTTATAATGCTTATATAATTTCAGAAATTTTGATAAAGTCATTCTCCCCACTTCTTTTTCACTAAAACCTAATAAGCAATGTCCAATAAATAATATCCACGAGAAATCAATAATAAATTCTTCATCCTCGTGGATTACACGTTTTTTTCTTCTTCGTTAGTCTTTGTTGATTCAATTACTGTTTCTTGAACTTTGTCTGTTAATCTCTTCATTCCTAATTCTGTTATAAGTCTTCCAACTTGTTTTGCTGTTAAAAATTCTCTTTTTGTTTCTAAGTTTTCATTTTCAATGTCTATTCCTTCGTTAATCATTTCAGTTATTCCAAATTTTAATGCTCCAATGTTTGGTTCTTGTTTTTTACTGTCTGTCATATCTCCCCATTTTTCATATGAACCATATTTATCTTGTATTTTTTCAATTACATTCATTGTAAATGCCAATGGATACTCTGTATCTCCACATTTAAAATGTTTTATAGTATTTGTCATTTTTTACCTCCTAAAAAATTAAAAGTAGACTAAAAAAATAGTCTACTTTTATTTTAAATTATTTTGATGGTGTTAAAAGTCCGTCTAAATATGTTTGAGCTTCTTGTAATGTTCCGAATGTTTCCATTTTTCTCCAAGTTCCAACTTCCATACCATTAATTTCTTCTTCTAATTTTTTTAAATCTGCTTCAATCGATACTGTATTGTATTCAATTGATTCTCCTTTTGTTTTTCTATCTGCAGTTATTTTTGTTATTTGAATACGTGGCAAAAACTCTACTTTGTAACTTTTCACTCCCTTGAATACTTTGGTAACAATATGCCCATAGCCAATTTCTGGTGCTATATCTTCTGAATTGTCTATAACTTCTTTTTCAGTGATTTTACATCCTTTTATATCTGCATACACTTCATCAGTAACATCATCAACTGTTATATTTACAGTTCCACCTTTAAATGATGTATCACTTTCTGCTTCTATATCATCTGCATAAAGTTTTGTACTATTCTTTTCTGGATTTGGTTTTGCATCAATTAATCTTCCCAAAACTGGTACTATTGATTCTTTTTCTAATGCTGCATATTTCTTTGTTGCATAATCTATTTTATTATATTTTGCTGTTCTTAATCCTATACTAGCCATTTATATACCTACCTTTCTTAAAAGAACATGTTCTATGATATAAGCCTGTTTCTTCTTCAAAAAACTCTTGACTATCTCCATCCCATGTCCAATCATTTTCTTTCATTTTGTTTTTTATTGAACTCATTGTTTTTAAATAATTGCTATCACTATAAATATCTATATCAACAGTTACTTTGCTATCTGTTATTTCATCATCACTTGAAGAAATTGGTTCTTCATCTATTATTGTCCATACAACATAAGTCTTTTTGTTTCCTTTATACTTTAGATGTGCAACTGGAATATCTAGATTTAAAATCTTTTTTATTTCACTTTCCATAATTACTCCTTTGGTAAATATTTTTCTTGAACTTTTTTCATTTCTAACTCTATTTCTGCTTTTCTAAATGATTTACGCATAAATGGATGTTTCTTTACTGTTGATGTTCCGTGTTCAAAAACATTTCCAACAAGTGGTGCTGGTGTTGTTACTCCTCTTTTGTTCTTGAAATATCCATATAGGCCAACTTTAGTATTTATTCCTCCATCACTTGGTGTTTTATATACTTTTGTTATTTTTAAGCACTTCATTATATTAGAATTTTTAAAAGAAGCAGGAACATTTTTAAGTACATTTTTATATACCTTTTCTGCTCCTGCCTTTGTCATTTCTCCTATCATTTTTTCACTATCTTGATCTAATTCTTGAAACATCTTTATTAAATCATTTGGTAGTTCTTCTTTAAATCTTGCCATTATTTCGTCACTCTTTTACATTGCATTTCAAGTTCAATATTTGCCTCATCTACATTATTTAAATATTCAACAGTATAAATTTTATCTTTATATTTTACATAAACATCTCTGTTTGAATTGTAATATGCATCTTCTACTTTTTTTGAATATCTAATAGTAAAATTAGTATAAGCTTTTTCAAAATCAGAACCATTCGCAATCAAAGTATAGCCTTTTGTTGTTTTTACTTTAGAAAAAGGTTCAAGGATAATAACTTCATTTTTTGTAACAAATCCATCATTATCCTCTATTTCTTCAATTTGATATATAGATATTTTTTCGTTATAATCACCCGCATTTATCATAAATTATTCCTCGTGTGCATATCAAGAATAGTTTTTACAGTATTATTTATGTTTTTGCCATCTACATACATGACTCTATTGTCATACATGTCTTGACATAGAATATAAACAACAATGATAAAGTCCGAATATGTATCAAGTGTCTCTGCTTCTTTATTTTCGGACATTTGTGGTATTCCTGTATAATTTTCAATATAATTTTTTGCAATATTTAAAAATAGTTCAATGTTTTTATTTTCTTCTTCACTAACTTCTGATAATCTTAAATAATTAGTTATATCTTTTGCAGTGATTTCACTTACTTTCATTGTTTGTCCTCCTTTTAGGAAGTCTATTTACTAGCTGTTGGGTCTGTTGTTCCAGATACTGCAACAGCAATTTTTTGTGTATTTTCAACTTTAGCATCTAATTCAGAATATCCAACAACTCCTATAGCATGTTGTGTTGCAAATTTTTCTAATAAAATTTGAATTTCCATTTCTTCTGTTTCTTTTATAGCAAGTCCAGAAAAATCTCCATAGAATACAACGGCTTTTGATGCAGTTCCTAATTTTTCTGCTTTCTCAGAACAATAAACAGGTTTACCTAATAATTCGTAATCCCATTTTTCGTTAAATGCTCTATTTAAAATATAGTTTCCATCGCTATCTTTCAATTTTCTTATTTTCTTTCTTGTGTCTCTGTTCATAATCCAATAAGCGTTAGCTTGGAATGCGTCAGGAACTGTTTCTTGTATATCTATTAATTCATCTGCGATTAAAGAAGATTTTGCAGCTAATATAACTTTCATGTTTGTTGAATCATAAGAGCCAACAATTCCTGAAATTTTACCATCAGTTCCGTTTAACATTTCTCCTTCATAGAATAATTTGAATTTTTCAGCCATTTTATTAACAACATACTCTGTTAAATTAAAATCATTGTTATTTAATAATGCTTTTGATATTTTTGTTAATGCTCCAATTAAAAATCCAGTTAATTCGACAGTATTAAATTTACCAGAATGTGAAACTAATTCATCAAACTCTGTAGCATAAGCAACTGTTACATCATCTGTTGTATTATCATATTTTGGCACAGCTAATGTTCCTTTTGCGTCATATTTTGTCGCACTTGCATAAAGTGGTGATATTTCAGTAACTTTATCAATAACTTTTTTAGCTATTGTTTTTGGTATTATTGACCCATTATCTCCCTTTGTTAGTTTTGTTTCAGCATTTTGTGGCACACCATTTACATAGTTTCTTATAAATGTTGCAAATGCTTTAACATCTTTTTCTTCTTGTGTTAATTCTTTTTCTCCTTCTTGTTGTTTGCATTCCATTTTGTTAATTTTGTTACATCTTTCTAATGTTGCATCAATATTTTTAATTTCTTTTTCTACATCATCAAAGCTTTTGATTTCTTCATCGTTCATAGCTCTGTTTTCAACCTTAGCTTTATTTAAAATCTCTTCCATTTTCGCTTGTAAATCGTTTCTTTTTTCCATTAATTCTTTTTCATTCATGTTTTTTACCTTCCTTCTTTTAAATTTTTATAAAATAAAAAAACAACTAATTTAATAGCTGTTTTCATTATTTTTTGATATTAAATAATCTTTTCTCAAAATCAGAATAATCTAACTTTGGTGTTTCTGCCTTTTTAAGCATGTTTTTAAATTTTTGAGGTACATTCTTGTAATTTTTAAACAAATTAGATGCACATGCAGCAACTTGTTTTTGTTCTTTTATTAGATTTACATCAAATGTTTCATCTACTTCTTTTGCACCTAACCAACTTTCTGCATTTATTAACTCTTTTACTTTTTCTTCGTCAACTTTTGCTTTCTTCATATAAAGTGGTATCATTGTGCTATTTTCAATTATATTTAATATATCAATACACTTTTGAAAATCTAACGCATTACCATAACAAATATTGATTGGTTTGTGTATCATTACTACTGAATTTTCATAAATATTTACATCATCTCCCATCATTAGTATAAATGTACCTGCACTAGCACATAAGCCATCTACATATGTATGAATTTTAGTTCCAGAATCTTTTAATCTTTGTAACATACTGCATATAGTAGTTGCTACAAATACTTCTCCGCCTGGTGTATTCATAAATATGTTCAAGTCTGATATATTTCCTAAATTATTGAGTTCTTCTTTGAAACTTTGTAATCCAATTAAATTATTATCTTTTTCGCCAGTCCACCAGTCAGTATCATCTGTAACTATTTCACCATACAAGTAGAGGTCAGCACTTGCATTTGGTATTATGTTTTTAATTTCATAAAACTTATTCTTCAATTTGCTCACCTCCCTCCGCTTCTTCACTATTTTGTTGTTTATTTTCCTTGTTGTTTTCATCTATCTGTTTGTCGTCCTTATTTTCTTCACCCATTTTAACTGTTTTGTTAGTGTTTGGTATATAAATTTGTTTTGTTTTTGGGTCAAATAATACACTTCCTAAGCTTAATTTTACTAAATCTAAACCTTCAAGTGCGTCATCGCCTTCTAAATATCGAACTTCATTTATTGTTTTAAATCCAGATTCTATTGCAGTTTTATATGCCGCATATCTTTCTTTTATAGTACATCTGATTAATTCTGTATAGTCTGGTGCAAAATAATAAGACTTCTTTTCTTTTTCAAGTAAGAAGTCTCGATTTAAGGCGGTGCAAAATGCTGTTGCGATTGGCATAATTGCATTTTTTAAGAAATCTTCATTTGTTTTTCCTATATGAAATATTTCTTTTACCTCTTCACTAAATGTTTTGTTCTTTTCATTCAATTGATTTTCAACAGATGTGTTTGATGCTTCCTGAAATTCCATTCCGTCATTTAAAATAACACAGCTAGAATTTCCTGCAAAATAATCATTCCACTGAGATTTTAATATTGCCATTCCCTTTTCGTCTAAATGTTTTTGTGCCTTTAGAAATCCCTTCTTATTTCCTCCAGTTCTCATTAATTCTAAATCATATATTATTCTTTTATAAGCTGTTTCTAAACTTTTACTTATTTCTTTTGTGTATCCTGTTCCGTATGCTCCATTTTTTGTATTTCTTAACAATTTTATAAAATCATACGGTCTATAGCTTTTTCCATCAATTAATATGTAATAATTTTTATATATTGCATCAGTATTTCTTTCAAATAAAACCTTCTTTTCTTCTACATAATTTAGTCCAACAAGATTGTTACCTTTTTTGTTGATATATGCATATCCGCCTTTCCCTAAAAGGTAATCTTCTGCAATTGCTTTTTTGAATTGAAATCCATCTAACGTATCTTTTGTGTCTAAATTTATAATATTTACTCTGTCATCTTCTACTTCTGATGTCTGTTTCTTTCCATCTTTTGATGTTTTTTTGTATAACTTAAATGGTATCATTGCAAAAGAATCACAAATTAATCCTACTGCACTTGAAACTGCAGGTATCATTAATACTTTTTCTCTGTCAATTTCTTCTCCATCTATCAAAGCTTTTAATATTACATCATTTACTGCATTTTCATCAATAATTGTTTCTTTATTTGTTTCATTTTTAATATTTCTTTTAAAAATATCTCTTATTTTCACTTTTCTCACCTCCTAAAAACTTTGACATACAAAATTATCTTCATTTAATATTTCTTGTTGTAATAAATAAATCGCTATAATTGTACTTACAACCATATCGACTTTTCCACTTGATTTCTTCTTATTAATATATTTGTTTAAGTTAGTATCTTCTGTACATTTTGCATTTTGAAAATTTATTTCATACAATCTATCTCCATCATAACTAAATTTTCTTTGTAATATACTTTCTTGTAAAAATTTTGTCGGTTGATGTAAAACACTTGAGTGTTGTTTTACTTCAACTGTTTCATATCCTGTTTCTTGAAGTTTATTTGCTGTAGAAATACAATTATATCTATCATACCCTATTTGAACTATATGAACTCCATATTCTCTTTCTAAATTCATAATAAACTTTTCAATAAAACTATATGATATAATCTCCTCTCCACAAGCAAAACAACTTCCATCTTCTATAAATCTTCTATAGTCAGTTCTTTCTCTACGGTTCTTTTCTTCTATTCTCCCTGCAGGAATAAAAGCCCATGATTTTGCAAATATCATATCGTCTTTTATTGTTACCATTGAAACTGATGTATTATCATTCGTCATTGCTAAATCTAATCCTACATATACATCTTTTCCTTTCCAATCAAATACTCCTCTTGTGTTTTGGCATAATCTTAATTTATCTAAAGTTATAAACTCTTCACCAGAATTTGAAGGCATGAAATAATTCATATGTTTCGTTAAAAACTCAACTCTTTCATCTGGCTTTGCTAATGCTTTTTTTCTATTGTCTCGAATTTCATTGTAGTTTTCTTCAACTCTTAATGGATTTGCCATTTGTAATCCAATATCATCCCATAAATGATCTTCTGTTGCATAATATACTAATGCAAATAATCTTTCATCTGTTTCAAGTCCTTTATATATTTTTTTTAAATAATCAAGCTCTCCTAACATTATTGATTTGTCTTCTGCATACGCTGAAGTCAATCTAAACATTAATGGATTTCTTATATTTAATTGCCCAGATTTCATTGCTTCAACATTTGAATTATCCTTCATTGCTCCAAATTCATCTGCAATAAAAGCACTTGGTTTTATTGAGTTATTTCTATTTGCTTCTGCTGTTCTTGGTTGATAAAAACTATGTGTTAATGTACACTCTAATCTTCCACTCAATGTTTTGGGAATATTAAAATATTGACCAACTAATGGACTGACATTTAAAATTTGTGATATTGCCTTTTTTACTTCACCTGCTAAATCTCTGTCTAGACATATTGAATAAAACTCTGAATAATCATCTTCAGTCAACATTAATATTATAAATATTAGTGCTGCCAAAAAAGTTTTTGTATTTTTTCTTGGTATGAATAAATCCACTTCTCTGTATCTATACTTCTTGGCATCAGTCTTATATCTCCATCCAAAAATATTAGCAATAAAAAAAGCTTGGAAATTCTCCAAACCTTCGTATATACTTTTGCCAACAATATGTAATCCTGTTGCAAAATTCAATAATTTTAAAATGCCCTCAATTATTCCAATTTGTTTCGTATCAAAATAATATGGATAATAGTCATTATTTTGTTTTTCTAAATCTTCTAAAAACCATTTACATTGTGTTTTTACTTCAAATGTTGTTATCTCTTTCCCACTTATGCAATCTTGAGCGTATTTTTTTGCTTTTTCTAGTAACACTATGCTTCACCTCGTAATACTTTCAAAAGTGGATTGTCTGCATCTTTATCCTCTTTTTTTGGTATGCATCTTAATGCAGATGCTATTGTCATAACATTCTCTTTTTCAATATCTAACAGCATTTTCCTCTTTGCTTGTACTTGTTTGTCTATCGATAACATAGTTGCCATCATTTTTCCTAATGACTTAGCGTATTCTAATTTATAATCTATTAACGCATCTATATCTTCTCTGTCTTTTAATTCTTCTATTAGTTCTTTTTCTTCTTCTCTTAGTTTAGATATTAAATTATAGCATTCTTCTCTTCTCTCTTCTAAATCAAAACATTCTGCTTGGAGTGAGCAATATCTATTTATAACTGCTTCATAAATTGCGTCATTTTTATCTATATTTTTTAATATTTTCTGTACTCTTTTAAATTCTTCATGAGCTACTTTATTTTGTTTTACTTCTTTCCTTTCTTTCAGCTCTATATCTGTACTCAAAGACTGTTCACCCTCTTGTCTTTTCTTGAGTTCAGCCTTTGTTCTATGTGATTTTTTTTCAGATGTTAATACTGTAAATGGCTTTGGTGGTGTTGGCATATTGTTCATCTCCTTTCTTACATTATAGATTTATGTTGATGTGGGAATTTTTTTAAAGCGAAGGTATGCAGTCGGTGTAAAAATTTATTTTTATTTTTTGCCTTTGATGGTAGGGGGGACTATTTATAAAATATCTCCACACTGTATACTTGTCTTTATTATTCTTTACTATATGATTAATCTCATTTCTTTGCATTCCTTTGCTTTGTAGTAACTTCATAAACCTCTTCTTGCTTATCTTTCTATCAAATAACTTTATTATATATTCATTCATTGTTGTTATAATTTTTGCAATTGTATTTCCTATTGCTTCCGCTACTTTACATACTTTCTTAAAAATATTTAATAACCTTTCTTTGAAATTATTTATAAATTCCTCCATAATATTATTAAATATAACTTCTTTATTATCCCCATCGAAAATTATCTCACACTGAATATGTTTCTGTATAATTTCCGCTTCTTCTATTGTCATATCACTATACTTCATTCTCTGTTCTCCTGTTCATCTATTATTTTTTGTACCGCTTCTCGTGGTATTTCTCCACTCTCACACATCTCATGATGATAACTACATACTGTTATTAGGTTATCATTGTCCAATCTTCTGTTATAGTCTTCGTGTATTGGTATGTTGTGATGCACACTTAGTTCATTCATGTTATATTTTGTTACTGTATTGTATAATTCTCTAATGCATATCTGACATAGATATAAGTCTCGCTTCTTTATCTCTTCTCTCTTTCTATGCCATAAACTTGTCCACCTAAACCTATCTGCTTCTGTTACTTCTTTCTTTCTATTTGGCTTTTCCTTACATATATATTTACTATCATGTATCTTACCGCAATAACTACAACTCTTTAGCATTGATTATCATCTCTGTTATTTGTTAAGTTAATTATTGTTTTTACACGATCCGTTATTATTTCTATAATTTTATTTAATATTGCATATATAATTGCCATGCTTACTATTCCGCATAATATAGCTAGTGGACTTAATATGATTAACAACATAATCTTTAACATTTAATTCACTCCTTTTAAGCCAAAAGAAAAAGCACCTAAGTGCTTTAATTCTTCCAATGATATCCGCAGTTTTGACAGACCCTCATTGTTTTTGTTATGTTCTTTATTTTCTTTCTTTTTCCAATAAATATTGCTGCCAGAAGTGCTGGTACAGTTAAAAATAACCATTTAAATAGTATCCACCACCATCCTATGCAAAGCCACCATATTATTCCATGATGCTTTGTGACTAATTTCTGTTCATTCACAACTTGAACATTTACATTTTCGCTTCCACATTTTGGGCAATTCATTATATCATCTCCTATCCTTGTGATGATATCAATTATATCACATTTTATTTATTATTTTGTCGTTTCTTGTCGAAAGTGATTTTATTTTGATAAAAATTTATCTTTTTTCTTCTTTTTTTCATTTTTCTTCTTAAAACACTTGTTGTGAAATCTGCACATCTTGCATTGTGTTCTTATACACCTTTCCAAATTCATTACTTCTCCACTATAATAGAAAAATAGAGCCAAACATTTATTAAATGTTCAGCTCCGCAAAAGTTTATATCTTTTTTTCTCTATTATAATTATAACTCTTTCAAAACCAAATTTCATCCAAATTTCATCACAATTTTATCACAATTTTTCATTATTCACCTATATTTAGTACATCAAGCATACTTTTTATTGCCGTGTCCCTTATATTTAATAATTGGTTTATAGATTTTGGTTTTTGGAACTCCATGCAGTATTGTTGTGATACATAATCCCATTTAGATTTTTCCATATAATATATCTTTATAACAAACTTTTCTTCTGCTGATAGTTGATTTATCATATTTTCAACTCTTACTATTTTTTTGTCTAACTCGTCTTTTAATTTGGTTAGTTCTTCTAATTTGGTTTGTAAAAATTGCCTATCTTCTTTGTTTATGTGTCTTTCTTCTTTATGGTAATTCATTGCCGTATTTAGCACTTTATCTGATACTTTGTTTGTATTACTATGTATGCTATCATAAGCTTGTCCAGCTAACTGCATATTTTCTATAATTTCGTTTTCTGTTTCCTCATATACCGTTCCAGCATATTCCAATCTTTTTTCGTATTCTTCTTTTTTTAATTGTATTTCCGTCAGTTTTGCTTGATTTTTTAAGTGATCCTTTAACATTTTTTCAACATCTTCTTTTATGTATTGCATCATTTGTACCTCCTACAAATATTTTTTTAGATCTTCTTTTCGTACTGCTATAAAGAAATTTCCTAAATTAAAGCTTATTACCTCGTCTTCGTCTATAACACTGAATTTCTTCTTTATTACAGTATCGTTCTTAATT
>OHAO01001362.1_pt1 | contig 17256 bp, 20 predicted proteins | sample 1577151 | NCBI WGS metagenome assembly OHAO01 (sample SAMEA3541585, study PRJEB24748) | human gut metagenome | biome: human gut; feature: human-associated habitat; material: faeces | place: China | collected 2012 | reverse complement strand
ACTATTTTTAATAAAATATCAATATTATTGTGTATTAATTAAAAAAACGTAATTTTATATTTATTTTCACTTGTTTGCCGCCCCTCCATTTTTGGGGGGTTCTACAATTTTGATGTTAAAAATTTGGCAACATTGATGCTTGCGAATTTACCCTTGATTTGCTATCTTGTAATTGCACGTTAAAGTAGAGTAATTTACAATTTCTAAACGGATATATCCGGTTCGGTTTGTTGTTTTAGCGTGAAAGTTATTGGGGAAAGCCAATGCCGTCACCGGATGGATCGGAACAGAGAAAGGAGCGGCCTTATGCTATGAAACCACTGGCTTCACTGAGGATACTGGACCTGACTGACGGCAACCCCTATCCGGGCAGTCTGTTCGCCGACTACGGGGCCGAGGTGCTGAAAATCGAGCCGCCCGGCCGGGGCGATTCCATCCGCCGCCGGGGCACCACGGGGGCGGACGAGCCCGAGGGGCTTTACCAGAGCTATTATAACCGAAGCAAGAGGAGCGTGGCATTGGATCTCACCCGGAACGCCGGGCAGGAGATCCTGCGGCGGCTTATCCCCACCTGCGACATGCTCGTGGCCAATGTGCCGGAGTCACGGCTGGCAGCGCTGGGACTGGGCTACGAGCGGCTCAGGGAGATAAACCCCAAGCTGATCTACGGCGTGCTCACTCCCTTCGGAGAGGAAGGCCCCTGGAAGGATCTTCCGGACTATGATCTGATCGTCATGGCCCGCACCGGGCTGCTTGAGAAGACCGGCCTGCCGGACAAGCCCACCCGCATCGGCTCTCCGCTCTCTTATTATTACGGGGCCTGGCACCTCACCGCCGGGATGATGGCCGCCTGGCTGGACGCTCAGGACAGCGGGCAGGGCCGGAAGGTGTCTGTGTCCTGCTGGCAGGCCATCTGCTCCATCGACGACACCTATGTTCAGGGCCTCCAGGGGCTGAATGTCCTGCCCAAGCGCATCGGAAACGGCTTCCCCACCACCAACCCCACCGATACCTTCCAGTGCAAAAACGGCTGGTTCGCTCTGAGCATCGGCAGCGACGCTCAGTGGCTGGCCTTTGCCGCCGGAGCCGGGCGGGATGACTGGGGTGAGGGCACTGTCTATGCCCACGATCCGGCTCGATCCATGAAGCACTACTTCGGTGAACTGGACGAACAGTTGCGGGACTACTTCCGCACCATCACCATCGAGGAGGCGGATCGCATCTGCCGGGAGGCCATGGTGCCCGGAGGGCCTTGCAATACCGTCCGGGAACTGATAGACGACGAGCAGGTGGCCGCCCGGAGCATGATTATTGAGGTAGACGACCCTGTTTGGGGCCGGGTAAAGCAGTTGGGCAAGCCTGCCAAATTTCTCCGGGATAACGAGGACGACGACGCGGCGGCCCCCGCCCCCGCCCTGGGCGCCCATACCGATCCAGTGCTGGCGGAGCTGGGGATGGAGGAACAGGAGATCGCGGATCTGCGCCGGCAGGGTGTGGTCTGAACATCGCTGGGAAAGGAGTGTTGACCTATGAAAAGAAGACTCCCTCTCGAGGGCATGAAAGTACTGGACTTCACCATCGCTCTGGCCGGGCCTTTCACCGCTTGGCAGTTGGCCGATATGGGGGCCGAAGTGTGGAAAATCGAGCGGGCGGGCGGCGGCGATCAGTGCCGGGCATGGGATCCCTTCCTCAACGATTTAGGCACCATGTTTGTATCTTACAATAAGAATAAAAAAAGTGTGGAAATGAACCTTGCCGCCCCGGAGGGCAAGGCTGTGATCTATGAGATGGCCAAGCAGGCCGATGTGGTCATCGAGAATTTTAAAAGCGGCTCCATCGACCGGCTGGGGTTGGGCTATGAAAAGCTAAAGGAACTCAACCCCAGACTGGTATTCATCTCCCTCAGCGGCTTTGGAGCCTCCGGCCCGCTGAGGAAGCTACCCTGCTACGATGCCATCGCGGAGGCCCGCAGCGGCTTTGCCGCCTCCAACGGCGATCCGGAGGGCCCCCCCATGAAGGCGGGCAACTGCATCGGCGACACCATCACCGGCCTGTACGGACTCAACGCGGTGCTCATGGCTCTCATCGACGCTCGCCGCACTGGGCAGGGCTGCCGCATCGACATGTCCATGATGGACGTGGGGATGCAGGCCTGTGAGGAGACCATTATGGACTTCAGCCTCCACGGCCAGGCTCAGGCTCGCTTCGGCGACCATGACCGCTTCACCGCCCCCTATGGGATGTTTGAGGCCAGGGACGGCTGGTGTGTCATCATCGCCGACACCGAAGCGCGGTGGCGGGCCCTATGCGGAGCGCTGGATCATCCCGAGTGGATGGACGATCCCCGCTTCAAGGATAACGCCTCCCGGGTGGCCCACAAGGATCATCTGGTAGAGGCCGTCACCTCCGCCACCGTCCTTCTGCGCCGGTCAGAGATCGAGGCCCGGCTGCTGGCCGTGGATGTACCCGCCTCAGCGGTGCTCACCTTTATTGAGGCGTACACCTCGGACCATGCCAATCAGACGGGGCTCACCCAGTTGGTGGATCAAAAAAAGATCGGCCTGATGCGCTTCTATTCCAACCCCATCCGCTTTGACAACGAGACCATCCCCATCCGCCGGGGCGCTCCCCTGCTGGGGGAGGACACCACCCAGGTCTTGAGGGAGCTGGGCTACTCCCAAGCGGAGATCGACCAACTGTATGCGGATGGCGTGGTAGGCGCCAGCCTAATTTGACCTCTTGGAAAAAGGAGCGATGCCTGATGGAGATACGGCGCGTGGTGGCCGGGGAGTTCTTCACCAACTGCTATGTGGTGTGGGGCGGCAAGCCTGGGATCGCGGTACTTATCGACCCGGCGGACGACGCTCCCGGACTGCTCCGGCTGCTGGATGGTCTGGGGCTCATCCCGGAGGCCGTCCTGCTCACCCACGGGCACTATGACCACATTCTGGCGGTGCCCGGCCTGCAGGCGCGGTGGCCGGAGCTGCCTGTCTGGTGCCACCCCCTGGACGTGCCCCAGGCCCCGACCGAGCGGGACATGGGCCGGGTCTACCCCACTGTAGCGGCCTTCTCCAACCTGCGGCCTTTGGAGGACGGGCAGCGCCTCCACCTGGCAGGACTGTCCATCCAGGCGCTCCACACCCCGGGGCACACACCCGGCTCCGTCACCTTCCTGGTAGGGGACGCACTTTTTACCGGGGACACCCTGTTTCGCGGAGATATCGGCCGTACCGACTTTGCGGGGGGCGATGACGGGCAGATGGCCTCCTCGCTGGCCCGTCTGGCAGCACTGGAGGGGAATCTCCGGGTGCTGCCGGGCCACGAGGAGGACTCCACTCTGGAGCGGGAGCGGCAAACTAACCCCTGGCTGCGCGCTGCCGCGGAGATCTGAGCATCATCTGAGCATCCACTGCACAATGATTTCAAATATGAGGTGAACCACTATGGAGATCAAAAAGAACGTTCTGACTGAACTGCGGGACGGCGTGCTGATCGTCACCCTCAACCGGGAGGAGCGGCGCAACGCCATCGACCCCGACACCGCCAACGAGCTGGAAGCCGTCTTCAATCACGCCGAAAAGGATCCCGCCGTGGGCGCCCTCCTCATTACCGGCGCCGGGGAGCGCAGCTTCTGCGCTGGGGAGGATCTGGCCGCACTGGGAGAAAATGGTGAGTGCCTTACCGAGACGGAGCACGGCTTTGCCGGCATCACCGAGCGGCTGTGCCCCAAGCCCATTGTGTGCGCCTGCAATGGTACGGCGGTAGCCGGGGGACTGGAGATTGCCCTGGCCTGCGACGTGATCGTGGCCGCCGACCACGCGCGCTTCGGCCTTACCGAGGTGAAGGTGGGCCTGTTGGCCACCAGCGGCGGCCTGGTTCGCCTTCCCAAGCTCATCCCTGCCAAGATCGCCTCCGAGATGTGCCTCACCGGCAACCTCATCGACGCCCAACGGGCCTATGAGGTGGGGCTGGTCAACCATGTGGTTCCCAAGGAGCAGGTGATGGACAAGGCGATGGAGCTGGCCAAGCGGATGGCTGCCAACGCCCCCATCCCCATGCGGCTGGCCAAGCAGATCCTCCACATGGCCCCCCATACCTCTGTGGAAGACGGGATGCGGGTGTGCCGCTACATGGCCTGGAAGTACGTGGAGGGCACCGAAGACGCCAAGGAGGGCCCCCAGGCTTTTCTGGAGAAGCGCCCGCCCCAGTGGAAGGGCCGCTGAATCCTGTTGGGATGGGCTCTCCGCTTTTGAGCGGAACGGGCCGCCAAAATAACTGAATTTATGGAGGAACGCAAGTATGGATTTCAAGCCGACTGAGGAACAGGAGCTGATGGTACAGGCCATCGAAGAGGCAATGACCCGGGAAAACCTGGAGACCTACTTTCAGGACTGCGACCGGGAGCACAAGCACCCCAAGAAGTGGTGGGATCTGCTGGACGAGCTGGGCTTGTTCAGTATGTTCCTGCCCGAGGAAGCGGGCGGCGACGGGGAAGGGGCCATCACCATGTTCCTGGTGATGGAGGCGCTGGGGCGCTGCGGCGGGCCCATCTATCTCTTCTGGGATCACGTGAAGGCCGACGCCCTTTTGGAAAACGGCACCAAGGAGCAGATCGACAAATTCATGCCCATGTTCTTTGAGGGAAAGCCCGCCTTCGCCCAGGGCTTCTCCGAGCCGAATGCGGGTACCGATCTGTCCCCCGCCACCATCTCCACCACCTACACCCGCCGCAACGGCAAGGTGTATATCAACGGCCACAAGCACTTCATCTCCGGCGCCCAGGACAGCGACTACTGTCTCACCCTGGCCAAAAACGCGGAGAACCCCGAGCAGCTCACCCTTTGGTTCGTGCCCACAAACGTACCCAACTGCAAAAAGGAGCCCATGGAAAAGATGGGCATCCACATGGAGAACGTCAACGACATCTGGTTCGATGAGGTGGAAATCGACGAGTCCGACATGTTCTCCTTCGAGGGCAACGGCCTGATGGCCACCAGCAAGGGCTTCGACTATGAGCGGCTGATCGATGCCTTCAACGCCTACGGCCAGGCCCTGTGCGCCTATGAGGACGCCTGCCGCTACGCCAACCAGCGGATCGTCAAGGGCCAGGAGATCGGCCGGCTCCAGCTCATTCAAAACCACATCATGGAGATGACCATGCGCATCGAGGCCATGCGCAATATGCTGCTCCACTACGCCTGGAACAAGGACAACGGGATGCTCACCCGGGCGGAGGCCTCCATCGCCAAGCAGTTCTGCTCCGAGAGCGCCAACATCGTGGTGGATCACGCCCTCCAGATCCTGGGCGGCATCGGCTTCTGCGGCAGCCGGGTCAGCCGCATCTACCGCGACCTGCGTATCACCCGCATCTCCGGCGGCACCGGCGAGATCCAGACCGTCATCGCCGCCCGCCAAGTGCTCAAGAAGTACCGCTGAGCCCCAAGCCCCGAAAAGTCATTCGTAAAGGAGAGTTTTTCCGTGGAATTTAAATGGAACGACGAGCAGCAGCTCATGCAGACCATGTTCCGGGAGTTCGTTGACAAGGAGCTGCGTCCCATCGCCGCCGAGCTGGACGAGCAGGAGCGCTTCCCCTTCGAGCTGATCCCCAAGATGGGCGAGATCGGCCTTCTGGGCATTCCTGTCGCCGAGGAGTTCGGCGGCGTGGGTATGGGCACCCTGGAGTACGTCATGGCGGTGGAGGAGATCTCCAAGGCCTGCGCCAGCACCGGTGTCACCATTTCCGCCCACACCTCCCTGTGCTGCTGGCCCATTGAGCACTTCGGCACCCAGGAGCAGAAGGAAAAATACCTGCCCGACCTGGCCACCGGCGAAAAGCTGGGCGCCTTCGGCCTCACCGAGCCCAACGCCGGTACCGACGCCGCCATGCAGCGTACTACCGCGGAGGACAAAGGGGATCACTGGCTGCTCAACGGCTCCAAGGTCTTCATCACCAATGGCGAGGTGGCCGACGTATACGTGGTGTTCGCCATGACCGACAAGGCCGCGGGCAACAAGGGCATCTCCGCCTTCCTCCTGGAGAAGGGCATGGAGGGCTTCAGCTTCGGCAGTCACGAGAAGAAAATGGGCATCCGCGCCTCCTCCACCTGCGAGCTGGTGTTCGAGGACGTGAAAGTGCCCAAGGAGAACCTGCTGGGCGAGCTCAACAAGGGCTTCCAGATTGCCATGATGACCCTGGACGGCGGGCGCATCGGCATCGCCGCTCAGGCATTGGGTATCGCCCAGGGTGCCATCGACGAGACGGTGAAGTACGTCAAGGATCGGGTCCAGTTCGGCCGACCCATCTCCAAGTTCCAGAACACTCAGTTTATGTTGGCAGAGATGCAAACCCGGGTGGATGCTGCCCGGATGCTGGTCTACCGGGCGGCCGCCATCAAGGACGCCGGGGAGCCCTATTCCTCCGAGGCGGCCATGGCCAAGCTGTTCGCCTCCGAGACTGCCCGTGAGGTGACCTGGCGGGCGGTACAGCTCTTCGGAGGCTATGGCTATACCCGGGATTACCCCGTAGAGCGCATGATGCGGGATGCCAAGATCACCGAGATCTACGAGGGAACCTCTGAGGTTCAGAAAATGGTCATCTCCTCCCGCATGGGCCTGTAAAAGCCTGTCCAACAATCTGACCCGGAGGGCGCCTTCCACCGGCGCCCTCCCTCACAGAAAGGAGCTCGATCAAGTGGGAGAGATCCTCTACTCCATCCTCATTGGCGGCTTCCTGGTTTTGTCCGGAATTTTCATGAACATCTATCTGCGGTGGGAGGAAAAAAAGTGGACTTCTGAGGACAAAGGGGAGCGGAACGGAGGCGGCGCATGAACGTCTTCTTCCTCGGCGTCATCGTCAGCATCGTAGTCTACCTGGTCGTGGGCCTGTCGGCGGGACGTAAGGTCAAGGATATCGACGACTATTACGTCAGCGGCCGCAACGCCCCGACCGTTCTCATCGCCGGAACCCTGTTTGCCTCCATGCTGTCGGTCAATGGCTTTATGGGGGATCAGGGCTTCTGCTACACCGGAAATATCACCACTCTGGTGCTGCTCAACTCCATGTGCGCCTGCGGCTATGTATTCGGTCCGCTGTTCTTCGGCCGCTACCTCCGCCGGTCTGAGTGCGGCACTATGCCCGAGTACTTCGGTTTCCGCTACAAGGATCCCCGCATCCGCCGTGTCGCGGGCATCATTACCATCATCTCGCTGACCGCTTACCTGCTGGCCTGCATCACCGGCGTGGGCATCCTCATGCAGGAGCTCACCGGGCTGAGTTACGAGCTATGCCTGTTCATCGCGTGGGCCTGTTTTACCGCGTTTACCTTCTATTCCGGCTCCAAGGGCGTTATCATCACCGATACCATGATGTTTATGGTGTTCATCGTGGCCGCCATTATCGCCGGGCCCTACATCTTCAACGCCCAGGGAGGTCTGGGCAGCCTGCTGGAGAACCTGATGAATAACCCCGCCGCCGCTGAAGGCCTGTTGGATTATCATGGCAACATCCCCGGCACCGGAGCGTCCGACGTGTTCGGCGCGGTGATGTATGCCGTCACCATGGGCATCATCTGGTTCATCACTGTAGGCGTCTCCCCCTGGCAGGCGGGACGCAACCTGATGGCCAAGAACGAGCACGTCATCTTCCGCGCCGGTGCGGTGGCCGCCGTGTGCACCACCGTGTTTCTGCTGTACGTAAACCTCATGTCCATCTCGGTCATCAATCTGGCGCCCAATCTGGAAGACCCCCAGCGGGTGCTTATCTGGGCGGCGTTCAACGTTATGCCCAAGCTGGTGGGCACCCTGCTGCTGGCCGGCATCATGGCCGCGGGGCTCTCCTCCGCCTCCACCTTCCTGTCGGTGGTGGGCTTCTCGGTGACCTCGGACATTTTCCCCGTAGCGTTCAAGGACGAGAAACATCATCTGCACACCAGCCGTGTTATTATGCTGGCGGTAGGCATTGTCTCCCTCATCCTGGCCTATCTGGGCCTGGGCGGCGTGCGAGTGATCTCCTGGTTTGCCTCCACCATTATTGCCGCCTCCTGGCTGGTGCCCGGCGTGGGCAGTATTCTGTCTGGCAAGCTGTCCGCCACTGGAGCCCGGTGGTCCATGACGGCGGGCTTCTTGGGCTTCATCCTCTCGAAGTGTCTGGTGGGCTTCGGGGCAGGCCCCTTCCACAGCATCTTGATCAACTTTCTGGACCCCTTCTTCATCGGGCTGTATCTCAGCCTGGCCTTCGCGGTCATTGGCTCCAAGCTCCGCCCGGTGACGCCGGAGGAGTCCGCCTACCGGGACAAGCTGCTTGTACTCCCCCAGGGGGAGCGGGCGGCCCGTGAGTACCAGATCGACCGGCGTTACGGCTGGCTCCTCATCGTCATGGGGATCCTTACAACCCTGTTTTTGCTGCTGACCTGGGCTCTGCCCTACAATGATCTAATTTAAATGAGCACACATGAATGGGCTCCGTCTTCTTAAAATTCCAGATTGATTCTCATGATATCCCCCAGTTTCCTGACGCCTGTGCACATCCTCATATAACCTTGCCCTTCAAGCGATCTGCAAGTTCCCCAATCGCCACAAAAAATAAGTTTGGGAGGAAATCTATTTATGGCAGCACAGAAAACTAAGCGTTCCAAAGTACTCACCCTGATTTTGATGATCCTGGCGATGAATACCATCTACGTCCTGCCCTATCTAATGTACAGCTTTTACACCCCCCTGCAGGAAGCCATGGGGCTGGTGGGTCGTGATGCGGACTACGGCCGTCTGCTGAACGTCTATGGTATGGCCAATATCATCCTGTATCTGCCCGGTGGCTGGATCGCCGACAAGTTTGACGCCAAGAAGCTTCTTGTCTTCTCCATGGTTGGCACCGGAATCCTAGGCCTGTGGGAGGCCACCTGGCCCAGCTATACCCTGCTGATGGTAATCCACGTGATGTTCGCGATTACCACCGTTCTGACCTTCTGGTCTTCTTCCGTGAAGTGCGTGAACATGCTGGCCGATTCCGGTGAGCAGGGCAGCATGTTCGGCAGTCTGGAAGCCGGCCGCGGCGTCGTGGGGCTAGTCCTTACCACTGTTTATGTTGGCATCTACAATATGTTTGCCTCTGACAGCTCCAAGGCCATGAGTCTAATCGTTGCTTTCGTCTCCATCGTTATGATCGCCGTTGGTATCGTGCTGGCGCTGCTCATGCCCAAGACCAACACTGCCGAATCTACCAACGCCACCCTGCTGGAGAGCATCAAGGCCATGGGCATCGCCTTTAAGCAGCCCATCACCTACGTCCTAGCTGGCCTGATTTTCTGTGGCTCCATGACTCTGGCCGCCACCAGCTATTTTGCTCCCTACCTACAGAATGTTTGTGGCCTTCCCGTGAACATTGGCGTTACCTTTGCCAGTTATAACAAGATCATCTGCCAGCTGATTGCCGCCTCTCTGGCCGCAGTTCTGGCGACCAAGCTGGGCCGCTCCAGCAAACCCATGATCGGGGCCGGCATCGTCGCTATCATTTGCTTCGCCGGCATGGTCATTCTGCCGGCCTCTGCCGCTGTTATGTGGCCGATGTTGGCCATCATGATCGTCGCCACTATGATGATCTATGTGTTCCGTGCGCTGTATTACGCCACCGTGGACGAGGCCGGTACGCCCAAGCATATCGTCGGTAGTATCATTGGCATCGCCTCTCTGATCGGGTTCCTGCCCGACACTTTCTATACCACTCTGTGCGGCAGTTGGCTAGATGCCGATCCCATCGGCGGTTTCAAGAATATCTTTATCAGCTGCGCCTGCGCAGCGGCGCTTGGCCTGGTCTGCGCCTTCATCGCGGAGCGCCTGATTGCGAAGAACCGTACCGCCAGCAAGTAATTGAAGCCAACGCTGAACCACGAGAAATTTGGGGGGCTATCAGCGGAGGGGGTTGTCGGAGGTTCTTCGCAACCCCCCTCGCTTTTCCCAGCCGATAATTTCGGGAATCAGCGGGATCAGAAATGGAGTGTACCTCTACCTATGAAAGTATCGTCAAACCCCAAGAAGCGTTGGTTCTACCTTCTTCTGGGCACTGTCACCATGCTGTGTATCGGCACGATTTACGGCTGGTCAGTACTGAAGGTACCCTTAGCGGAAAACTTCGGCTGGCAAGCTAGCTGGTTGGCGCTTGCCTATGCCCTCGGCTTCTGCGCTTTCTGCATGGGCAGCGCAGCTGGTAGTCAGTTGCCAAGAAAGATCGGCTTCCGCACCACACTGCTGCTCGGCGGAATCGCTATCTTTGCCGGGTATGCTCTGTTGTCCACGCTGGATGGTCGTAATATCCTGCTGCTGTACGCATATTTCAGCCTTTTGGTGGGCGGCGGCATCGGCATCTCCTATCCCATCCTGCTTGCCTGGATCACTGACTGGTTCCCGGACATGCAGGGACTTTGCTCCGGCGTTTTGACGATGGGTTTTGGTTGTAGCGCACTTCTTCTGGTCAAGCCTGCATCCAAGCTGTTTCAAGTCCCCAATATAGGTTGGCGCGGAACGTATATGTTCCTTGGTTTCTGCGGCCTAGCGGCACTGCTCCTGTGTGCCCTTCTTCTTAGGGGACAACCTCCGGTCCAAAAGGACAATCAGGCTGTTCGAAGCTCCCGGAACTTTACTGCGTCCGAGGCTATACGACACCCCAGCTTCTGGACACTGTACATCTACCTGGTGTTCAACAGCATCTTGGGCAGCACCATCATCGCCCTTTCCTACGATTATTGCATCTACCTGGACTTTTCCGCTTCCACTGCCGCCACACTGGTTGGAATGGTCTCCGCCTTCAACGGCGTCAGCCGCATCCCCTTTGGCCTGCTGTATGACCGGTTGGACCGCAAGCGGATGATGCTCGTGGGCAGTTGCTCCGTCACACTTGCCGCTCTCACCCTCCTGACGGCCACAGTGCTTGGTTCCAAGCTACTGGCAGTCCTGTGCTGCTCCTGACCCCTGTTTACTACCCCTTCTACCGGGCGGTGAACCTGAACGGCCGCAAAGTGGTGGAGAGCCCCATCCGTCTGGTGGAGGGCCGTTATGAGGTGGACTTTGACGACTTTGAGGAAAAAGCCAAGCAGTGCAAGATGTTCCTGCTGTGCTCCCCCCATAACCCGATGGGCCGGGTGTGGAGCGAGGAGGAGCTGCGCCGTATGGGCGATATTTGCCTGAAGCACAACGTGCTGGTGGTCAGCGACGAGATTCACTTCGATATCATCATGCCCGGTCACAAGCACGTCAGCTACCCCACGCTGGGAGAGAAGTACGCCAACAACTGCGTCATGTGCTGTGCCGCCAGCAAGACCTTCTCCCTGGCGGGCCTTTGCGTGGCCAACGCCATCATCCCCAACCCTGAGCTGCGCGATAAGCTGAACAACGAGGTAAACATCTCCGGCTGCTACACCTACAGCATCTTCGGCCTCCGGGCTCTGGAGGCCGGTTATATGAAGTGCGCCGAGTGGGTGGATCAGCTCAATGAGCACATCTGGGGCAACTACCTCTATTTTAAGGAGTTCATGGCAAGGCATTTCCCCGAGGTGTGGGTAGCCAAGCTGGAGGGCACCTATTTGTGCTGGTTCGACTGCCGCTGCTTTGGCATGGACGGCGAGACCCTGGCCAAATTTCTTCAGGAGAAGGCCCAGCTGTTCCTGGACGATGGCTACATCTTCGGCACAGCTGGGGACGGCTTTGAGCGGATCAATCTGGCCTGCACCCGGAAAGTGCTGGAGGAGGCCCTGCTCCGCTTCAAGGCCGCTATGGATCAGCGGTAAGCGTATTCACCGTCAAAGCGGCGTGCCCGGCGCTGCGCGGGCAGATCGCTACCGCCCGGAAAGTACACCGCCGGAGCGCTGAAGCGACTTCCAAAATAGCTGCTGTAAAAAAATAAGGAGGTATTCATCATGGAATTCTTCATGCCTGACCGCAAGCCCGACTATGAGCGCAACAAGCCCGATCCCTATCCCCTGCTCAGCGAGAGTATGCGGAAGGTGGTCGATTATCAGGCCGCACACGCTGCCGATGCGTTCGACACCAACTGCTCCTGGGATGAGCTTCGGGTGAAGTATGTGCAGGAGCGCCGCTTCTGGAACGAAGGCGGCCCCGAGGCGTTCAAGACCGTGGAGGTCATGGTGCCCGGCCCCATAGGGGATGTACCCGCCAGGATCTACTATCCCGACGACAAGCCGGAGCACTCTGCGGTGGTGTTTATCCACGGTGGCGGCTACACCGTGGGAAGCAACGACACCCATGACCGTATGATGCGCTCTGTCATGGCTTCCAGCGGCTGCTGTGTCATCGGTGTGGACTACCACCTGGCCCCTGAGGCCAAATTCCCCATCCCTCTGTACGAGGCCGCCGCGGTGGTGCGCTACTTCCAGGAGCGCGGTGCCGAGTACGGCATCCTCCCGGACAAGATGGCCTTGGGCGGCGACTCCGGCGGAGCTAACCTGGCTCTGGGGCTGAACCTCTACCTTCGGGACACCCCCGGCGGCAATGCTTTTGTCAAGGCCCTGCTGCTGTACTACGGGGCGTTCGGTATGATGGACTCCTGTTCCTTCCGGCTCTACGGCACTCTGCTGGACGGGATGCGCCGCTCCGACCTGGCCGCCTACATCAGCTATTATGCCACCCCCGAAGACCAGGAGAACCCCTACTACGCCGCCTTCCTCAACGACCTGTCCTTTGGAATGCCCCCTGTCTATATGTGCTGCGGCGACCTGGACCCCCTGCTGGACAATACCAAGACCCTGGAGGCATTCATGAAGCTCTACAATGTGCCCACTCAGGTGGATATCGTTCCCGGCGCCCTCCACGCCTTTATGCACTACGGGCGCATGATGCCTGAGGCGGTGGAGTGCCTGGAGCGCAGCGGCGCCTTCTGCAAGGCCCATCTGGACCAGTAAGCACGGTAAGGCAGAACGGAACCGGCCTCACATCCCGCAGGGAAAGAAAAACACGAAACAGAGCGAACAGGCCCTACCCGGTCAAACCCGGGCGGGGCCTGTTTTTGTTCGTGCTTTAGCTTTAGCTTGACATCCGTCAGACTTTGGAGCGTGGCGTCGATCTTTCTGCGGAAAGCAATCTTTCCCAACGGTAATGCTGGCCCCACGCGCAGGATTCCAAAGCTGTCCCAGTCCCGCAGGTCCTTCTCCATCTCGTCGAAGAGGGTGGCAACGTGGGAGTCGTAGGAGCGGAAGGGCTCTCCCGCCGCCGTCAGGCGGAGCCGCCGGGACAGCCGCTCAAAGGTTTGACCCTCCCCCGGAATACCCATCCAGCTCGGCCACCGCCTGGCTCACGGTGGGCTGGGCTTCCCAGGCCCGGGGCACGTTGTTCCCTCCATCGTAATTTCCTTATATTTTCTATCATATAATAGTATTTCCATAATTGTTTGACAAGTGGTATACTGAGATCAGCCAAAGGAGGGATACCCTTGAAGCGGGCAAATTTTTCTTTCTGGAGATTGTTTTTGTCCACCTTTCAGCTCAGCGCCTTCACCTTCGGGGGCGGCTACGTCATCGTCCCCCTGATGAAGGAGCGGTTTGTCCGCCGTCTGGGCTGGATCGACGAGGAGGAGATGCTGGACCTGGTGTCCATCGCCCAGTCCTCGCCGGGGGCCATGGCGGTCAATACCTCTATTCTGGTGGGCTATCGGATGGCCGGTGTACCCGGGGCCCTGGTCTCGGTGTGCGGCACCGCCCTGCCCCCCCTAATCATTTTGTCGGTCATCTCCCTGTTTTATGTGGCTTTCCGGGACAACCGCGTCGTCAGTCTAGTCCTGCGGGGCATGAACGCGGGGGTGGCTGCCGTCATCTGCGATGTGGTCCTCACCATGGGAAGGGGCGTCCTGCGGCAAAAGCGCGCAATCTACACCGCGGTCCTGGCGGCGGCGTTCTGCGCGGCCTGGTTCGCCGAGGTCAGCGTGGTCCTTATTATCCTCTGCTGCGGCCTGATTGGGGCGGCCGACACCCTGTGGAGCCGCAGAAAGGGGGCGGTGTCGTGACTCTGCTCCGCCTGTTCTGGAGCTTTTTCCAGATTGGTCTGTTCAGCTTCGGCGGCGGCTACGCCGCCCTGCCCCTCATCCAACACCAGGTGGTGGAGCAAAACGGCTGGCTCACCATTTCCCAGTTCACCGACATCATCACCATCTCCCAGATGACTCCCGGCCCCATCGCCCTGAACTCGGCCACTTTTGTGGGCATTCAGATCGCTGGGCTCCCCGGCGCCCTGATCGCCACTCTGGGCTGTATCCTACCCTCCTGTATCGTGGCCCTGACCCTGGCCTGGTTCTACTACAAATACCGCAATCTGAGTCTGGTCAAGGGGGTGCTCCAGGGCCTGCGGCCTGCCGTGGTGGCCCTCATTGCCTCCTCCGGCCTGTCCATTCTGCTCCGGGCTCTGCTGGCGGGAAACCGTCTGCTCTCCGGTGTGGACTTTGTGGCGGTCGCCCTCTTTGCCGCCGCCCTGTTCGTCCTGCGCCGGTGGAAGCCCAACCCCATCTGGGTCATGGCGGGCTGCGGCGCGGCGGGGCTTGTGCTCTATTCCCTGGTATAAGTAAGATACACCGGAGGAGCGCCGCTCCTCCGGTGTATTTTCAGCCCTGCAGTCCGTTCTCCTGGCGCTCCATATTCTCTACCACGATATCGAAGAGATCCCCCAGCGAAGCGGCGTACTCCAGTACCTTCCAGGGCTCGTTGGTGTGAAAGTGGAGCTTGATCAGGTCCTCGTCCCCCACCGCCAGCAGGCAGTCGCCGGGGATGTTCTGCGTGATATAGTCGTGAATGTCGTCCTCCGAGAGGTTTTCCCCCTCGATGAGCAGTTGGGTGTCAAAACGGTATTCCAGCATCCCGTGTTCTCCTCTCTGATGAAAGAAAGCCGCCACGTCTGTGGCGGCTTTCCGAATGCGACAGGCAAATCAGCGCTTGCTGAACTGCGGAGCCCGACGGGCGGCCTTCAGGCCGTACTTCTTACGCTCCTTCATACGCGGATCGCGGGTGAGGAAGCCGGCGCTCTTGAGCGCGGGGCGGAATTCCTCGTTCATCTGGAGCAGAGCGCGGGCTACGCCGTGCCGGATGGCGCCGGCCTGGCCGCTGACGCCGCCGCCCACAACAGTGGCCACGATGTCCACCTTGCCGTTGGTATCGGTGGTATTCAGAGGCTGACGGACCACCATCTTCAGGGTGTCAAGGCCGAAATACTCGTCGATATCGCGGCCGTTGATGGTGATGGAGCCGGTTCCGTTGGGGAACAGGTGGACGCGGGCCACGGAGGACTTCCGACGGCCGGTGCCGTAATGATAGGGCTTCTTGCTCTTATACATGTTCGAAATTCCTCCTTAATTAACCCTGAGTCCAGGCTTCGGGCTTCTGGGCGGCGTGATTGTGCTCGGCGCCGCGGTAGATCTTCAGGCGGGTGAGGGAGTCCTTGGTGATGATGTTGCGGGGCATCATGCCACGGACGGCCAGCTTCATGGCCAACTCAGGCTTGTCCTGCATCAGCAGGCGATACTTGGTCTCCTTCAGGCCGCCCACCCAGCCGGAGTGGGTGCGGTAATACTTCTGCTCCAGCTTCTTGCCGGTGAGCACGGCCTTCTCGGCGTTGACAATGATGACAAAGTCGCCGCAGTCGGCGTGGGGCGTATACTCGGGCTTGTGCTTGCCGCGGAGCAGGACGGCGGCGGTAGCGGCGGTCTTGCCCAGGGGCTTGCCAGCGGCGTCCAGAATGTACCACTTGCGCACGATGTTGCCCTTGTTGGCCATAAATGTGGACATGGTGTAACCTCCAATTTGTTTGATCTTCTATGTTATTTTGCTCTAAACATGATTGACGCTCCACTCTTTACGGGTGGAGCGTTTTGTATTATAATACCCAAGTTATAAGGTGTCAACCGCTTTTTTAAACTTTTTTTATTTAGAAAACGCAATCTCGTTTTTTCTCCTGTTATCTCGTGATATCTTTGATTTCCTAAATATCATTTTTCTTTTTTGAGGTGCTCCATGAACAAGGTTTTGAGCCACGTCCGCCGCTGTGTGGAGGATTACGACATGATTCAGTCCGGGGACCGGGTGGCCGTTGGGGTCTCCGGGGGAAAGGATTCCCTGACGCTGCTGGCGGCCCTGGCCAAGCTGCGGGAGTTCTATCCCAAGCCCTTCACGGTGGAGGCCATTACTTTGGACATGGGCCACGCCGACGGCCGGGAGAGCGCCGACTTCTCCCGGGTGGCGGACCTGTGCGCCCGGCTGAATGTGCCCTACACCCTGCTGCACACCGAGATCCACCATATCATCTTCGACCTGCGCCAGGAGAGCAACCCCTGCTCCCTGTGCGCCAAAATGCGGCGTGGCGCCCTCCACAACGCGCTCCAGGAGCGGGGCATCACCAAGATCGCCCTGGGCCACCATTACGACGACGCCGTGGAGACCTTTTTTCTCTCTCTGTTCTATGAGGGCCGCATCTCCTGCTTTCAGCCGGTAACCTACCTGGACCGGACGGGCATCACCCAGATTCGGCCTCTGCTCTACTGCGGGGAGGCCATGGTCCGCGGCGCGGCGGCCAGGGCCGGCCTGCCGGTGGTCTATAACCCCTGCCCCGCCAACGGCTGCACCAAGCGGCAGGAGATCAAGGAGCTGGTCCGGGACCTGGACCGGCAGTACCCCGGTCTGAAGAGCCGGGTGTTCGGGGCCATGCAGCGCCTGCCTCTGCCCGCATGGGGGCCGGTGGAGCACCGCCGCCTGCCCCTGCCCGACGAGGAATGATCAAACGGGCGCCCCCTTCTGGGAGGCGCCCGTTTTCATCTCCAGCAAAATCAGAAAGGCGCCGGCCCTCAGGCCAGCGCCCGTTCCTGCTTGCGCTTGAGTATCTCCAGCTTGCGGATCACATAGGGGGACTCGGTGACCACCTTTACCGGCTGGGTAAAGTCCAGCGTGAACAGTCCGATAAAAGACTTGGCATCTACACGGATGCGGTCGTCCATGGAGTGCAGGAAGACCTCTTCCTTGACGTCGCAGGCGATCTCCTGCAGGCGCTGGAGCTCGGCGACGGAATGAAACTTCATTTCGATCAACATAATTGGCATTACCTCCTTATCTGCTCCGAGTATAACACGCCGGGGCGGTCCGCGCAATTGTCACCTTATCCAAACTTCGAAGTGTCTTACTCTTTCGTTTGAAGCTATTTTTTGTTTTGTTTATAGGACCCAGTCGAAATATATTGCTTCCATTGACTTTTCTCCTTTGCCCGTAACCTTGATAGCAC
>OHAO01001360.1_pt1 | contig 17260 bp, 13 predicted proteins | sample 1577151 | NCBI WGS metagenome assembly OHAO01 (sample SAMEA3541585, study PRJEB24748) | human gut metagenome | biome: human gut; feature: human-associated habitat; material: faeces | place: China | collected 2012 | reverse complement strand
GGCCACACAGCCGTGAACGACTTACAACTAATGCCAACTTCTGAGCTTTTATTTTGGGCTTATTCGGTCTCACATCATTGACTAACGTACAGAACCGCTTTGAAAAACGCCGAGATCGAATTGATATGCTCCCTCTATAAGAGACAGAGAAAGAAGCAAACCACTGTCATCATAGAGGGAGCATTGTTATGAGCCACAAGCACAAGATACCGTAAGAAGCAAAGTCAAGATTATCCGAGCGTGCTTCGACGCCGAGAAAAGCCTAAGGGAAGGAGCGAGAGAAGTTGGAGTAGATTATGACCCCCTGCGCAGTTGGATAAGAATCTATGAAGAAGGCGTCGAAGGATTTTTGCACAAGCGAAATCAGGCGTATCGCGCCGAAACAAAAACAGCGGGCGTCATCGATTACCTGAGATGAACCGGCAGCTTACAGGATATCTGCAAAAAACACAAGATCCGCAATACGCATACACTCCTCAGTAAAACACTCGGGAGGCGGAAGTTACATGAAGCAAGGCCGGAATACGACGAAAGAAGAACGCTTGGAGATCGTAAAGGACTGCCTGGCGTCGGAGAAGAATTACGGCGAGACGGCGCTCAGGTACAAGGTGAGTTACCAGCAAGTGCGAACTTGGACGTTGCCCTTTGAAGAACTCGGCGAGGCTGAACTCGAAGACCGGCGAGGAAAGCGGAAGAAAGATCAAACGCTGAGGACAGAGCTGAAGACGGCGCTGAAGACGGCGCAAATCGAGATTGAACAGTTGAAACATCAGCTGTATCTTGCGGAGATGGAGCGCGACCTGCTAAAAAAATTGGCTGAGCTCGAGAAGAGGGATGCCCCTCGCAAGTGAGACAGCCCCATCTCTACCGAGCCGTTCAGGAGTGTCATACGGCGAGATCTCCCATCGAAGAAACCTGCAAGATCCTGCACATTTCGAGAGCAGCCTATTACTGCTGGGCATCCGGCAAGTGGAGCATCAGAACGTTGAAAAACGAAAGGATTGCAGAGAAGGTTGAACAGATTCATATGGAAAGCTCGGATAGGAGTAGCGGAAAATCAAGGTGATGTCAGATCGTATGAACGCTCGTCTCGTTCTTTATTTGTCGTCTTGTTTCGTCGCGGCGGCATGGAACTGCCGATCGTTCTGTTGCAGAGAGGAAAAAAATAACAGCTATTCTGTGTATTTGTCGTTTGCGTGGAGGCGTAATATCTGAATATTTCGGAATATTTTTTTGCCCCGTTGCCTTGCCGCATTTTGAGCTTCAAAACGTCTGCCTCGGCGAGGCTGCAGAGGGCGGGGATCTGGCGGCGGTGATTTCTTTTTTATCTGCGAAAAGAGCTGTTTCCGTTGGAACTCTTTTCCCGGCGCCGCGCCGGTCACGGCTGATGGGTCAGTGGCCGATGCCGACGTCAAAGCTGTCGATGATCCATTTTTGACGGTCTTGTTCGTAATGACAGAAGGCGCGCCAGCCGTTTTGCGTGCTCCATATGTTGAATTCGTGCGTGGACGGAGGCTTGGGATTCCCTTTCAGCGCGCGGAAGTCGAGTCTTTGCAGATTTTGCCCCGTTTCCAGACAGGCGCCGAAGTCGTCGATGGCGTCATTCAGCCTTCTTCTTTGCTGCGGATCGAGCTTTTCGGCGTCATTTTTCGCCCCGGGGGAGAACTCGAACGAATCGATCATTGGCGGCTGCAGTCTCTCTTGGTACAGTTCTTTCTTGACCTGGTCGAAGATCACTCTGCCCCACGCCGACAGGGTGCATTGTCCGTCCATGACGGTCAGCATGGTTTCCGGCAGGCCGGCGCACTCTGCGGCGGGCAGATCGCGGTAATTCATGCGGCGTACGACGGCGAGGTGGGCGCGGATCGCCTTTTGGGCCGCGGAGGAGATGTCGAGCGGCAGACGGGGGATGGTGATGATCTCGCGCCCCGATTCAAAAATGTAGAAAATCTCGTCGGCATAGAGCATTCCCAGCGTCTGCATGTATCCCTGCAGCGTTTTGAAACCGCCGATCAGGTTGAAGACGATGCGGGAACCTCTCTCACGGCTTGCTGGCAGCGTGGTGCGGCACCATTCGATGAGATTGTTGACGCCGCGGTGGAACGATTCAACGGAAGCGGTGTTCAGGTCCTCGACTTTTACGACGTCGGCCGCCATTCCGCGTTTTCTGCTCCAGTCGGCGAGGATCTCGGCGGTCAGCTTGCCCTGAAACGTGTCGGTGCAGACGAAGTACGCCATGTCCCCGGCGCTGTGCTGCGCTGTAAGGTTGGCGCGGCGGTAGTTGAGAAAGCCGTTCAGTTCGGCGGAGCAACGACATACCCGAGCTTCGTCGCTTTCCCCGAGCAGAATCTCGCGCCGCGAAGCGGCGATATTTTCAAGCCGGTCGCGCTCCTCCGGGGAATAGTCCTGTTCAAGCTTGTTGGCGTTTTCGCGCAGAAAAATCCGATCGGTCTCCGACGCCCCGTTAGTAAGAATGCTTGTGCCACAGGTTACCACATAAATTGTTCTCATGAGCACGATCCTTTCGAACACGATTTAAAGAAGATTTCTTGAAAAATGTCTGGACGCATAGCATTATACTAACATATATGTAGTATAATTGTTTAAGATTGAAAAAATCATGAGAAACAATCTTTTGTCTGTTAAGGAGGTGTAACTGTAAAAGTTTTCGGCGACATGAAATGAGCAAATGTTGGACGGCGGAATCGTCGAGGAAGAGGGGCAGCGTATGAAGCGCGTTACGATAATTTGCACGGTGGGAATGTCCGCTGCATTCTGGCTGGACAAGAATCTGAGTGCGGAAGAAAAAGAGGAGAAGGCGAAACGCCTTTGCGACGCTTCTGACGAAGGCGTCAGGGAACTTATCGGAGGTTCGACCTCTCCCAAGACGGAGCTTTTGATGAAGATACTGGATTCTTCATCGTTGTCTGGCGAGGAAAAAAAGGCGCTGAACAAACGGGATTTTCGTTTCCCTTCGGCGGAAGTGCAGACGTTGTACCGCTGGTTGCGGCGCATCTTTGAGAGGGACGGCGAAGCTGCGTTCGAGCGGCTGCACGTCCTTCTGCTTCCCTCGGAAACGGCGGTGTCGAAACTGACGGCGCTCTGTGCTCGGGTATTTCTCCAAAAACTGGTCAGACTCTGCTTTAAAGAAAGAATCAAGAAGCTGGTCTGCGAAGAGGGGAAAAAGGGCGAAAAGGGAGATATACGTCCGGTCGCTATCGACGTTCGAGACAAGGAAAGCTTCAACCAGTCTGTTGTTGATCTCTATCGTGAATTTGACGAATGTCTTGAAAAGAAGAAGAACGGGGAAGAGGTCGTGATCTGTTCTACGGGCGGCTATAAGGCGATTTCCGCGTTTGCCGCCGCATACGCGCAGCTTCATGGACTGCCTTGCCTGTATACGTTTGAAGATTCTCCCGAGGCGTATGAGCTGATGAGCATGCCGCTGGGATATGCTTACGCCGCGCTGGACGAGGAGATCAATATGCTCAAAGCGCTCGACAGGAACCCGGAGATGATGCAGGCAACCTCTTTGCCGCAGTGGGTGCGGGATTCCGGGAAAATGGCGGGGGCCCTAATTAAAAGTTATGATGCGATGCGCAAAAGACCGTTCGGCACAGGACAGGCTCTGTTCGAGCGGCTGCGGCGTTGCGGCGGCGAAGGCAGGAGATGGGCGGAATATCTCGAAAATCTTTTGGTATGCAAGTGGGAACACCTATGGCTGGGCGATCAGATCCCGGAAACGGTAGAGCACAGCCGCCGGCATTCCAAACGTCTGATGGAGTTCACCGTCAATCTGTTCCGCTGCGCGGAAGAACCTCTGAAAGAAGTCGGCTTTGACGACGAACATCCCGAGATGCTGGCGCTGCTGATCGCGTCGATTTACCTGCATGACATCGGCCACACGGCTCTGACCTACGCGGGAGCTTCGGAGCGCGAATGCGACGAAAATTTTCCGCTCGGCCTGTTTCCCTCAGCGGTGCGCGAGGTGCACCAGCTGCTAACGGCGTCGCTGTTGCGCGAAGATCCTGGCCGTTATTTCAAACCGGGCGGAGCGCTTGAAAGACCGCTTGACGAGAACGGGGAAAAACAGGCGTTTCTGGCCCGTTATGTCCCGCTGGTAGCCGAATATCACCGTCATTATACGAACCTGTGCCGCGCCGACGGCAAAGCGCAGGCGGATGAGGTCGTTGAACTGGTTGGCAAAACGCTGTGTCCGAAGGATTTTGAACAGACGTTGAAGCCTCTTGAAGAGCGCCTTGATAAGATTCTGCGTCTGGAAGATTTCCGGCATGCCCAGACTGGGGAAACGCGGGATGCGATAATCCGGCGTTTTCTGCGGCTGACGGCGCTGATGCGTATTATCGACGCCTGCGACGTGCAGGCCGACCGTATAGTCAGTCAGGAGTACATGGAAGCGCGGCATCGGCGCACGGAAAACGAGGCGGGTTTTGTCGGCCGGCAGCTTGAAGGGTACGAGGATGCGCTGCCTAAAGGTCTGAAAGTCAATGTGCAGAAATTGATGCAGGAAAAAAGCGACGCGGACAGAATAAAATGCCTGTGCAAAGAAATTTACAAAGGCGTTTTTGGGGAGCTTAAAGCTATGAAAAAAGCGGAAGACTGGCTGGCTGTGCAGCGTGATCCTCAGTCGTTGCGGCGCTTTCTGGCGCTCTCACTGGCGAACCGTTACGCGTTCAAGCGCGAGCAGGCACTTCATTTCGGCAAACACCGTCAGGTGGGCTTCGTGCTGCCGGTGTGGGATCCAGGCAACTGTGTGAGAATCGACATTTACGGCCTAGATGGAAGCGCTGAAAACGACGCGCTATCAGGAATCGAAAAGGAGATTCAAGAAGAATATCAAAGCGTCGAGACATTGCTGAAAGACGTGCTGCGGTTCAAAGCTCACGTTGTCGATCGAACGGCCTCTTGATCTATGAGCGCCCCGAACGGCAGGTGTGCAGGCAGCACTGCGTCGAGGTGCGGATTCGGCGCTGCGCCTCCGGGAATCAAGCAGGATGCACATGGTATTTGCGGGAGCATGGACACGGGATGGCTCAAAAACGTTTGATATGTTAGAGTATATTTAACTTGCTGAAATGAAATACGGTAAGACAAGGTCGAAAGGTGTCGGGCGCAACGAGCCGTCCGCGGTGCGGCGCGGTTGTTTTGTCTGTTTCGGAGGAGGTGGCAGAGTGAGAAGTATGGCGGAAAGACTTGGCGGAGCGCTTCGATTGGGCCCCTTGCCCGCGCGGGAATGCAGGGTTTACGCGTGCAGCGTCATCACGCCCATGTTCGGCGGCGGCGCCGAGGCCGGAAAGGTTGATGAAGAATTTCCCGTGCGGGCGCCTTCCATACGGGGGCAGCTGCGCTTTTGGTGGCGGTTGCTGCACGGCGTCCGCGGCCTGCGGGGCAACGCGTTGAAAGAAAAGGAATGCGCGCTCTGGGGCGGCGTGTTTGCGGCGTTCCCCAGCGGGGACAAAGCCGCTTTGCAGCGCGCCAGCAGCGTCGGCGTGTTCATAAAAAAAGAGGGGGCAGGCCAGCCTGTCGTATTGGAACAGGGGAAGGGTGCTCAGTACGCCCTCTTCCCGTTTAGGGATAAATCGGGAGTCCTTCCCAAGTTTGATCTGGGCGTCGTCTGCGAGCCGCGGCTGTGCTCCGAGCTCAAGGAACAGTTGGAACGCAGTCTGCGCGCTTGGGCCAACTTCGGCGGCGTCGGCGCGCGCACGCGGCGTGGCTGCGGGGCGGTTTTCTGCCCCGAACTGGCTTTTGAGAACGAAGAAGAAGCGCGCGCTTTGGCCGTCTCGTGCGGACTGCGCGTGTGGACGAAAGAGTGCGACTCTAAGCAAAGCATTGACGTAAAGTGCACGTCCAACCAGAATATTGACGCGTGGAATGAGGCTGTTGGGTGTTTGCGCGATTTCAGGCAGGGAAAAGACGTAGGGCGAAACGGGGCACGCGGCCGCTCGCGCTGGCCCGAGGCGGACACGATCCGTAAGCTGACGAGGCAGTGCGATCCCAGACATGAGGCTGTTTATCCACCGGATCATCCGTACGGTTTCCCCCGCGCGGTCTTCGGCATGCCGATCGGCTTTAGATTTAAGACGTCAGGCGATCCGAAGTCGTGCCAGCAGCTGCTTCCTGTCGGTGCGCAGCGCATGAGCAGCCCGGTGATTCTGCGTCCGCTGCGCTTGAAGGATGGCCGTGTTCTGAGCATGGCTGTCTTTCTGCCCGAACCGGATCTTTCCTGTGGTCTGAGGTTGAGCGGAAACAAGCTTGGGGGAAAACTGAATAAACTGGATAAAGAATGCAGCGACTACCAGGGGGCAAAGTTCGCGAATTACAAGGGTTCTCCGATGGAAAATCGTTCCAGCACCGGCAACGCGTTGGAAGCGTTCCGCGCCTATTTAAGAGAAAAAGGTTTTAAGGAGGTGACGGGGAAGTGAGCGAACGGAACTATTTACTGCAGATCGCCATCGGCCCCGTGCAGGATTTTATCGCCGCCGCGCGCCGCACGCACGACCTCTGGATGGGGTCGCGGATGCTTTCCGAGCTGAGCAAGGCCGTGGCCTACCGCGTGGGGGAGCGCGTGAGGGATCTGGGCGGATCTCTGATTTTTCCCGACGCTGTGCAAGACTCGTCCTTGCCGGACGGCATCGCCAACGTGATCCTTGCCGAAGTGACTGTTGCCGACGCCGAGGAACTGGGGCGCATCAAAAACGAGGCGAAGGAGGCCGCGGAGGAGCGGCTGGCTGAGTACGGGCGCGAAGCGCTCGACAAACCGCTTGGCAAAGAGGGCGGAAAAGTTGGAGATCTCGTCGTCATGGAGCGCTGGAACGGGCAGCTGGGCGATATTATCGAATTTTACTGCGTCTGGACGCCTCTCGACGGACGTCCGTACGACGAAGCGCGCAGAACCGCGGCCAAACTTCTGGCCGCGCGCAAGAACATCCGTGACTTTAGCCCCTCCCCGTGCGCGGATCGCGTGCCCAAAAGCTCGCTGGACGGACTGCGCGAGAGCGTGTTCAAAGACGGCAAGAGCCTTTCCGACGCGCAGAAGCACGCCATGATCCGTACGCTGCGCCTTAAGGCGAACGAGGCGCTCGACGCCATCGGCGTGATCAAGCGCGTCTCCGACGCAAAGGATTTTCCTCCTGTTTCCCGCGTCGCCGTCGATCCCTGGGTGCGCGGCGTGTTTGCCGCGGCCGGCAAGATGAAGGAAGCGGACCGCAAGACGATCCTTGAGGCATCTAAAGAACTGAGTTTGTGCGGCGTTCTTTCTGCGGTGGGTGTGAATTTTTACGAGAAATTCCCTTACGGCGGCGAAGCGCTGATGCGCGGGCGCCATGCCGGCATGAAAAAGGATGCCGAAAACGAAGGGAAAGACGTAGCTGAGAGGGTTGCGGAGCAGTGTCGTAAGATTGTCGGCGTGCTGTCGAAATTGAAGCCCTGCGACCGCCCCTGCGAGCCGTATCTTGCCGTGCTCAGCGCCGACGGAGACCGCATGGGAGCGATTCTGGACAAAATGAAAGACACCGAATCGCACCGTTGCTTTTCAAAAAAGCTTGCCGATTTTGCCTGTCGGGCCAGAAATGTCATCAAGGAACATTACGGCGTTACCGTTTACACCGGGGGAGACGACGTGCTTGCCTTTCTGCCGTTGGATACCGCTCTTGACTGTGCCAGGGAACTGCGGTCCGAATTCGGCAGTATCATGAGTTCCGCCGTTCCTTCCGGCTGCCGGCCGACGCTTTCCATCGGCGTTTCCATCGCTCATGCTCTGGAAGATCTGGAGTTGCTGCTCAAGTTTGCCCGCCGCGCCGAGAGCGACGCCAAGAACGGGCTCCGCGGCGAAGCCGCTGTCGGCAAGGATCGGAACGGACTGGCCGTTGCCGTCCGCGCTCGCGGCAACATTGCCGTAACGGTGCGCGAGCAGTGGCCCGCTGCCGGCGAAAACGACGGACGAGAGAAGTTTTTGGCTCAACGTTCTCTGGCCGAACGGCTTGACTGGTGGGGCGACCGCTTTGCCGGAGGCGAGATTCCCGATAAGTTCCCGCACGAACTGCTCGAGACGGCCTGTTTTTACGAGAACTGGGACGACAGAGAGTCGCTGGCCGAAGCTGTGAAAGCCGACGTCATGCGCATTTTCGCGCGCAAAGACACGGACCTTTCCGCCGAAAACGAGGCGGAAATCGCCCGCTACGTCGGACGCAAGCTCGGGGATGGCGCGGGGGTCAAAGAACTCGCTGATGAGCTTGTCGTCGGCCAGTGGATCGCGTTTGCCCGCCGCTATACGCGGAAGCCGACTCCGCAGAAGGAGGCCGAACGATGAAATACCGGATGATTCCCATCGAGCCGCTGATTGCCCGCGATGCGCGCACCTTCGGCTCCGGAGGCGGCGGCGCGCGCGTCCGTTCCCTCGATTGGCTAACGCAGACAGTGGCCGCCGGTTCCGTGCGCACCGCGCTCTGGAAGCTGACCGGGGAGACGCCGTCGTATCTGCGCTCGATCGCTGTGCGCGGTCCGTTTCCCGAGATCGGCGGCAAAGTTTATTTTCCCCGGCCTCTGGATTTCGTCCAGACTCAGGAAGGCAAGCCGTACCAGCTCCTTCCTGCGGAGTTAGAAGACGAGCAGTCTGCGGACATGCCGCTGGAAGGGCTTTTGCTGCCGTCGCCCGATACCGAGGAAAACTTCAAGCCTCAGAAACGGGGCGGATACTGGTCGCTTGATCTTTATTCCCGCTGGCTGTACGAGGAAAAAAGGGGGCTGGCGGAGCGCTACGGGGGCGACGATGGACGTGTTGATTTCGGCGACGACTGGCTCGACGACATTCCCAAGGACGAACGCACTCACGTCAGCATCGCGCCGGAAACGGGCGCTGCCGGCGACGGGAAGATCTTTTCTTCCACGGGACTCGATTTCGTGCAGCGGACGGCGGAGCGGACATACGCCTCCATTGCGGCGGCACTGGAGATCGACGAACGAGCGGCTCGCTTGCTTGGAGATTTTACCGCTCCCGTCGGCGGGATGCGCCGTCTTGCCGATTTTCGGCAGACGGATGACGACGCGGCATGGCGCTGTCCCCCCTGCCTGGACCGTCTGCGCGGCGGCTCCCAGATCCGCATGATCTTGGCGACGCCGGCGCTGTTTGCGAACGGCTGGTATCCCGGCTGGATCGGCGGGGATAAGAACCCGCCTCGCGAAGGAATTCTGCCTGGTACGGATGTGCGGGTGCGACTGGTATCCGCCGTTGTCGGCCGCTGGCAGCCTCTTTCCGGCTGGTGCCACGAAAAAGGCAGAACCGGCCCCAAGCCCATGCGGCGCATGGTCCCGGCCGGCAGCGTCTATTTCTTTGAAGTTGTTGCGGGGAACTTTGTCCCCGATCGGGTCTGGCTCCGTTCCGTCTGCGACGAGCCGCAGGATCGGCTCGACGGATTCGGTTTGGCGTTGTGGGGCGGCTGGCGAGAACATAAATAGGAGAGGACGGACATGGGAGAAAAAACTTTCGTTGAAAAAAGTTATTGGCTTCATGCGCTCAGCCCGATTCATATCGGCGCGGGATGCGGACTTGGCTATATCGATCTGCCGGTCGTGCGTGAGAAGGTGACCAGCTGGCCCTATATCCCCGGCAGCAGCGTCAAAGGCGTGATTGCCGCCTATTACAACGTTTCCAACAATTCGGAAGAACGAAAAGGCGAGGCCAGAATCGCTTTCGGCGCGACGAGCGACGATTGCAGCAATTCCGGTTCGCTCGTCTTCACTGACGCGCATATCCTCTGCCTGCCCGTGCGCAGCTTTTACGGCACCTTCGCCTGGATAACGTCGCCCTTCTGCCTGGAGCGCTGCGCTCGCGACGTCAAAGAGCATTCCGCGCCACCCGTGATTCTTCCTGACGAATTTCAGGCTTTTACGGCTCAAGACACGGCGCTTACCAAAGAGCCGGGCGGGAAGATGTATCTTGAAGAGCTTGACCTTGCCTCGGCTTTTAACGAAAACGCTGAAAACTGGGCGGAAAAAATTGCCCAGACGCTGTTCGGCGATGACGAAAGCTGGAAAAAAACTTTTAAAGCGCGCTTCGCCGTCGTCCACGACGATATCTTTACCTTCCTGTGCGAAGCCGGGACGGAAGTGACGCCGCATATCAAGGTCGACCAGGAAACTGGCGCGGCTGCCGACGGGGCGCTGTGGTATGAGGAAACGCTGCCGGTCGAGACGCTCCTTGTCGGCCGGGTCTGGTGCGATAAAATTTACGGCGTGCCGGAGGACGAAACGCCCACGAGCGGGGAGCTTTTAAAGCAATTCTGCGGTTCCGAGCTCTCCCTGCAGCTGGGCGGCAAAGCGACTACCGGCAAGGGGCACGTCCGCTGCCTGTTCAAGGACATCGAAAAGGCCGGTGAGCTTCATGAGTGAAAAAGATGAAGTTATGCTGACCAACGGGCAAAAAATGGCGCGGGCCGCTTTTACCGCCGTGAAAAAAGTTTGCGCAGGCGGGAAATATGAAGACTATAAACGCTTTGCCCTTTCGTTCCCGTGCTTGATCCACAGCTGCGGCCTCGTCCAGGCGGCGACGTTTGCCGACGCGAAGGGACAGACCAAGTACCTTGAAGGTTTGCAGGAAGTTTTGCAAAACGTCGAAACGGGATGTTCCGACGACTTGGTCAAGAGCGCCAGAGAAGCCGATTTGAAGGAGTACATGCGTCTGAGCCGCCGGGCATTGGAAGCTGCCGCCTGGATCAAACGCTGCTGCGAAAGCCTTGACGGCGCGGAAAACGGAGGCCCCCGATGAACAGTTGCCGAAAAGCGCTTGATTGCTTGTGCAACAATGACGGCGCTTCAAATGCTTCGCTGGTCATGGAGCGTTTTCTGGCAGAAATAGAAGACGCGAGCAAAGATGCCCGCGGCGGGGATAACGCGATCATGGCTCGTACGAGGCTTTACGAGCAGATGAAAAAGGCGCTGAAATGTGCGAAAGACGTTTATGAAACGTCCTATCGGCGGCGTGAAAACGCCTTTAAGGCCGCTGGAGCTATGCTGCTCGAGTTCCGCACGACGGCGCCTCTGGCCGTCGGCCTGGGCGGAAAAAACGTGTTGGAAAACGGACTTTCCTTGGAACACACGTATGGCGTTCCCATCATTCCCGCCAGCTCTCTGAAGGGCGTTCTTGCCGCTTACTGCGCCGAGGCGCTGAAAAACGCTGCGCCCGGCGGGGAGGCCGCCGCCGCGTGGCTCGAAAACAGCAAAGTTATCTTCGGAAGCGCCGCCGCGGACGGAGCGTCGGCGAAGGGATACGTGCGCTTTCACGATGCCTGGATCACCCCCGAGAGCCTTGAAAACTGTCTTCACGACGACGTCGTCACGTGCCATCACCGCGGCTATTACAGCCAGCAAGAGCCTGCTGTCCCCAGCGATTTTGACGACCCCGTTCCCGTCAGCTTTGTTTCCGTCGGAGGTACGTTTCTGGTCGTTTGCGACTGCGAAGAACCCGACGCCAGCAGGAAAAAAGCCATTCTGGCAGAGATTGGAAAACTGTTCGAACGTGTCTTGGGCGAGCGCGGCGTTGGCGCGAAGCGCAGTTCGGGATACGGACGGCTGAACCGGCAGCTGTCGACGCAGGAAAAGCAGGAAGCACACCGGGAAGCTCAACGGGAAATTGCCCGAAAGGACGGCATGAAGTATATCGAGGGCGACATCGTTGAAGCAATGTGCTGCGGTTTCCGTAAAGTCAAGGGAAAGGCTAAGCCTCGATACAAACTTGTCGACGAAGACAGCGCGCAGAACGTCAGCTTTTCTCCGGGGATTCCTCACGCTCGTGAGGGGGAAACTTTTCGGGCTAAAGTGACTGCGTGTGATCTCGAAAAAAAGACTTACACCTTGGAGCTCATCGAAGAACCATAATTTCTTCTATTGGCGCGAAGGAGTTTGATATCCGTATCTCTGCCGATGGACAGCGCGTTTTTTGCCCGCGCTGCAAACATGTTGTTTCCGTCGTAAGAGCGGAGCTCCTTGAGACTCGTTGGCGTTAAAAATATAGGCTCGCCTTGACAGCGAAATGTTATGCGAGAATCGTACGTGGATAGTTGATGAACGCCGTCACGCGTTTGGAAGAAGAAATGGATGACGACAGCTCTAAGTGCAGACGGCCCGTCTTGTAGAAAGAATAGTTGCCCAAATTATGCGGCGGAATATTCAGATAATTTTCAGGACCAGACGACACAGATAACGCACAGTGTCTGTCGATATGAACATCGTGTTTCCGAAGGAAGCCCTCCGATGTGCTTTGCGCAAACAGCGCTGCACTTTTTATATATGTGGTGAATGCTGTTGCTGTCCATGGTGCAGATCTGTGCCCTATCGTACGGCGACCAGGAAATTCCTTGGGAACTGCGTTGAAGAGATAAGTTGAACATGATACACACTGAAGACAAACCTCCGCTCACGCGGAGATGGACCTACAGATACTGCATCCCCTACGCCGGTCACGAGCAAACCTCCGCTCACGCGGAGATGGACCTCTGAGCGCCGAGTTCACGGAGGTGTTCGCCTACAAACCTCCGCTCACGCGGAGATGGACCCATTTCAGCGACTTCGGTATTGGTCTTTCCGTCCAAACCTCCGCTCACGCGGAGATGGACCCGTGCAGCTGACCACGGCCGTCACCCAGCCGTACAAACCTCCGCTCACGCGGAGATGGACCTCCAAAATATCGCCTTCGTAAATATCTCGGCCTCAAACCTCCGCTCACGCGGAGATGGACCTCTCTAGCGATTAGAATAAGGGCAAGATGAAACCAAACCTCCGCTCACGCGGAGATGGACCCAATGCGTGGCAGTATAGTGATTACGTAACAACCAAACCTCCGCTCACGCGGAGATGGACCCGATTTCGCGCAGTCGATCCACCGCATTTATCGCAAACCTCCGCTCACGCGGAGATGGACCCTTCGAGCTTGCCGCCTACGACGCGAACGCCATCAAACCTCCGCTCACGCGGAGATGGACCTCGCGATATTCATTGATTTTGTTCATTTTTAACCAAACCTCCGCTCACGCGGAGATGGACCCCCCGGTGAGACCGGAGCGACGTTCACGCCGAGCAAACCTCCGCTCACGCGGAGATGGACCCTTCTCGCGCCCGGACGGAGCCCAGCTGACCCGCAAACCTCCGCTCACGCGGAGATGGACCTTTCTTTCCCTTTGAGCCACAGCTCCACATCTTCAAACCTCCGCTCACGCGGAGATGGACCTTTGTGCGTCTCCGCGTTCCAGCGGCGGTAAATCAAACCTCCGCTCACGCGGAGATGGACCGGGAAGGGCTGACGGGGCATGCCCGCAGCGTTCCAAACCTCCGCACACGCGGAGATGGGCTCCTAAAAGCGACGGCCGCACGTGCGGCCTAACCCTTCGCACATATCCGCCAGTGGTCGTAAGCTATGACTCATCCTTGAACGTTGACGTTGGCAACAGATGCCCCTGGCAACGGAAGTGGATCCGCAACCGGGGGCAATTATCACAAGCTCATTTTTGTGAACTTCTCGCTGATGTCTGACGTTCAGGGCTGAAATAATCAATTCATAACCGTCGATGAAGCAAATTAGATGATAATCTCTGATTCGATGCCGTTATTGTCCTTTGCGATTGCCTGCAGGCTCTTTCCCATGGATCCTTAGGTCTCCGCATTCAACAAGTTTTTTTGATCCATGACCTGATCATGAGCTACATATATTTGTCGAGTTTTTAACTCCCGGTCGAATTGGGGAATTGTTTAGACGTCGTATCTCATAAAATTGACTTCTTTCCAGAGCCTCTGATCGACCGACTCTTTTTGCCGCTTTTTATGTATTCATCGTAAGCATCTTTGACGACGGTAATATCGTATTCCTCGATGCGGTCAAACAGGGCCCTTTTAAAGACTTCTCCGATGAACATCGAATGCAGCTTCACGTAGCTGGCGGCAAGATGTTTTTTTTCATCGGTCAGCCGAATGAAAAAGCCATATCTTTTTCATCTCCTTTTCTACAGTTCGTTGCACTATCAAAAGAGGCTGCGCGTTCAGCATCGCCAAGTTTTTCTTGGATGAGAAGATGGGCCTGAAACGGTAATTGTCTCTTTGTCCTCGACTTATCTTCGACACCACGTGCCGTTACAACGGGGTGCCGCCGGGGTATCCATAACGGCGAGAAACAGCTGGCACTGAAGGGCTGACGGGGGCTTCCTTCATGGCGTTCTTCCACGGAAAACTTATTTGACAGCGTCTTGCCGTAAGTTATAATTTATGTACAAATTGAGTCGTATATGGAGGGCTGTTTTGCGGACGCGCGTTTTTGCGGGGTGCGGATATATTCGAAGGAGGCTGGATAACATGGGGTTGCGCTTTAAAAAGAGCATCAAAATTCTGCCCGGCGTCAGCGTCAACATCAGCAAAACCGGCGTCAGCGCCACGATCGGGCCGAAGGGGAAGAGCATCAACGTCGGCACGAACGGCATCTTCGGAAATCTCGGCCTGGGCAAGGGGCTGTCCTACCGCAAGAAGCTGGGCGACGTGATGCCCAAGAACGCGGGAACCGCCGGTTTCAAGCGGGTTCTCAAGATCGTCATGCTGGTCGTGATCGCGGTCTATCTGATCTGGCAGTATGCGGGGCCGTTCCTCGGTGGATTTTTGGGCGGTGCGAAATGATTTTTTCGGAGAGACGAGTTCCGGTTCGAAAGAGCCGGAACTTTTTTGTCCGGAGCCGGCGATTGAACTACAAAAATGTTTGGCGGCGTTTGGATATCTATTCTTAAAAGAATAATATTTATAAGAAATTCATTGACAATCGGGTGAGGCGATGATAGTTTAATATTGATTCATGGTCAAAATAAAATCGAAGGAGGCTTTTTTATGAAATACGGCGTTCGCAACGACCTGATGGCGACGGTCCAGGCGGTAAAGAAGGGCGAGATTATGTCGCAGATCGAATGCACCCTTGATGCCGCAGGCAAACTCAGTTCCGTGCTGACAAGTGATTCCGTGGCCGAGCTGGATCTGAAGCCCGGCGACAGAGTGCATTTGTTGATCAAGGCGATCCACGTGATTCCCGCCAAGGATTGATCTTTGGTTGATCTTCCCCGCAGCTGCGGCGGCGCGGCTGAATTCGCAAGGGAGTCCGACATTGCGCCGGGCTCTTTTTTGTTTTTGTCGGAATCAGGCGCGCTGCGGGGTCTGCCGGGTGGGGCGTAGTTTTTTGCCGAAGATTGCCTCTTTATGTTCAATATATTAAAATTACTCTGTGGCGTGGGGCAAAATTTATGGAAAGAGGTGGCGGAAGGTATGAGAAAATATTTTGCAGCGGCGTTGGTTCTGGGAGCGGCTTGGTGCTCGGGAACGGCTTTTGCGGCGGAGCCGGCGAAGTTCCACATCGGCGTCTGCACGGGAACCGTTTCGCAGTCGGAAGACGAATTGCGCGGCGCCGAAGCGCTGATCAGAAAATACGGCGACGTGACGCACGGCGGCATCGTCAATCACGTGACCTATCCCGACAATTTCATGACGGAGCAGGAGACGACGATCTCACAGATCGCTTCTTTCGCCGACGATCCGCTGATGAGGGCCGTCGTCGTCAATCAGGCCATTCCGGGCACGACGGAAGCGTTCCGGCGCATCCGCGAAAAGCGGCCGGATATTCTGCTGTTCAGCGGCGACCCACAGGAGGATCCTCAGGTGATCGACAGCGTCGCCGATCTGTCTACGGGCAACGACATGATTTCGCGCGGCTATCTGAACGTGGTTCTCGCCAAGCGGCTGGGGTGCAAACATTACGTGCATATCTCCTTCCCGCGTCATATGAGTTACGAGCTGCTTTCGCGCCGCCGCAAGATCATCGAGCAGACCTGCAGGGACATCGGCCTCGGCTTCCACTTCGAGACCGCTCCCGATCCCACCAGCGACGTGGGCGTTGCCGGCGCGCAGCAGTTCATCCTCGAAAAGATGCCCACTTGGATCGACAAGTACGGCAAGGACACGGCCTTCTTCTGCACCAACGACGCGCAGACCGAACCGATGCTGAAGAGCATCGTCGAGCACGGCGGCTATTTCATCGAGGCCGATCTGCCCTCGCCGTTGATGGGCTATCCCGGCGCGCTGGGGCTCGATCTCGCCGACGTGAGCGGTAACTTCGAAGCGATCCTCAAGCGCGTCGAAGACACCGTGATCGCGCGCGGCGCCGGCGGACGCATGGGCGTCTGGGCCTACTCTCTGGGCTTCACCACCTCCAAGGCGCTGGGCGAATTCGCGATCGACTGCATCGAGCAGGGCGTCACGCACCAGAAGTTCCGCCGTTACTTCGAGATCCCCAAAGTCATCAAATTCTTCGACGCCGAGTCGCCGAACTCCTCGTGGAAGGGACGCTACTACGCCGACGCGCAGACCGACGTGGAGTCGAAAAACCATATCCTCATCCTTCAGGACACCTACATGCTCGGCGCCGGCCCGCAGCACATGACCGACATCGAAGTGCCCGAAAAGTACCTGAAGATCCATTAGGGAAAGACGCAGCGCCCCGTTCCGTTCGCTGAACCGCGATCCGTTGGGCGCGGGGGAATATTGTGCCCTCTTGCAATTTTGATGAAGTCGTGCTAATATGCACGAGTCATCCGGGACACGGGTGACGCATCTGGGGGTATAGCTCAGCTGGGAGAGCGTTTGAATGGCATTCAAAAGGTCAGGGGTTCGAATCCCCTTACCTCCACCAGACGAATGTACGGCGTCCGAAGCGATTCGGGCGCCGTTTTTTGTCGCTTCGTTCCGGTCTTGAAATCGGAGGCCGGCTGCCCCATAATGAAAGCCGAGCTGTTTTTCTTCACAAAATCGGTGCTGAAAGAGGCGATGTCGATGCGACTTTTGCGGGAACCTGTGACGATCAAAAACGTGACGCTGAAAAACCGTCTGGTGATGCCGCCCATGGCGACGGAAAAGGCCGATCGCGGCGCGGTGACGGCGGCGACGCTGGCCTGGTACGACGAGAAGTCCCGCGGCGGATTCATCGGCCTGGTCGAAACGGAGCACTGCTACGTCAGTCCGGAAGGGCAGGCGAGTCCGTGCCAGCTTTCGATCTCGCGCGACAGCGACGTTGAAGGGCTGAGCCGGCTGGTACGGACGGTGCACGCCAACGGCTCGCCGCTCGTGGCTCAGCTGAACCACGCCGGCAGCTTGGCGAAAGAGGAGGTGACGGAGCTGCCGGCGTACGGCGCTTCGGCGGTGACGAACCCGCGCCGCGGTACGCGCGCCC
>OHAO01001344.1_pt1 | contig 17379 bp, 9 predicted proteins | sample 1577151 | NCBI WGS metagenome assembly OHAO01 (sample SAMEA3541585, study PRJEB24748) | human gut metagenome | biome: human gut; feature: human-associated habitat; material: faeces | place: China | collected 2012 | reverse complement strand
CAGGGCCTCTGGGGTAAAGAAGAATAGTGCCTGATTGCCCGCGCTGTCCAGGGCAGACAGAATCTGATCGAGCAAGTCTGGTACCCTCAATGATAGCCGCCGGTCTGTTGGGATATTCGTATGCCTGTCCCGACATGATTGGAGGCGGAGAATATTCCAGTTTTCAGGGTATTGATGCGTCCGGTTTTGACCAGACATTGATTGTACGTTCCTGCCAGATACATTCCATGATGCCGATGATGCAGTTTTCGGTAGCCCCCTGGCGGATTCTAAATAAAGAGAACCTGGAAACGTGCATCAAGTATGCCAAATGGCATGAGCAACTGGGTGATTATATACTCTCACAGGCAAAAAATGCCTCTATTACAGGAGAACCCATTGTACGTCACATGGATTATGCCTTCCCTAATCAGGGATTTGAAGAATGCAGGGACCAGTATATGTTGGGGGATAAATACCTGGTAGCCCCCATTATGTCCAGCGGCAATACACGTACAGTAAAACTCCCCAAAGGTAAATGGAAAGATGATCTGGGAAAAGTCTATAAAGGAGGTAAAACGTATACCCTCGATGTCCCTCTTTCACGGCTTCCCTGGTTTGTAGAAGTTAAATAATCCCGAATATTCACACTTCATATATAGTATCCCATGAAAAGACTCTTCTTATCTCTTTTTTGTATTCCGGCTCTGTTATTGACTTTCTGCAATGACAAAGTAAACTCCAAAGAAGAAACAGAATCTCCCGCTTCCAGTACGCCGGATCAACTGGAGAAAGTAACATACCAACCCTCGGAGGAAATAATTTGTAACCCGGAGAGAGGATTCTTCACTCATCAGGAATATGCCACGGACAATAACCACTCCATTACCCCCGCCTTCTTGAAAGAATGTCGGGAGAAAGGCATGAGCCTTATATTCACCGCCTACTATATGAGAGATTTCAAAGATAAGTTGATCTCCGAAGAATATCTGCAACGGATACGCAACAATATGCTGGCTCTCAGAAAAGGAGGAGCAAAATCCGTATTACGCTTTGCATATACTTCGTCCGAAAACGAGAAGCCATGGGATGCTCCCTGGGAACTCACGGAACAGCATATCCAACAACTAAAACCTATTCTGGAAGAATTTTCGGATGTGATATGTGTACTCGAAGCCGGATTTGTCGGGGTATGGGGAGAATGGTATTATACCGACCATTATAACTACCAGCCTAAAAAGGGAGAGTATGCTCCCCGCCGTAAGGTACTGGATGCCCTTCTGAAAGTAATGCCCAAGGACAGAATGATAAGTGTACGGTATCCGGTAGCCAAGTTATTTACTTTCAATATTAACTACACCGACACCATTACCAGGAAAACGGCTTATAATGAATCCGACTTATCTCGTATAGCTTTTCACAACGACTGTTTTCTGGCCGACATAGATGACATGGGAACTTTCGGAGAGAATCCTGATTACAGAAAATTCTGGGAATGGGAAACAAAATATGTAGCCATGGGAGGAGAAACCTGTAAACTGTCGGAATATTCGAACTGCGAGAATGCTGTAACAGACTTTGCCAAATACCATTGGTCGTATATTAATATTGATTATCATCCCGCAGTCATCAACCAATGGGAGGACGAACAATGCATGAAGGAAATACAAAAGCGTTTAGGTTATCGCTTCACTCTCTCCGAAGGATATTTTACTCCCAAAGGAGAAATAGGTTGTCCTTATGAAGTGGTGTTAAAGTTACAGAATACAGGTTGGGCTGCCCCATTTAATCCGAGAGATGTCGAGATTGTATTTGTCCACAAAAAGAAGAAAGAGAACAAGTATAAGATCAAACTTAAAGAAGATCCGCGTTTCTGGTTTCCGAATGAGCAGATTAACATTCAGGCTCGATTCGGACTACCGGAATCAATGCCAAGCGGTGAATATGATATTTATTTGAATCTTCCCGACCCCAGACCAACCATTTCGGCACGTTGGGAATACAGTATACAATTAGCTAACAAAGATGTATGGAACAAACAATACGGATATAATAAAATACACAGTACAATGTTGGTTACTAATTCAAATAAAGCATCTTTCGTTGGAGAAAGTTTAGAAAATTTCCAAGTAAAATAATTCAAAGGAACGTCTTCTTTGAGGGAAAAAGAAAAGGCAGGCAAAAACGATACACTCACAAAGTTTGTCGTTTTTGCTTTTTTAGGTACTTTTGTAATCGAAAAAACCAAAATGCAGTATCTGCAAAAGAATTATGAAACATCCTCTTGACCTGTTCCAATATTGTCCCGAATGTGGTTCCTCTCATTTCGAAGTCAACAATGAAAAGTCCAAAAAATGTACAGATTGCGGCTTTGTCTATTATTTCAATCCATCTTCCGCTACCGTGGCTCTAATCCTGAACGACCAAAACGAGCTGCTCGTCTGCCGCCGTGCCAAAGAACCTGCCAAAGGTACGCTCGACCTTCCCGGGGGATTTATCGACATGAACGAAACCGGCGAAGAAGGCGTAGCCCGTGAAGTATTGGAGGAAACCGGATTGAAAGTGCAACAAGCCGTCTATCAATTCTCACTTCCCAATATTTACATCTATTCCGGTTTTCCCGTGCACACACTTGATATGTTCTTTCTTTGTACCGTAGAAGATATAAGCCACTTCTCGGCAATGGATGATGTATCAGATTCTTTCTTCCTGCCTCTCTCCGAGATCAATCCGGAAGATTTTGGACTGGATTCTATCCGTCGAGGACTTAAAAAATTCTTATCCGACAGATAATTCGTTAAAATATAACAAATTACGGAAACATATCCCCTTCCATTCTGTCTAATATTTTAATGAGCTTTAAATTAACAGCCATTAAAATACGTTATTGGAAGATATATAGTACTTTTGCATAAACACCCTATTATGAAAAAAGAAATTACTAGACTCATTTGTGCGGCTATCTGTTGCGCACCAATTATAGGATTTGCCCAGACAGGTGATAAATTCACTTCAGCTGACAACCTCTATAAAGAAGGGAAAGAACTTTTCCAGGAAAAAAATTATGCCGCTGCCCTGCCGGCACTAAAGGCATTTGTAAAGCAAAAGCCAACAGCCAGCCTACTCCAAGATGCGGAGTATATGTTGGTCAGTTCAGCTTACGAGTTGAACGACAAGAACCGTATCGAATTGCTCCGCAAGTATCTCGACCATTATCCCGATACTCCTTATGCCAATCGTATCTACTCGTTACTGGCTTCCTGCTACTTCTACGAAGGAAAATACGATGAGGCTATGGCACTCTTCAACTCTACCGACCTCGATTTGCTAAACAATGAGGAACGGGACGACCGCACTTATCAACTGGCTACCTGTTATCTGAAAACAAACGATTTGCGGGAAGCTGCTATCTGGTTCGAAACCTTACGTGCCAACAGTCCCAAGTATGCAACAGACTGTGATTACTATATTTCTTATATCCGTTACACACAGAAACGCTATAACGAAGCATTGAAAGGTTTCCTGCCGCTACAAGACAATGCTAAATACAAGGCACTCGTCCCTTATTATATCGCCGAGATTTATGTACAGCTCAAGAATTATGATAAGGCACAAATCGTAGCACAGAATTACCTGTCGGCTTACCCGAATAACGAGCACGCCGCCGAAATGTACCGCATCCTAGGAGATGCCTACTACCACTTCGGGCAATATCCCCAAGCCGTAGAAGCATTCAGCAATTATCTGGACAGAGAGCACGCCGTCCCGCGCCGTGATGCCCTTTATATGCTGGGACTTTCTTACTATCAAACAAAAGTTTATTCCAAAGCAGCAGAGACGTTAGGCAAAGTAACCACAGAAAACGATGCCCTTACACAGAACGCTTATCTGCACATGGGACTTTCCTACCTGCAATTGGCAGAAAAGAACAAAGCGCGTATGGCTTTCGAACAGGCTGCTGCATCCAATGCCAATATGCAAATCAAAGAACAGGCAGCTTATAACTATGCGCTTTGCCTGCACGAAACTTCTTTTTCTGCCTTCGGCGAGTCTGTCACTGCTTTCGAGAAGTTCCTGAATGAATTTCCGACCTCTCCATACGCCGAAAAAGTAAGCAGTTACCTGGTAGAAGTTTATATGAATACCCGCAGCTACGATGCCGCATTAAAATCTATCGACCGGATTGCCAAACCGAGTGCCCAGATACTGGAAGCCAAACAAAAGATATTATTCCAGTTAGGTACACAATCTTTTGCCAACGCCGACTTCGAACAGGCTCTTAAATACCTGAACCAGTCTATCGCTATCGGACAATACAACCGCCAGACCAAAGCAGACGCTTACTACTGGTGTGGAGAGTCATATTATCGTCTCAACCGAATGGTAGAGGCAGCCCGCGATTTCAACGCCTACCTGCAACTGACCACCCAGCCCAATAACGAAATGTACGCGTTGGCTAATTACAACTTGGGCTATATCGCTTTCCATCGGAAAGACTATACACAGGCAAGCAACTATTTCCAAAAATATATCCAATTGGAAAAAGGAGAAAACACAACGGCGCTTGCCGACGCTTACAACCGTATTGGTGACTGCCACCTCCATGTACGTAACTTTGAAGAAGCCAAACATTACTATTCGCAAGCCGAGCAAATGAATACTCCTTCAGGAGATTATTCTTTCTATCAACTCGCTCTCGTATCCGGCTTACAGAAGGACTACACCGGTAAAATCACTTTATTGAACCGTCTGGTCGGCAAATATCCCGCTTCACCTTATGCTGTAAACGCCATTTATGAGAAAGGGCGTTCCTATGTGCTAATGGATAACAACAATCAGGCTATCACCTCCTTCAAGGAACTGCTGAACAAATATCCCGAAAGCCCGGTCAGCCGAAAAGCTGCCGCAGAAATCGGTTTGCTGTTTTATCAGAAAGGAGATTATAACCAAGCGATCGAAGCATATAAGCAAGTTATCGAGAAATATCCGGGCAGCGAAGAAGCACGCCTCGCCATGCGTGACTTGAAGTCTATTTATGTAGACTTGAACCGCATTGATGAGTTTGCCGCTTTAGCGAATGCCATGCCGGGACATATCCGTTTCGACGCCAACGAACAGGATTCGCTTACGTATACCGCTGCCGAAAAGATTTATATGAAAGGCAGAATGGAAGAAGCCAAAACAAGCCTCAACAAATACCTGCAGACTTTCCCCGAAGGAGCTTTCAGTCTGAATGCACATTACTATCTCTGTCTGATCGGCAGTGAACAGAAGAATTATGATATGATTCTCCTCCACTCCGGCAAGTTATTGGAATATCCGAATAATCCATTTGCGGAAGAAGCACTTATCCTGCGGGCGGAAGTACAGTTTAACCAACAAAATACGGCAGAGGCACTGGCAAGTTACAAAATGCTGAAAGAGAAAGCAACCAATGTAGAAAGACGCCAGCTTGCCGAAACAGGTATCCTGCGTTGTGCCTTCCTGTTGAGAGACGATGTGGAAACAATCCATGCCGCTACCGATTTACTGGTAGAGCCCAAGCTTAGTCCGGAACTAAGAAACGAAGCGCTCTATTACCGTGCCAAAGCTTATACTAACCAAAAAGCTGGCAAGAAAGCAATGGACGATTATCGCGAATTGGCTAAGGACACACGTAACCCTTACGGTGCCGAAGCGAAATATCAGGTTGCCCAAGGGCTTTACGATGCCAAAGAATATGCTGCTGCGGAAAAAGAACTTCTCAACTACATCGAACAGAGTACCCCTCACGCTTACTGGCTGGCACGCAGCTTTGTCCTTCTATCCGATGTTTATCATGCGACAGGCAAAGATCTGGACGCACGCCAATACCTATTGAGCCTGCAACAGAACTATCAAGGTAACGACGATATTGAGAGTATGATTGAAAGCAGACTTCAGAAACTGAAAACTGAAAATTGAGAATCTAAAAAACAGAAATGATATGAAACGAGCTTTTTATATAATAGGAGGACTTACACTGGCAATCTCAATACCGTCAGCTCTTCAAGCCCAGACTACCCAACCCAAAGATACGACCATGAACCGTACTGTCGTTGTGGAACAAGAATATAATCCGGATATTATGGACGCCTCGAAAGTGAACGTCCTGCCCAAAGTGGAAGAACCGACAGTCAGCAAGAAAAATGTGGAATACGCCACGACATTCTTTCCGGCGACCTCCGTTCCAGCAGGTCTGATGCGCCCCTATACCGGAAAAGAAACACAACCCGGCAGCACTCCCGGATATGTGCGTGCCGGTTATGGCAATTACGGCAATCTCGATGTACTCGCCAATTATTTATTCTGCTTGTCTGATAAAGACAAACTGAATGTACGCTTCCAAATGGATGGGATGGACGGTAAACTGACCATTCCTTTCACCGACAGCGAGAAATGGAATGCATTCTATTACCGTACACGTGCCAACGTAGATTATACACACCAGTTTAACAAGCTGGATTTGAATATTGCCGGTAACTTCGGACTGAGTAATTTTAACTTCAAACCGGGAAGTGCGAACAGCAAGCAAAAGTTTACATCCGGAGATTTTCATGCCGGCATTCATTTCATCGATGAAACCGCTCCCCTGCGTTTCAATGCCGAGACGAATCTGTTGATGTACGAACGTCAGCACAATATGCTCAATGAACATACAGACAATACATCGCTTAAAGAAACAATCATACGTACCAAAGGAGATGTCACAGGAGCGATCAACGACCAGCAATCGGTTACTATTGCATTAGCTATGAACAATTTCTTATACAGCGGATATACAAAGAATATCTCCACTGGAGATGAATACTTCAAGAATTATACAACCCTCCTTCTGAATCCTTATTACGAACTGGATAATGATGACTGGAAATTACACGTCGGCGCCAATGTGGACTTATCTTTCGGATTCGACAAAACATTCCGCGTATCACCGGACATCACTGCACAATACATATTCTCTGACAGCTATGTAGTTTATGCCAAAGCAACAGGAGGGAAACTTCTCAATGATTTCCGCAGATTGGAGAGTATTTGTCCTTATGGCGAACTGCCGGACGCCCATCTTTCTTCCACCTGGGGATATGTGCAACGTCCTTACGATACATACGAACAAATTAATGGTACGCTCGGATTCAAGGCCAGTCCTTATCCGGGAGTATGGTTCAATATATACGGAGGCTACCAGAACTTGAAAAATGACTTATCTTATTCAGCTTTCGGAAGAGCGAGTGTTACCCATTTCGAATCTTATCTGAATTTCTCGCAAGATAATACAGACAATCTTTATGTCGGAGGTGAAGTTAGTTACGACTATAAAGAAATCGTGTCTTTATCTGCCAAGTACACTTATCGTAAATGGGACAGCAAAACAGAAGAATATCTGTTGGCTGTAAAACCTGCCAGCGAAATGTCTTTCAACGTTCGTATTCATCCGATTTCCGCCTTGAATATCAATCTCAGCTATGACTACATCAACAGGGAAGAAGTGGAAGGATACGCAAAAATGGCTGCTATCAATGATTTGCACATTGGGGCAAGCTATAATGTGTTCAAAGGAGTATCGGTCTATGCGCAAGTACACAATCTGCTGAACAAGAAGTATCAATACTATTTAGGTTATCCTGCCGAAGGATTCAATTTCCTAGGGGGGGTGAGTTTCCGGTTCTAAAGTCAGCAAAAAGATAAATCATAGCAAAATGAAAAATGCTCATTCCACACAATACGGAATGAGCATTTTCTATTTATATAATAAATGTATCGTTACTGTCTCTGTTGTTCATCAATCTCTTCTCCCTTACTCCGTTCATCATACTTAGAAGGAAGCACACCAAATTGCTCTATGAAATGCTTACGAAATGTATTAGGGTCGTTAAACCCGACCATTTCAGATATTTCCAAAACAGAGTATTTATGCTCCATGATAAGCGAAGCCGCCTTACTCATCCTTATACTACGAATCACTTTAATAATAGAAAGCTCACTTCGTTCCTTAATTTTCTTGTATAAAGTTGGTTGCGACATATTCAACCGTTCGGCAAGCATTTGCACACTAAAATCCTCATTAGCCAGATTGGCTTCTATGACATTAATTACTTTTTGCATGAAATCATCCCCCTCTGTTTCCTGCGCCGTTTGCTTCAACATCAACGATTTTGTATAAATTCGTTTCAAATGTTCCCTGCGCAGAATCAGATTTTCGACTTTAGCTTTCAGTATTTCCGGATTAAAGGGTTTCATCATATAATCATCCACTCCAAGCTGCGCTCCCCGTATTATATCCGCATCTTCCGCTTTTGCCGTCAACATTAAAATAGGGATATGTGCTGTCTCCACCTGCTCCCTGATTTCCTTGCAACAGGCAAAACCGTCTTTTATTGGCATCATAATATCGGAGATTATCAAATCCGGCAAATGTCGCATAGCCTGCTGCACCCCTTCTTCACCGTCGGCAGCCTCCAGAACATTATATTTATTCTGGAAAAGACTCACAATATACTGCCGTATATCTGGGTTATCTTCTACAACCAGCAAAGTTGTTTTATACCTTGCAGCAGATAGCTCTTCTTTATTTACCTGTTCCGGTACGACAGGTTCATCCGTCGGACTTGCGTTGTCATCCGTCGTCGGTTCATAGACCGTTTCTTCACAGTTATCGTCGGCAAAATGGGCTTTTCCTTTCGGGAAATTCAAGCTAAAGCTACTTCCCTTTCCCAATTCGCTTTGTAAGTCTACTGTCCCGTGATGCATATCCATCGTGTTCTTCACAATACGCAAGCCAATACCGACTTTAGTCGAAAAGGAAGGGGCCGCCCCTCCGGTAACAAACGAGTCGAATACCCGATGTTGCAATTCAACCGGAATCCCTCTGCCCGTATCGGAAACTACAATCCGGCAATAATCCTTTTCATCCATTGTATTCTCCATTACAGCAAGAGTGATGTTACCTCCCGCTTCCGTATATTTAAATGCGTTCGACAATAAATTGCGTACAGCAGAAGCGACTTTCTCAATATCCACCCATAGAGGAATAGATTTATCTGGCAAATCAAGAACGAAATCAATCTTTCGCGACACCGCCATTTGCCGGAAAGTATTCGCCGTTTCTTTCAATAGAGCCACGACATTCACTTCGGAAAGACATAATTTCATCATCCCCGCCTCAATCTTTTGCACACTCAACAAGTCGTCTACCAAGCGGTGAAGTGAATTACCATTTTCATACATCAGCGACAAAGCCTTATAATCAGGGTCAGCATTTGTCTTTCGATGTAACAGTTCCTGTAACGGAGAAAGTACCAATGTCAACGGAGTCCGCAACTCATGAGCCACACAGGTAAAGAAGTTCTCCCTCTCTTCCCGAATCTGTTTTTCCTGCTCACGCTCCATATTGGATATATGCAATTCATGTTTCAGGAGTAATTCGCGTTTAGCCCTTCGCTGTTCACGGCGAACACGGTGAACGGCATAGCCGGTTATCAACAATATAACCAAAAGCACACACAGGCGAAACCAGATAGTCTGGCTCCAGTGAGGAAGAATACGTATCGCTAATGTATTTACCACGCTGTCAGTGCCGTCGGGATAAACGCTTTTCACCTCAAACACATAATCACCGGCAGGCAGATTGGTATAAGCAGCTTTTTCTCCTCCGTTGCATACCACCCATTCATTCTGATAAGGGAGCAAACGATAATTATACTTCTGATGTTCTTCCGAATATAGCAAGTTGCTGAATGAAAGCGAAAAGTCACGGTTGGCATAAGCCAGAGTAAGCTCATCAGTATAAGGAAGTCCTTTTTGCAATATAACCTGCCCGTTTCTCTTCTCACCAATCGCTACATGCTTATTATTCACTTCCAGGTCAAGCAAGAGGTTTTTCTTTATCGAAGGTATCATTTCCACCGTTTCCGGATTAAAATAAGTCAATGCGTAGTTATTCCCGAAGAACAATGTATTTGCTGCTTGCAAAACCGAACGGTTACTGCCCGAGATATAGTAATTATAGAATAAATTCTGATGCCTACTATATCGGGAGATACCCGAATTCGTGCCTAGCCATATATGCCCGTTCTCATCTTCCGTTATGCAAGTGACAAAATTACTGCACATTCCGTCACGGGTGGTATAGAAATGTTGTATCGAGTCCTTATTTTGCGCAAGAATCCCCAGTCCCTCCGTATAACCGATATAAAGTTGCCCGTCCGTAGAAGCATGCAAAGCACGGACATACCGGGCGGCAGTTCCCACTGCCACTTCATAATTTCCTTTTATTTCCGCTTTTCCTTCGACATTCAATACTAACTTGTACAATCCATCGGGAGTACCTATCCAAAGTTCCCCATTCAATCCCTCGACAATGGCACGTATAGAATGTTTCTCCAATGGTTTGCCCTCCACCGTTAAAACCGGAGAGAAGTTCTTCGTCTCCCGGTCGAACAGTAATAAACCGTTCCGCGTCCCTACCCAAAAGCGGTACTTGCTGTCCATAAACAACTGCCACACATAAGTAGAATATTTCAGATTATTATTCTTCCGGTATTCATAAGGCAAGTTATAGTTCATAAACTTACCAGAAGAAGATTGATAGCAAGTTATGGATGCATCCGAATTGCCAAACCATAGATTGCCTTCCTCATCTTTCATAGCACAAAGCACAGCTTTTCCTTCAACAATGGGAGTATTCTTCGGAGAAAAACTCAAAGGCTTTGACGGGTCAAACGGCGAGTCGCTGCATAATATCTCCCCATGAAACGTAGCCATCCAGATATTCCCTTTATCATCGGACACAATATCACAGATTTCACTCGTCTCACTCTGGCAGAACCTTTCATAAAACTTTTCCCTCAAGTCGAGAATCATTACCCCTCCCCCATGTGTTCCGAAATAGAGCAACCCTTGAGAATCATAATAGGCAGAGAGCATACGAGATTCCAGGTTATAGGAAAAACGGGAAAGCTGGTTATTAATCTCGGTCGTTACACCACCATTCTTCCTATCCAGGGAAAGTACCGTATATCCATTCCAGGTAGCCGCTATATATTTATCTCCCACGGCTATCAAAGCATACACGTCATCATGCGACAAATACTGTTTACTACTGGAATTTCTTGTGAAAGAATCTAAAGAATGATTGCGTAAATGATAACGCAACACGCCCCCGCCTATCGTCGACATCCACAAATAATCCTTATCACAGACCAATGAGGAAATCTGATATGAATCGGGCCGGCTGGTAAACAGAGTAACAACAGCGTCCAACTTCTCCGTCTGCAAATCGAAAATAAGCAGTTTACTTTTCTCCGTTACCAGGAAAAGTTTCTTCTTGTCCTGCGATTCACAAAATGTATAGATAATCTCCGCTTCATCGGTCAGTACAAATTCTTTGAGCACTTCAAGCGAAAGCAAAGAAGTTTTATTATCAGCACTTCTACCAAGCACACGCTTCAATAAGTGTAACTTATTTTTCGAAATCGACCAGTAGATAGAATCATTCAGGAGTACCAGCCCTCTCGTATTATAGTATCGCATATCTCTGAAACTGGCTGTTTCTACAAAACATTCCCGGTAACGGTCAAAGCAGTGCAAATTATTACTGGTGATAAAAAGAAGCAGCCCGTCCGATGTATCATACATATGCTCAATAGTCATATTATACTTATCGGAAGTGAAGCTGCGTATATTCTTTCCGTCATAACGGCTCAACCCGTCTCCTGTTCCGAACCATATAAATCCGTCCTTATCCTTAAATATGGAATAAACGGAATTACCGGCAAGACCGTTTTGCATATTCATCTTTTTAAAGTTCTGCTCCAAAGAAGCATTAAGCAAAAAAGGAAGTAACAAACAGGCGGTTAATAAGAAAATTTTCTTTGCGTTCATAGGCGGGATTAGATTTAACTCTGCGCACAAAGAAACAAAAACTAACTCGAAAAAGCTAGAAAAAAGCCCAATTAATCGTCATTTGAATGAAACGCCAGACATTAATGAATGAAATGCTCAGAGGCGTTTTTTTGCCTTCACCTTAATTTTGTAACAGTTACCGGAACAGTAAATCATTAACCTGAGAACAACAGAAATAATCCAAATAAATAGTATGAAACAACATTTAAAAAACACCTTTTTGTTACTGCCGATAGCAGCCAGTCTGCCTGTTCAGGCACAAGATAAAAACGAATCCCCCAATCTCGTTTTTATCATGGCCGACCAATGGAGAGGAGACGCTTTAGGCTGCCTGGACAAAGAACCGGTACAAACTCCCCACTTAGACCAGCTTGCGTCCGAAGGAGTGCTCTTCACCAATGCAGTCAGTTGCTATCCTGTTTCATCACCGGCACGGGGAATCTTGATGTCCGGTATGTACCCCATGAATAATAAGGTAATAGGAAACTGCAATTCGGATACAGCCCCCTATGGTGTGGAACTGCCGGAAACAGCCCGTTGCTGGAGTGATGTCCTGAAAGACAAGAACTACCGGACAGGCTACATCGGGAAATGGCATCTCGACTCACCCTACAAACCCTATGTGGATACCTACAACAACCGCGGAGAAACGGCATGGAATGAATGGTGTCCCCCCGAACGCCGACATGGTTTCGACTTCTGGGTAGCTTACGGCACGTATGACAATCACCTCAATCCGATGTATTGGGAAACAGCCGCTCCGCGCGACAGTTTCTTCTATGCCCATAAATGGGGACCTGAATATGAGGTAGACCGTGCCATTGAGTTCCTCTCGGAACAGAAAAAGAGCAGTTCTCCTTTCGCATTGGTCGTATCCATGAATCCCCCGCATACAGGTTATGACCTCGTGCCCGACAAATATAAAGAGATTTATAAGCACCTGAATGTGGAATCTTTATGCAAGAATCGCCCGGACATTCCGGCCAAGGGAACTGAAATGGGAGACTACTTCCGCAACAATATCCGTGACTACTATGCTTGCATGACCGGAGTAGACGAAAACGTAGGACGCCTTATCGAAGAATTGAAACGGCTGAAACTATTCGACAATACAATTGTAGTGTTCACTTCCGATCATGGAATATGCATGGGAGCCCACCACTCCGCAGGAAAAGACATTTACTACGAAGAGTCCATGAAAGTTCCCATGATTATTTCATGGCCTCAACAAATCAAGCCACGGGTCGACAACCATACCATGATTGCGTTCGGAGATATGTATCCCACCTTATTATCCATGATGGGATTCTCCAAAGACATTCCGCAGGAAGTACAGACATTCGACTTTGCCAACTCTATCCTGTCAGGAAAAGCGGACAAGAAAACCGTGCAGCCTTACTATCGCGTACAACCCGATAATCCAACTACCGGCTACCGGGGTCTGCGTACTTCAAGATATACTTTTGCCGTACACGCCACCAATGGAAAGATTGACCGGACTGTACTTTTCGACCGGGACAAAGACCCGTACGAAATGAAAAATATAGCAACAGAACGACCTAAATTAGTCCGCGCCCTGCACAAGCAACTCAGAGAATGGCTGATGCAGACCAACGATCCGTTCGCTGCCTATCTCCCGAAGAAACAATAAAAAAACGATTCGTAACAGTCAGGAATCGTCAGTTTTCAATAATTATATAAAGAGGTTTTTCACTTAACACAACCCGGACAGGCAGCATAATGCCGCCTGTCCGCAAAAAGCACCCTTTTAACTAAAACTATATTAATCACACAAAAATCAATCACATGAAAAGAAAAAGCAAAATTCGAGCAGGATGGCTTCGTTTCTTTGTATTGTCATTTATCTTTGTTTTTTGTAGTTCTATGCCCGCAGTTGCACAGAACGGCATAAAAATCACAGGTAAGATAGTCGATAATACACAAATGGAAGTTATCGGTGCAAATGTGCTGGTTAAAGGCACTTCTATCGGTGCCATAACCGACATCAATGGCGAATACACAATTGTAGTACCGGACGAGAAAGCCATATTGGTATTCTCATTCATCGGTTATCAGAAACAGGAAATTGCAGTAGGCAAAAATAGAACTGTCAACGTTACTCTGAAAGATGATTCACAATCACTGGATGAAGTCGTAGTAGTTGCCTACGGTACACAGACAAAAGCAACATTGACCGGTGCTTTATCATCTATCGACACAAAGGAATTGCTAAAAGCCCCCGTAGCAAGTATCAGCAATGTGTTAGCAGGAGCAATGCCGGGAGTTTCCACTGTGCAGACAAGCGGACAGCCGGGTGATGATGCCGCCTCTATCTTTGTACGCGGTAGCGGTTCGCTAACCGGTGGTGCTTCCTCTCCCCTCATTTTGGTAGACGGCGTAGAACGTGAATTCTCACAGATAGACCCGAATGAAATTGAGAACCTCTCTATCCTGAAAGACGCTTCCGCTACGGCGGTATTTGGAGTACGCGGCGCAAACGGCGTAGTTCTTGTCACTACCCGAAGGGGAAAATCCGGCAAGCCGACTATCAATGTCAGCACCATTACCGGTGTGCAGCAACCGCTATCATACGTCCAGCAAACCGGAAGCTACGAGTTCGCCCGTTACTGGAACATGAAGCAACAAAATGACCGGGTGACGGACAAAGCCATGTACTTCACCCGTGAAGCGATAGAAGCATACCGCACTGGTTCGGACCCCATTATGTACCCCAATACTAAATGGGGAGATTATATGTATAACGACTTATTCATACAATCTAAAAACAACATCAACATATCCGGTGGCAATGAGGCGGTAAAATACTTCGTATCTTTAAGTTATCTTTATCAGAACGGTATCTTGAAACAATTTGACGCGCTGCCCTATGACAATAACTTCAAGTACAACCGTTATAATTACCGTGCCAATCTCGACTTCAAGCTGACCCGGACAACCACCATGAAACTGAACATCGGCGGCAACGTAGGACAAAAGCAGGAGCCGAGAGCTTCCAGCGACAACCCCTGGGTATATACCCAGATATGGGCACTTCCTTTTGCCGGTCCCGGCATAGTAAACGGAGTACGGACTATGACTCCGGGCGCATTAACTCCAGTAGGAGTAAGCCGTGACGGATTGAGCATATATTGGGGACAAGGTTACAACCAGGAATACAAGACCACCCTGAACACAGATGTAGACATCACACAAAAACTGGATATATTGACCAAGGGGCTTTCCGTTTCAGTCAAAGCTTCTTATGATAATATGTTCAGGCTGAACAAGTATCGTACAGGCGGTACAGTCGAATCGCAAACTGCTTACTACAAATCATTTATGGATGACTCTACCAAACCGCAGACCGACCCGGATTATGATAAAACCATTGTCTATGTGCCGAACGGAAGTATCACTCCACTCAATTATTCCGAAGATTACGGCAGGGACCGCAACTGGTATATCGAAGGCAGAATCAATTATGACCGTACATTCAACAAGGACCATAAAGTCACCGCATTGTTTCTTTACAACCAGTCACGTAATTACTATCCGAAAAAATCGGATGGAACAGACGCCACTTACCAATATATGCCACGAGGATATGTAGGTTTTGTAGGACGCGCCACTTACGGATACAAATCCAAATACCTAATAGACGTTAATGCTGGATACAACGGTTCCGAGAACTTTGCTCCGGGTAAAAACCGGTACGGTTTATTCCCGTCCGCTTCCGTAGGCTGGATCATGTCGGAAGAGGCATTTATGAAAAAACAATCTTTGATTGATTACCTGAAATGGAGAATATCCTGGGGACGCGTAGGTAGCGATACCGGTTCGAGCACCCGCTTTATGTATATGCCGGGAGTATGGACACAAAACGGTACGTACAGTTTCGGGGTTTCCAATCCGACAGGCAGTCAGGCATATATACTCGGAACTCCGGGAAACACCGACGTCAGCTGGGAGACAGCCGACAAACAGAATTACGGTATAGACCTGAAAATGTTGAACAACAGACTTTCATTGAGTGTCGATTACTTCAAGGAAAAACGTACCGGAATCCTTATATCACCAAATTCCACCCCTTCTATCATCGCCACCGGACTACCAAACTTGAATATCGGAAAAGTGGATAATCATGGATATGAAATTTCATTGGGTTGGGACCATACATTGAACAACGGTATCCATTATTATGCTAACGCCAATATGTCTTTCGCCCGCAACAAAATCATCTATATGGACGAAGTGCCCAACAAATATGACTACATGAACCAGACCAGCGGTTCTACGGAACGTCCGACTAATGTGTATAAATATCTCCGGCTCTACCAGTACAGCGACTTCACGAAAGACGCAAACGGCGAACTGGTACTTAACCCTTCACTTCCCCAACCTTCGGTCAAGGTATATCCGGGTGACGCCATGTACGCCGACCTGAATGGCGACAATATAGTAGACGGAGATGACCGGATGACAACCGGTTATTCGGAACGACCGGAATATGTATTCGGTTTCAATGGCGGATTCAGTTACAAGGGGTTCAACTTCAGCATGCAATGGAGCGGTGCAACGCACGTCAATAAAATGCTTCAAGTAGAATACCGTATTCCTTTTACCAATGCAGGTAAACGAGGTCTGTTGGACTACTTCTACAAACAAGGGTGGACGGAAGAAAACCAACTCGGAGCTAAATATCCGCGTGCAGCAGAAACTTCGGAAACATGGAACTCGGAGAACTCTACCCTCTGGCTGAAAGATGCCTCGTATATCCGCCTGAAAACCCTAACAATCGGATACACCTTTACCAACAAACGTTTCCTAAAAGCAATCGGCGCCAAAAGCCTCGGACTTTCCCTCAATGGATATAATCTGTTGACTTTCTCACCCCTCGACATCTTAGATCCGGAAAGTTTAGGAAACAATGTAGGTGCCTATCCATTGGTTAAAGTTTATAGTGTAGGTGTCAATCTTAACTTCTAAATACCGTACAACAATGAAGAATATTATAAAATTACTTTCAATCTGCCTGGTTTACGGTGTCTGCTCCTGTTCAGACCTGACATTCGGAGACAAATTTCTGGGAAGCCAACCCGAAAGTTCAGGCGCAGTACTGGATTCCATGTTCAGTGTTTCTGGGGCTGGGGGCCTCGGCCCTGTGCTTCGTCACCTGGAACTTCGCGGTGAAGGCACTGGGGGCGGTGAAAACCAGCGTGTACATCTATCTGGTGCCGGTGATCACAGTGGCGGCCTCCGTGCTGATCCTGCGGGAACCCTTCACCTGGATGACCGGAGCCGGTACGGTACTGACCCTGATCGGGCTGCTTCTCTCTGAAGGCAAACTCCATTGGAAAGAGGGAACACACCATGAAACAGGAACTGGACAAATGCGTCCTGGTGATTGATGAGGCCATGCCCCGGGGCCTCGCTGCCAACACAGCGGTCTTTCCGGTTTCGCCCGAAAAACGTTCGTTG
>OHAO01001333.1_pt1 | contig 17456 bp, 10 predicted proteins | sample 1577151 | NCBI WGS metagenome assembly OHAO01 (sample SAMEA3541585, study PRJEB24748) | human gut metagenome | biome: human gut; feature: human-associated habitat; material: faeces | place: China | collected 2012 | reverse complement strand
ATTGAACTTGATGAAATCCAAAGCGCTTACTGCGCACAAAGATGACCGTGCACACTACCAATCTATGGTGGTTGCTTTGGAATTGTTGAAAAAATAATATTTTCATACGATTATTTTATAGACATCAATGCAGAGGGAGCCGTGAGTGATCATGGCTCCTTTTTGTAGATAGATATTTTTCTGTGTTTATTTAGAAAAAATAAAAATAAAGTTTTTACATTTGCGATACTAATTACAAGATGTTTATATGTTACTGTCAGAACTGAAAACCGGAGAAAGTGCCGTTATTACCAAGGTGAAAGGATATGGGGCCTTTCGGAAGAGATTAAACGAGATGGGGTTCGTGAGGGGCAAAGTGGTGAAAGCCGTGAAGAATGCCCCTTTGAATGATCCGATTGAATATGCAATTATGGGTTATGAAATCTCTTTGAGGCGACAAGAAGCGGCATTTATTGAAATCGTGTCTTTAGAGGAGGCTACTAATATTGTCGGGGTGTCCGGAAGTGCCTGCGACGCGGAAGAAGCTTTCGCCAAGCACTGGGAAGGTCGAGATAAACATATACATGTTGCTTTTGTCGGTAACCCCAATGCGGGAAAAACAACACTGTTCAACTACGTGAGTGGTTCTCAGGAACACGTGGGAAACTACGGTGGTGTTACGGTAGATGCGAAGAGTGCCACGTTTCGATTTGAAGGTTACGAGTTTAACGTGGTCGATTTACCAGGAACGTATTCTATTTCTGCTTACTCGAATGAAGAAAAGTATGTGCGGGAATATATTATGAATAACGCACCCGATGTGGTGATTAACGTGGTGGATGCGTCTAACTTGGAACGTAATCTCTATTTGTCCACGCAGTTGATTGACATGGACGTGAAGGGCGTGATCGCTTTGAATATGTATGATGAGCTGGAACGTTCCGGGGCAACTTTCAATTATCAGGAGATGGGACGGATGATCGGTATGCCGATGATGCCCACCGTCGGGTCAAAGGGGAAAGGAATTAAGGAGTTGTTACGGGAAGTTATCGAGGTGTACGAGGGAAGAAGTGAAACGGTACGCCATATCCATATAAATTATGGGAAAGAGATTGAGGACAGTATCGTGACCATTCGAGCAGAGTTGAAAGATGAAAAAAATTTGATCTGTAATATGTCTCCACGTTTCTTATCTCTGATGTTATTGGAAGGGGATAAGGACGTGTTAGAATTCGTGCAACGGGATCATTCTCGGGAGAAATTATTGAAGGTCGTAAAAGAGGGAGTTGAACGGATTGAAACAACCTATGGAGAGAAAGTAGAGTCGGTTGTTACCGATACGAAGTACGGTTTTATTTCCGGGGCGTTAAAAGAGACGTACAAAGAAAGTCCTGTGAATCGAAGGCGTAAAACGGAGTATATTGATGCTATTGTCACGCATAAATTGTTCGGATTCCCGATCTTCTTGCTATTCCTATTCGTGACCTTCTTTGCCACGTTTAGCTTGGGAAGTTACCCGATGGAATGGATTGAAAACGGGGTAGGGGCTTTAAGTGAGTTTGTCGATAACCAGATGAGTGCCGGTCCTTTAAAGGATTTGTTAGTGGATGGTATCATTGGTGGTGTGGGGAGCGTGATCGTGTTTTTGCCGAATATATTGATATTGTTCCTGTTTATTTCTTTCATGGAAGATACGGGATATATGGCTCGTGCGGCATTTATCATGGATAAGTTGATGCATAAGCTCGGCTTGCACGGGAAAAGTTTTATTCCGATGATCATGGGATTCGGGTGTAACGTGCCGGCGATCATGTCAACGCGTATGCTGGAGAACCGGAGTGACAGGATATTGACCATACTGATCAATCCTTTCATGTCTTGTAGTGCCCGTCTTCCGGTATATATTCTGTTGGTCGGGGCATTTTTCAAAAATTACGCGGCGTTAGTTCTCTTTGGGATATACTTGTTTGGAATTCTGGCTGCTATCGTGATGGCCAAGTTGTTTAAACGGGTACTTTTCCACAGGCAGGAAGTGCCGTTCGTGATGGAATTGCCCCCGTATCGGATGCCAACCTTGAGAACGACCGTACGGCATATGTGGAGTAAAGGCGAGCAATACCTGAAAAAAATGGGAGGTATTATCATGTTTGCCTCCATACTGATTTGGGCGTTGGGCTATTTTCCCGTGGACAAAGAGCTGGAGGCTCAGTATGATGAAAAGAAGGCTGAAGTGACGAGAGCTTACGAGGCAACGATCGCTTCCGGGATCGGGAATGTGGATATGTTGAAGGAAGAACAGGAAGCGAAATTGGAGAGCTTGCATCGACAAGAGGTAAGTGAACGTCAGGAAAATTCTTATATCAGTCGATTGGGACGAACTTTGGAGCCTGTCTGGACACCGCTTGGTTTTGACTGGAAAGCTGGTGTTAGTTTGTTGACCGGGGTTGCGGCAAAAGAAGTCGTGGTTAGCACGATGGCCGTCTTGTACCAGGGAGAAGAGGTTATGGAGGAAGATACTGGGGCGAATGCGACGTTGGAAAGGCGTTTGCGGGAACATGGTTTTACCCCGGTTACTGCCATTGTATTTGTGATCTTCGTGTTGCTTTATTCCCCCTGTTTTGCGGCCTTGATTGCTATCGGTAAAGAGATTGGAATGAAGTGGGCATTTTTCGTGATGGGGTACACGACGGTACTGGCTTGGAGCGTGTGTTTCGTGATAAAACAGGTGTTGGATTTAATTATTTAGAGTGTCCCCATATTATGAATTATTGATCTAAAATTGGAGAATGGAAATGCAACTAATATTGACATATATAATTGTGGCGATAGCGCTTGTTTTTGCGGGAAGAGGTACTTATCGTTTGTTTCGGAATGCAAAGAAGGGAAAAGGATGCAGTTGTAATTGTGGTTGCGGGGGCAAAAGAACGAATAAAAAAAGCTGCTTGTAAAAGCAGCTTTTTTATATTAATGCTTGTGTCTGCGCTCGTCAGAAACAGTCAATTTTTTTCTTCCTTTAGCTCTTCTTCTAGCTAGAACTGCTCTACCGTTAGCGGTAGACATTCTTTCTCTGAAACCATGTTTGTTTCTTCTCTTTCTGTTGGATGGTTGAAATGTACGTTTCATTGCAATATTTCTTATGTTATTATTTTCTCACTTCGGACTGCAAAAGTAGGTATTTTTTTTATTGTGCCAAAGATTTTTGCAAAATTATCTCGATTCAAATGGTGTTTTATTTTAATTATTCGAATGATTTCTAAATTAATGGCGTATGTTTTAATTAAATGGTGTTTTCAGACAACAAAGTTAATATATCCCCGTATATTTCTTCAAGTAAATACGAAAAAAAGAGTTCTAATATTTGTTTTACTGAAATAGATGATTAACTTTAAGCCAATTATACGAAGAGACCTATGAGACAGTTAAAAATTAGCAAACAAATCACTGGCAGGGATTCGTTCTCGATAGAGAAATACTTGCAGGAGATTGGGAAAATCGACGTGTTGACGCCGGATGAGGAGGTTGCTTTAGCCAAGAAAATCCGATCGGGGGACCGAGCGGCACGGGAGTTATTGGTGAAGAGTAACCTGCGTTTCGTGGTTTCCGTGGCCAAGCAATACCAGAATAACGGTTTGAGTTTGGGGGATTTGATAAACGAGGGCAATCTGGGGTTAATAAAAGCTGCTGAATGCTTTGATGAAACGAAAGGATTCAAGTTCATTTCTTACGCCGTATGGTGGATCCGGCAATCGATTTTACAGGCAATCGCTGAAAATTCCCGCTTGGTTCGATTACCATTGAACAAAATCAGCAGTATTAACAAAGTGAATAAATTCTTTTTCCGGTTGGAACAGGAGTTTCAACGAGAACCCACGGCAGAGGAAATCGCCTTGAAAATGGATGTTCCCGAGAAGGAGGTTAAAGACAGTTTGCGGATAGCCAATCGTCCGTTATCCATGGATGCTCCCTTGTCGACAGATGAGGATTCGTCTAACTTATATGACGTGATGATTACGGGAGATAATGCCATATCGGATGCCGAGCGGGAGATGAATGCCGATTCATTGCGGACGGAAATTGATCGTTATTTGGCGATTCTGGATGAACGCGATGCTTTAATCTTGCGGATGTATTACGGCTTGGGTGGTTATACAGCAATGTCGTTGGAAGAAATTGGCGATCGGGTAGGTCTGACAAGCGAACGAGTACGCCAAATTAAATCTAAGGCTATCAAGAGACTGAAAAACTCGTGCCGTAGTAAACGGTTGAAAACGTATTTATAAGAGGTCGGTAAATTTTCCTTTTTGTAGAAAGTTCTTTACTCCATAAATTTCATGTTTAATTTATGGAGATATGGGGATTGTTTGAGAAATTTTGACTTTCTATCTTTTCTTCTGATGATATATTTCATGTGAAATTTTTTTGTGTTAGAGGGAATTGTGAGATGGGTAGTATTCTTTTAGATTGTTAGTATCTGTATTTTATCTACTTGCAGTCTGCAACTAAAATATGCTTATAAAGTTAGTTTTTCCAACTAAATTGCTATATTTGTTCCCCGTTTTTAGCGGGGGTGTTTTGAGTGATCGGAAACGTTTGAGAAACGGGTCTTGTCAGTCATGAATGTTTGGCTCCCAGGAGCGTTAGAAAGAGAGGGGAATTATTATTATGAACACATTAAATAAACGAGAACCTTATGGGAAACTATGAATTAAACAAGAATCTGGCACAAATGCTAAAAGGTGGGGTTATCATGGATGTAACCAATGTTGAACAGGCAAAGATCGCAGAAGCTGCCGGAGCATGTGCTGTAATGGCATTGGAAAGAGTGCCATCGGATATTCGTAAGGATGGTGGTGTGGCTAGAATGTCTGATCCTCAGATGATCAAGGCCATAAAGAATGCCGTATCTATTCCTGTAATGGCAAAAGTGAGAATCGGTCACTTCGTAGAAGCGCAGATCTTGGAAGCCATTGGCATTGACTATATAGACGAAAGTGAAGTTTTAACGCCGGCAGACGACTTGTATCATGTTGACAAGACTGCGTTTAAAGTGCCGTTCGTTTGCGGATGCCGTAACTTGGGTGAGGCTTTAAGACGTATTGGTGAAGGTGCCTCTATGATTCGTACGAAGGGAGAAGCCGGAACTGGAAACGTGGTAGAGGCTGTAAGACATATGCGTCAATTAAACAATGATATTCACCAGGTACAAGCGGCTCCGGTTGAAGCATTGATGACGATTGCTAAAGAGATGGGTGCTCCTTATGATTTAGTAAAATTCGTGCATGAAAACGGTAAATTGCCGGTAGTAAATTTTGCAGCCGGTGGTATCGCTACTCCTGCTGATGCAGCTTTGATGATGCAGTTAGGATGCGAGGGTGTATTCGTTGGTTCCGGAATCTTCAAATCAGGTGATCCAGCCAAGAGAGCGAGAGCTATCGTTTTAGCAACAACTTATTATAACGATCCGGTTAAATTGGCTGAATTGTCCGAGAACTTGGGTGAAGCTATGTCTGGATTGGAGATTAGCAAATTGGAAAACAAATACGCTGAAAGAGGCTGGTAAGAATAGTTTATAAAGTTCATAAGGTTTGTAAGGTTCATAAGGTAACTTGCTTTATAGATTTTATGAACTTTATGAACCTTATATTTTTTTGTCATGAAGAAGATTGGAATTTTGGGCTTTCAAGGAGCTATTGTTGAACATGAACGCCAGATTAAAGCCATTGGCCATGAACCCGTGATCGTGAAGTACCCGGGGCAGTTGGAAGAGATTGATGGAATCATTCTACCGGGAGGGGAGAGTACCACTATGGGAAAGATTCTTAACCGCACGGGGCTTATGGAGCTTTTACGCGGGAAAATCCAGGGTGGGCTGCCGGTATGGGGAACTTGTGCGGGAATGATCTTGCTGGCCAAAGAACTCGTGAACGATTCCGTGACTCATTTGGGCGTGATGGATATTGCCGTTCGGCGTAATGCTTACGGGAGTCAGATCGACAGTTTTGCCACGAAAAAAGTGATTCCGGAGGTAGATTCAAAAGAGATCGAGCTGGTGTTTATTCGTGCTCCTTATATTACAAGCGTGAAGGAAGGGGTAAAAGTGCTGTGTGAGCTTGATGGGCATATCGTTGCAGCGGAAGAAAAGAATATGTTGGTAACATCTTTCCATCCGGAACTTACAGATAATACGGCATTCTTGAAATACTTTGTATCTAAGATTTAAAAAGGCTGTTTTTAAAACAGCCTTTTTTTATAGATTTGCGTTTAATTCTTCTACGCTAAGAGTTGCTGTCCCGATTTTCTGAACAACAATTCCGGCTGCCACGTTCGCGATGCGCATGGCTTCCGTAATTTCCTGACCTTGGGTTAAGGCTAGTGAAAGGGCCGCCACAACCGTGTCCCCGGCTCCACTTACATCAAATACTTCTTGAGAATGTGTGGGGAGATGCAAAATATTTTGATCGGAAATCAAGCTCATTCCCTGTTCGCTCCGGGTGACAAGTAATGCCGATAAACCGTAGCGATGAACGATTTCCAAGGCTGCTACGGCAATCTCCTGATCGTTATTTTTCACCGGGTGGCCAATGATGTCACCTAATTCTTTTACATTAGGAGTAATCAAGTCGGCCCCTGTATATTTCTTCCAGTTTTGCCCTTTCGGGTCCACGATAACACGGGTTCTATGTGATTTTGCCGTTTTTATCAAAAACGAACATAATTCTTCCGAAATCATGCCTTTTCCATAATCAGAAATAACAAGGGTAGGGAACTCTTGGAAGAGTGAAGCAAGATGGATTTGGAAATCTTCTCTTGCTTTTTCAGAAAGCTCCAAGTGTTGCTCGTAATCTATGCGGACAATCTGTTGCCTACCACCGATGATGCGCGCTTTCGTGATCGTGGGTTGCTCGGTTTTGACAAAATCAGTTTTGATTCCTTTCCGGTGAGCCATGCGTTCAATCTCTTTCCCGAAAAAGTCATAGCCGATAGCCCCGCATAACGTGGCCTGCCCGCCGAGACTCGTGATGTTGTTGGCCACGTTTGAGGCACCGCCCAAGCGTGATTCCTCTGTCACGATGTTTACTATCGGAACTGGAGCTTCCGGGGAAATACGTTCCACCTTTCCGAAATAGTATTTGTCAAGCATCACGTCCCCGACGATCAATATCTTGCAACTATTAAAGTTTAAATCCATCTATTCATTTTAGATTTTAGATTTATGATTTTAGATTAAAAAAACAGGGTTGTATATTTGTAAATCGTAATTCATAAATCATAAATTAATTGCTTCTATTCTTCTCCGCCACCGAACATCATCAAGTAGGCTTTAATGAACTCGTTGATCTCTCCGTCCATAACTGCCTGCACGTTTGATGTCTGGTAGTTGGTACGATGATCTTTCACCCGGCGGTCGTCGAATACATAACTGCGGATTTGTGATCCCCACTCGATCTTTTTTTTCGTTCCTTCCACTTTATCCCGTTCTTCCTGACGCTTTTGTAATTCCAGTTCGTACAATTGGGCTTTCAATAAACGCATGGCATTTTCACGGTTTTGCAACTGAGAGCGTGATTCTGTGTTCTCGATCATAATCCCGGTGGGTGCATGGCGTAACCGAACTCCGGTTTCCACTTTATTCACGTTCTGGCCGCCCGCCCCACCACTTCGGAAAGTGTCCCAGCTGATGTCGGCAGGGTTGATCGTGATCTCGATCGTGTCATCCACGGCAGGATAAACGAAGACGGAAGCGAAAGATGTCATTCGTTTATTGGCCGCGTTATATGGCGATAAACGGACCAATCGGTGAACACCGTTTTCTGATTTCAGATATCCGTAAGCATAGTCTCCCTCGAATTCAAGTGTGGCTGATTTTATACCGGCCTCTTCACCTTCTTGGTAATCTACATGTTTTACCTTATAGCCGTTTAATTCTCCCCAACGAATGTACATCCGGTACAGCATACTAGCCCAATCCATACTTTCCGTACCTCCGGCACCGGAATTGATTTTCATGATGGCCCCGAAGTGATCTTCTTCCCGGCGCAACATGTTGCGCATCTCGATGTCTTCCAGCACCCGAATGGTCTCTTGGTATTGGGCATCCACTTCCTCCTCGGTTGCTTCTCCCTCTTTGGCGAAATCGAAGAGTACCTGCAAATCTCCCACGGCGGAGGTCACCTGCTCATAGCCTTCGATCCAAGATTTCAATTCTCGGACTTTTTTCATCAAGGCCTCTGCTTCCTTGGGATTCTCCCATAGGGATGGGTTTTGTGTTCTTAATTCTTCTTCAGCGAGTTGTATCTTCTTGCCATCGATGTCAAAGATACCTCCTCAATGCTTCACCTCGCTCTGCCAATTCTTTGATATGGTCTATTGTGATCATTGTGTATTAAGTTTATAAATAAAATTCGTCCCTCCATACGAAGGGACGAATGATTCGTATATGTTATCTCACTTGTCTTGACTAGCCATCGGGAAATTTTTGTTTACCCGCTTGCTGGTTACAGGTCGTCCGCTTAGCGTGCTTTCTACCATGTCCTGAATTTCTTGGGCAAAAGCATTTTCCCCGTTTCTTCTGGCCATGTCCACGAGCATCTGCAAAGCTTGCATGCTTCTTCTTTCGTCATTCTCCAGAGCTTTTCTACGATTCGGAGAAAGTGATCCGATATATCTCAACGTTTGCGCATTGTCAAGAGCCAAGGCCCAAGCCAGATCGTTCCCTTTCTCTTGCTCGCCGGCAGCGTAGTAAATCGAGATGTAATTTAACAAGAAAAAGTCGGCCGGAACTTGATACAATGGAATTTCTTCCAGAGACTTGTCTAGCACCCTAATGGCTTCTTGGATTTTAGTAGAATCAGTGATTTCATTGATAATCGTGTCTCCCATAACACGTGTTTCCGTGGCCGCTTCTTGCATTAATTGTTCTGCCAAACGCAAGAATGTGTTCCGGTATTTCATCACGGCGATGGTGTTATCATGGAAATGATCGATATTTACTTTCGGATCCTTGATGTTTCCCCAGACGAATTTATTCATCAGGTTGTCATACAGGATCTCCGTGTTGATTCGTCCAAAATCATAGTAAGCGGCGTTGTTTTCAGTCTTGATGGGTACAACCCGGTAAGCAGCTCCTTCCAGTTGGAAGTACTTGTCGAAGCCCATGTAACTGTCTTGTCCCATTCCCACCCCGAAGTATATCGGACGTTCCCAGTTATTGGTGGCCAATATATCCAGTACCATTAATTGTGATTTGGTTAGGGAATTTCCTTTTAATTGAATCTCTACTCTGTCAACAATCAAGGCAGAATCTTCGGGTTGTACGGTTCCATTGACCAACACTTTTTCCTTGTCCACGGGAATATACAGGTTGCGTGTCGGAATAAAGTCCACTGCACCCCCTTGATAACGATTGGATTTAGTTTCCGGTCTGTCACTGGCAACGAATTCCATGACCTCTTTCATGCTGAAAGGTTGTTGCACCCGTTCTTCAATAGTGACAAAATCCCGCACTCCGGCATGGTATTGGTCTTTCGTGAAAGAAATGGGTACCCCGTCACTTTCGTAAGCTTTCCGTTTCATCTGATCGATGTACCAGTCTCCGGCAAGCAAACTCAAGTTCACGATGCGTACATCCCGGCGGAAACCTTCCACTTCCTGTGCATACCATAGCGGGAACGTGTCGTTATCCCCGTAAGTGAACAGAATAGCGTTCGGTGCACACGAACTTAAGTAGTTCTTGGCATGAGCAATGGTTGCGTAGCGTCCGTCACGGTCATGATCGTCCCAGTTTTGTGCTGCCATGTTTACCGGGACCGCAAAAAGGCAAACAGCGGTGACAATGATCGCCGCGTTACGGGAATCCATCTTCTTCTGAAGTAAATCCCACAGGTAGAGAACCCCGAAACCGATCCAGATAGCAAAGGCATAGAACGATCCGGCATAGGCATAGTCACGTTCCCGAGGTTGATACGGATATTGGTTCAAGTAGAGTACGATGGCAATACCCGTGAAGAAGAAGAGTAGCATAACCACCCAGAAATCTTTCTTTCCTTGTTTTCCCCGTTGATATTGATAGAACATTCCGAGTAATCCGAGAATGAACGGGAGCATATAATATTTATTATTTGCTTTGTCGTGTTTCAAGGTGTCCGGCATTAAACTTTGGTCACCGACCAAGATGTTATCTATGAAAGGAATGCCCGATATCCAGTTGCCATAGCGGAAGTCTCCATGTCCCTGAATATCATTCTGACGTCCGGAGAAATTCCACATGAAGTATCTGAAATACATGTGTCCGAGTTGGTAACGGAACATGAAACTTAGGTTTTGTCCGAAACTTGGTTTCTGAACGGGTTGTCCGTCCACCATGTACACGGGGCCTTTGGGTTGTCCCACCCACTCATAGTATACTTGAGGTTCGCGAGCTTGGCTGTACATACGCGGTAGGATCGTGCAGAAGCGAGGATCGTATTTGACTTCTTTTTTATGATCCACGATATCATATTTACCTGTTTTCTCATTTTGATAATAAACAGGTCCGGCATCCTCCACGCCGATAACCGGGGCATTGAAGTAAGGACCGTAAACCAATGGCTCTTGACCGTATTGATCGCGACTGATATAAGAAAGCAACGAGAACACGTTGTCCGGGCTGTTTTCGTCGATCGGGGGATTGCTTACGGAGCGGATAACTACCATGGCATAGCAGGAGTACCCGATAAGCATGACCACGAAACAGGTTAAGATCGTGTTCACAACCGTGTGGTTGTGTTTTAACGTGTACCGGATTCCGAAAGTCAGTCCGGCGATTAAGAGTAACGCATAGATGACAACACCCGTATTGAAAGGCATTCCAAAGCCATTCACGAACAGCAATTCAAACCAGCCGGCAACGATAATCACGCCCGGGATAATACCCCACATGATCACGCCTAGTATGACGATAGAAAGGGCTGCAGATTTGATAATACCCCACTTGGTGGTTTCGTATTTTTTGAAATAGTATATGAATACAATGGCAGGGATTACCAGCAAGTTCAACAAGTGAACACCGATGGATAGTCCGACCATGTAGGCAATAAAGATCAACCAGCGGTTGGCGTAAGGTTGGAATGCAACATTTTCCCATTTCAAGATAGCCCAGAACACGACAGCCGTGAACAAAGATGACATGGCATAAACTTCACCCTCAACAGCTGAAAACCAGAATGTATCTGTGAACGTGTAGGTTAATGCCCCGATAAGTCCGGCACCCATGATCCCGCACAGTTGTCCCATGGAACATTCTTCCCCTTCTTTTACCACGACTTTTTTAGCCAGATGCGTGATTGTCCAGAACAGGAACAGGATCGTGAACCCGGAACATAGAGCCGACATGATATTGATCATGTAAGATTGTGTTTCAGGGCTCGGTGCGAATATGGCGAACAATCGCGAGATAATCATGAATAGAGGCGCTCCGGGAGGGTGTCCTACTTGCAGTCCGACTGAGGTTGTAATAAACTCACCACAGTCCCAAAGGCTGGCTGTTGGTTCGACCGTAAGAATGTAAGTAATACTGGCCACCACGAACGCCACCCATCCGGTGACATTATTGATCAACCTGTAGCTTAATGTTGGGTGATTTTTAATGTTGCACATGCTTCTCCTTCGTTTGAATTTGTATTTCTTATTAATATTCAAGGCTATAATAAAAATGTCATTTTTCGACAGCACGAAAATAGCAATTTTCTTTTAATTTTTCTGCATTTTGTTTTGGAGAAATAAAAAAATGCTCTACATTTGCAGCGTCAAAATAACAACAGCGGTTGTTGAAACGACATAAAGATTGTCCCATTGTGTAATGGTAGCACAGCAGATTTTGGTTCTGTCAGTCAAGGTTCGAATCCTTGTGGGACAACAAACATGAAGAGGGCCTTGCAGCGGGGAAGTTGCAAGGTTTTTTCTTCCAGTTCTTCGATATTATGCCCAGGTGGTGGAATTGGTAGACACGCTAGTTTCAGGGACTAGTGGCCGTACGGCTGTGCAGGTTCGAGTCCTGTTCTGGGTACAAATTATGAAACAGAATTATTGAAACCGTTGCAAATGCAGCGGTTTCCGTGTTTTTATGCAATAGTCTTTTCTTGTTTATTTCATAAAAAAGTCCAACATTTGTTCCAACGTTTATTCCAACACTTTTATGATAGAAATTACTTTTTCATTAGATAATCCGAAACGGGAGGTTTCGACGATCCGGGGATTTGTTCGTTATGCCGGGAAAAGATATTCTTTCCCAACGGGAGAAAGTGTGCGTTCGTCTTGTTTCCAAAAAGGTAAGTGTAAAAATTGTGTGGAGGCAAAGGCTGTAAATAATAAACTTACTGCAATAGAAATTGCAATGAAAAATGCAATCTTGTATTTTAAGCAAGATTTTAAAGTTCCTGAAAATAAAAATTTTAAAAGTAAGGTAGAGCAATTTTTGTTGGGGAATAATGCTATCGAGATTAAACATAAGAGCAAGGAATTACTTTCGTATATAGAATCGTACATTGGTGAGTGCGTAAAGGCAAAAGATACAATAAGATCATATAGAACTTGTTTAAATAAACTTCGTGAATATGAAAATTTCAAACGTAAAGTTTTTTCTTTTGATGATGTAACAATAAAATTTGCTGTCGATTATAGAAAATGGTTGGTTGAATTAGGTTTTTCTCGCAATTATATTGGTACGTTATTTAAAAATTTGAAAGTATTCATGAAGCAAGCGCATAAAGTTGATAAGTTGCATGAGAATACTGATTATGAAAATTTCAATGTGGAGGCGGAAGTTGCGGATACAATCGCTTTATCAGAGATTGAGTTATTGCGGCTTCATCGATTGGTAATTGATGAAGGTTTGGTGAGAAAAGCTAGTAATGATGAACGATTACATAACATTCGTGCTAGGATGCAGGCTTTAGATAATGTGCGTAAAAAGTTTTTGATTGGAGCGTTTACCGCTATGCGTGTTTCTGATTTTAACCGGATACAAGATTACAATATTCAAGATGGGATTATTACGATATTACCCAAAAAAGGTGCTTCTATCCGTAAGCCAGAACCCGTGAAAATACCCATGCATCCAGTAATTCAAGAGATATTGGCATCGGGATTTGATTTGAGTTGCCGAGTTAGTGAACAATACCTAAATAAACAAATAAAGGTCTTGTGTCGATTGGCTGGAATAGTTGGTGATACTGTTGTTTACCGGACAGAAGGAGGTATGTTAAAGGAATTCGTGAAAGAACGGTGGGAACTTGTTTCGACGCACACCGCACGACGCTCCGGGGCTACGAATTTTTACAAACAAGGAATCCCCAAGCGGTCGATCATGTTGCTTACCGGGCATAAGTCAGAGAAACAATTTGATGCTTACGTGAAACTATCGGCAGAGGAAAATGCCAAGGCGTTGATGGAGGATGATTATTTTAATAAAGATAAAGTCGACACGTCAAACGAATGGATGCTTCGGCAAATTGAGAATGAAAATAATCCAGATTTTAAAGCGAGCGTTTAAACGTAGTTATTAAAAACGATATTGAAAATATTATTTCAGTATTGATTTTAGGGTTTATATATTTGTTTTGTCGAATAAATATCGTTATTTTGTATCATAAATATGATATATGAGTCAATTTGATTACATAAAAGATATTGCCAAATATAGTTTGGATAACGATCAAGAACAGTTACAGAAAACGTTGCAAGCCTTGATTGATTACTCTTTGCGTGTCAAAAAAACGAACTTTGCATTGCAATTGCAATCCATATTGAAAGAGGCGATTCAGAGACGTGAATATGGAAAAATGGCAGTGGTTACATCTTCTAGACAAACATTGCGGGAGATGGATAAAGAAATCGAGAATTTTGTTATAGAAAAGCTCACTTCTGATTATCGATTAAGTAATTTAGTTTGTTCTGATAAAGTTTCAGATGATCTAGGCTATTTTTTACAAGAACAGCGTTCTTTGGATATATTGAATAAATTCGATTTACCCGTTTCTAATAAGGTTTTATTATATGGTCCTTCTGGATGTGGTAAAACATTAGCTTCTTATGTGCTAGCTGGTGAGTTACAAAAAATGATGTTGGTTGTAAATTTAGGTGCAATTGTTTCCTCTAAGTTAGGAGAGACAAGTAAAAATTTATCCAAGCTATTTAAGGTTGCATCAAATGAAGGATGTATTATATTTTTCGATGAATTTGATAGTCTTGGTAAAATTCGAGATTATGATCAAGATCATGGAGAGATGAAACGTGTTGTGAACACGATATTGCAACTTTTTGATTTTCTTCCTAAAGACACGATTGTAATTGCAGCAACGAATCAAATGAATATGATAGATGATGCTTTATTACGTCGTTTTGATCTTACATTGAAATTAGATTTGCCGAATTTGGAGCAAATTCAAGAATTAGTGACTAGAATATTATCGGGTAAGGATATTGTTTTTGATAATGTCGGTATGGCTATGTCTTTAATGAAATCTTGTGTGGGGTTATCTTATTATGTGATACAGAGGACTTTGTTGACCGCTTTGAAACGCACGATTTTTGAATATAATGTAGATATTATCCCAACACAAATAAAGATAGATACGTCGATTTGGAAAGAACTTATTGATCAAGAATTTAAAAACAAGAGGCTATAACATAGCCTCTTGTTCAATTTCAATATCCGCTTCTGCAATAGTTTCGACACTGTTTATCGCACTTAGTTCTTCGTATAAATTAAATTTATCTAATTCTTGAGAATGCTTTTCATCGACTCGAACAACAAGCGAGAATGGGTGCTGGGTATTTTCTACATAAGGGGAATTATCCCGACCAGTACAGCGTATGAGTACAGAAATTTCATTGTTTACCTTTTTTAAATTAGAGACAGCGATATTTAACTCCATTTTTTGTACATTAGAAAAGATCTTGCTATTTGCTGGATAAAAATCCTCTGACCAAGAATCAAGTTTGGTTTTTATTGCGAGTTGCTTTTTTATGCTTTCGGCAGGTAGTGTTGATAATATATCTAGTGTTTCAATGTTATTGTTGATCGTTTTAGCGAAATTGAAGCTAATATGTAGAGGATTATAGCCAAGTTGATTGTTAAATTCGGGCTTAAACTTAAAGCATAATGTAGCGGTTACTTTTAGAATTTCCTTCTTGGAGTATTGTAAAAGATAATCTGGTAATTTTAAGTTGATAGCTTTGTGAAAATCTTTCTTGATAGAATCTTCAATAATAAATGTAACGGATTTGTTTGTTGAGTAAATACATTTGTTGCTATTAGGTAGCCCGTGACCGATTAGTTTTTTATATAAGCGTTCGCTATTATAAAGGGCTGAAATTTTTTTCCGATCAGATCCATTAAGTTGATCGAATGATTGTCCAAATTTTTCCATTGCTGCTTGATTCTTATGATATTCTACAATGGAATCCATTAGGTGAGATGTTCCAGTGTTTTCAGCCGAGTTTATAATCAAGGCTTTTATTGTTTGTGACGAAAAGCTTGGATATTTGTGGATAATTTGGGCTGCAAGATGAGTTGCCAAGGGGGTCGCTAAACTTGTTCCTGCTGACAGTTCATAAAAGTTGAATAGGCCGCCTCTTCCTAATACATACATGGAAGAATCTTTGGAAAGCCAATCTCCTCCGGGCATCACAATATCTGGTTTGAAAATATTTTTGTTGCATTGTTTTCGCTTAAAATTTAAGCCTAAAATAGGTTGGGCATAATCTATGTGAAATTTTTTTGTGTAATATGTGGGATAAGCTTTATCTGTAGTTAGGTCTGTAGGATTATCAATAAAATTTTCAGCAATAGCTCCAACTGTTATATTATTCATGCTTTCGGAAGGCTCACAAATATTTGAAGATTCGCATGCATGGAACATGCTAGTGTTGTATTTTGGACGATAAAAGTGATTGGGATATTTTAAAAAAGATGCTTCTTCTTCATCTATGTCATTTTGTTTTAGATAGTTCGAGATTTCAGAGACATCGTTTGGGTTTAAATTTCCGGTTGCAATAAAAATAAGAATATCTAGGTTGTATGCGAGTTCGTCTAGAATATATGCATAAGTAGATATTGGGGAGTTGTAACTTTTCGCAAAACTTGTTATTGATAAATTAAAAATTTTGATTTCTTGCTCTTGATGGGCCTTTGTGATGATGTCTTTTAATTGTGATAGAGAACAGTTGTCTTCGTCGTTTTGTATTATTTGTATTGATAAGATTTTGCATGCAGCAGTTTTAGTTCGAATATTATTTGTAAGGGAATTGCCAAATACAGCAAGTGATGCAACATTTGTTCCGTGGCTAGATTCGATATTATGACCTTGAGGCAAAATGCTGATAGGATCTTGGTATATAGGCTGAAATGGTGCAATATTTTCTACTCCTGTATCAATAATTCCAATCGTGGGTAAATTGTTAGGTATTTGTACGTCTATGTTCCATGATAATCTTGGAACATTGAACGGGCTGGGTGAAATGCGTAATGCCGGAGAAGCTTGAATTTTTTGTATTATGTCAAAATTATCTACAATTTTCGATGTAAGCTCTTTTGAAATGTTTGTGATCTCTAAAATTTCGGGAGATATTTGTTTGAACTGAATCTCGTGTTGAGATAAATATGTGACTAAATGTCGTGTGATTATAGCTTTATCGCTTTGAATATAAATATCATCTATAAGAGAGAGCAGTATTTTGCCACCGATATGGTAAGGATCTATTTTGTTAGTACTAAGGAAACTGAAGGAGTGAATGAATGTTATAACATCAAATTTATCATAATGATTACTTGTAGAGCAAAATTGATCTAAAAGGCCCATGAACCCTTGTTCAAATTTGTTTGAGTCTATAATACAAAATAGAACAGATTGATTAAAGTTATAGTAACTGACGGCTCTAAGACCAAATTTATTTAAATATAAATCAGGCGTATTGAAGACATTTAGAAAATTAATTTCAATGTATTCAAGGTGTATTGGAATTGGGATGCTTTGACGGCGAATACGCTCTTGGCGATTAAATTCAAAATTAATTTTGTTCTCTCGAAATGTTTCTTTTTGGAGTGTGTAATTTTTGGGATTTTCTTCTTCTTCTTCTTCGCTAATGAAGCGTGTTTTGTGGAAAAATGATTTAGATGCTATTGTGTTTTTGAGAAAAAGATGTGGATATTCCATGGCTATTCGTGTTTGTGTGGTTACCAATTTTCATCCTCTTTTTTCATTTCCTTCTTTTCAAATATTTTGTTGAAGGTGTAGTCTAGTATTATGGCCGGATCGGTTAAGAAACCGGATTTAAATATCGTATTTTTCTTCTTTAGTGCGTATGTTTCTATGGGTTCTGTTTCCCCTATTTTAGAAATGGGGGTGGCTATCTTATTCTCCATTTTCATGTGTTTAATGGTAGCTCGATATTTACCATCTTTGAAATCAATTGTGACGGAACCTGTGATCTTGTCTGAA
>OHAO01001316.1_pt1 | contig 17651 bp, 12 predicted proteins | sample 1577151 | NCBI WGS metagenome assembly OHAO01 (sample SAMEA3541585, study PRJEB24748) | human gut metagenome | biome: human gut; feature: human-associated habitat; material: faeces | place: China | collected 2012 | reverse complement strand
CCAAAATGTTTATCTTTAATTATCAATCACTGTAAACCTTTTTCAGGACGGGACAAAGTGGATAAGGATGAAGCCGAGGTGCTCTTCTGGCAGAAGATGTTGGAACCGTTCGACCGATACGGGCGCATGGATGTCAATGCCTACATGGAGAGTTTCATTCGAGTATGATTTCATTTTCAGAGCCAAGTACAGAACTGTTTATTGTGACCCTAATTTCACTTCGGAGGCGGATTCTTTCTATTAGATAAAGATAATCGAGAAAAAGTCTTTCAATGCGCGACGCAACTTGGTAACTGCCTGTTGAAGTTGTTTGTCGACCTTTTTCTGCGGAATGCCAAATTGTTCGGCAATCTCCTTGTAACTCTTTCCCTCCAGCCGCCGGGCCTTGAATATCTGCTGCGTCAGTTCCGGCATTTGTTCGAGTTGGGCCCGGCATATTTCGAGAATTTCGTTCCGGAACAGGATGTCCGGGTCGCAACTCTCGATAGCTCGGGTATAGTAATCCATTGCGCTGCGCTCTTTGAGTTTGATCTGTTCGTATACGGCCTGTCCTATTTGCTGATTCCGGCGATACATCAGGCAATTGTTCCGGATGACTTTATACAGATAGGCTTCGATGTTCGCCCCGTTAATGTTGTCGCGATGTTCCCATACGGCCATGAAACTGTCGTGCACGATATCTTCTGCCGTTTTGGAATCCCGCACATAGCTGTTGGCTATGAGCAGGTATTTCCGCTTGTATTGACGGAATAGCTGCTCGAAAAGTTGCTGTGAGAACGACGAAGCTGTGTCCATAGAGAGTATTCTATACACAAAGATATAATATTTTCCCGGAAGAAATTCTGAAAATAAAATTACGCCCGTACGGACGGAATGCGAAGCGGTTCCGGAAAGCGCGGATCAGAGAAGCCGGAGCATGTGCTTAATTCACACCGTTTCAATGAATTGAACATATTGAAAAAAATATTTTCGTGATTTGTTGTTTGTTCATGGGGGAAAGAGGAGCAGTTATGCATCTTTATTATCAGATAGAGCCCATAAAAGATGAAAGAAGAAATTACAAACGCCCAGTTGTTTCGGTTCTGTGCCGGAGAAACGACAGTCAAAGAGAATGATCGAATTGCCGCCTGGCTGGATGAGAATCCCGAAGAGCATCAGCAACGGCTGAACGACGTGCATTCGATGTACCTTGTAAGCATTTTATGCGACGAATCCGAAGCTAAGCTGCCGACACGACGCTCTGCATGGGCCACTTCTTTCCGTCGGTATGCTGCCGGCATTGCCGCCGCCTTGTTGGTCGGATTTGCAGGCAGCTATGCATTCTTTGCCTTCCGGCTGAACGGCTGGGCCCAACAGCAGACCGTCATCGAGGCTCCGGCGGGCCAGCATGTCCGGATTTCACTCAACGACGGTTCGGAGGTCGATCTGAATTCCGGAAGCCGGCTCATCTACCCTTCGATTTTCAGTGGCAAGGAACGCCGGGTCAAACTCGTCGGTGAAGCCCGGTTCGATGTCAGCCACAACGAAAAACAGCCTTTCATTGTGGAGACCTTCGCCTACGATGTCCGGGTGTTGGGAACCGATTTCAATGTGATTGCCGACGAGGCGAAAGGCCGGTTCTCGACGGCATTGTTCGAAGGCCGTGTGTCTGTCCGCAACCATCGGACCAGCGAGCAGGTCGTCATGGAACCCAATACGGTCGTCCGGCTCGAAAACGGCTACTTGTATGTGGACGAACTTGAGAATTGCGACGAGTATCTATGGACAGAGGGTATTCTGTCGTTCCGGAACGACTCGTTCGATGAGGTCGTTGAGAAACTCAGGAAATATTATGACGTCGAGATTGAAATCCGATGCGCTACGCTTCCGAAAGTGGCCTATGGACGCCTCAAAATCCGCATTTCAGAGGGAATCGAACATGCTTTACGCGTGTTGCAGCTCGCCTCTGATTTTACCTACGAATACGATCACGACCGGAACAGAATTATCATCCAGTGATGGTTTCATAAAGTTTAATACCACCCCCAAACGAAAATTGCCTATGAAGAAATGACCGAACGATCCACCATTGCCTTTCCGGTCGGACGTGAAAAAACCTGCAGGCGGGCAAACACCTGCAGGCCGGAGTCCAATCGGAAAATGATCAACCTTTTCTCAAAATTGAACTTTAATTCAACAAAAGTATGAATAAAAAGATTATTCAGCGAATTAGTTTGTTAATTCTTTTATTCGTTCTGCCCATCGCATATCCCGTAACCGACATTCACGCGCAAGACGTTCGTGTGACTATTCGTATGGAAAAGGTTCGTATGGAGCAGGTTATGAATGAGATTGAGCGTCAGACGAAATATCTTTTCGGAAGCGCCGAGAACGTGGATGTGAAACGCATTGTTACGGTACAGGTCGTGAATCGTCCGCTGCAGGAGGCGCTTGACGCCATGCTCCGGGGAACAAATGTATCCTATACGGTCCAGGGCTCGAACATTGTACTGAAGAACGGACGCTCTGAAGCCGAGGCGAAGAAGCCTGCTGTGATTTCCGGTGTCGTACGCGATGCGGCCGGCAACCCGGTTGTCGGAGCAGCCGTAGTCGTGAAAGGTACGACGATCGGGATCAGCACGGACTCAGAGGGCCGGTTTTCGCTCCAGGTACCCCCCCCCGATAAACCGTCCCGCTTCGCAGGCCGTTCTGGAAATCAACTATTTGGGGTATGCCCCGGCGGATGTTCGGGTCGGCAGCGCCACTCGCTTCGACATTACGCTCAAAGAGGATAGCCAACAAATCTCGGATGTGCTCGTTGTCGGCTATACGCCCATGCGCAAAAGCGACTTTACGGGCTCGATAGCGAGTGTCAAAGCCAGCGAACTGACGACAACGACGCCCACCATGGCGCAGGCGCTTGCCGGCAAGGTCGCCGGCGTGGAGGTCCGGCAGGCCGACGGCGCGCCGGGTGAGGGCGTGCAGATACGTGTGCGGGGTGTCAACTCGCTCTCGGCTGGCAGCGATCCGCTGTATGTTGTCGATGGTTATCCGGCCTCGGAGGATGTTTACATCAATCCCGGCGACATCGAGAGCATCGACATCCTGAAAGATGCCGCCTCGGCCGCGATCTACGGTTCGCGCGGCGCTTCGGGCGTCGTGCTGATTACGACCAAACGCGGTAAGGAGGGCGAGCGTGCCAAGATCAGCTACGATTTCTCTTATGGCATTCAACAGCTCGAACGTAAGGTCGATCTGCTGGATGCGAACCAGTTCCGGGACCTGTACATTGCTTCGCGCAACGATTCCTATCGCCGGAAAGCGACGGCCGCCGGCATTGCGTGGAGTCCCAACGACGACAATACGATTCGTTCGGCCAAGGGATTTTCGCTCGCCGATGTCGGTATCCACCCCATGTTCTACGATTTTACGACCCGGACGCCTGTCGAACAGCAGTACAATACCGACTGGCAGGACGAGGTGTTCGGCAACGCCGGAATGATGCGCCACAACATTTCGGTGACGGGAGGTTCCAAGGCTATTCGCTACATGGCCAGCGTCGGCTACATGGATCAGGATGGTATTATCGCCCCCTCGAATCACAATCGCATTAATGCCCGTCTGAATCTCGATGCACAGATCACCAAGCACTTTTCGGCCAGCCTGAGCTATTCGATGTACGACGTCAAAAACAAAGTGGTACAGGCGGAAGGGCGTATGATCAATGACGGTGTTATTCAAAGTATGCTCATGTATCTGCCCAACCTGCCGGCCTATGAGGAGAACGGCGATTACGCTCGTAGCGCCATGATCCGGATGGTGACGGACTGGGGCATCAATTTCCCCGAAAATCCGCTCGTCATCGCCAACGAACTGGATATTTCGGAGAAGACTTCGCGCCACAACCTGAACTTCAACCTGGTCTATGAACCATTGCCCGATCTGAAGATCTCGGCGCGACTGGGACAGCAGTGGTACAACTACCGCTATTTCTACTACCGGCCGATGAGCATAGGCCGAAACAGCACGCCCGCCTATGGGCCCGAACTGGCCTCCTACAATATCGCCCGCTCGAGCTCGACCTACGATATCGACCGGCTCGGGGAGTTCACGGCAAGCTACAAGAAACAGCTCGGACGCCATCACGTCGATGCGCTCATCGGCTATACGCTTCAGCGCAAGACCTACGACCGACTCGGTGTCCAGGCTACGGGATTCGCCGACGACCGCATCCACGAGGTGACAGCCCACGGCCCGAAAGATTCGGACGTATCGCTTTATGAAACCCGCAAAGCGGCTTGGTCGATGATGTCCTATCTGGCGCGTCTGAACTATTCGTTCGACGACCGTTACACCGTGACCGGAACGTTCCGCACCGACGGTTCGTCGCGTTTCGGCGTCAATAACTGCTGGGGATATTTCCCGTCGGTATCGGCAGGCTGGACGATCTCGAACGAACCGTTTCTGAAAGATGCGCTCGAAAACATTGCTACGGTCCGTATCCGTGCCAGCTGGGGTAAGAGCGGCAACAACGACATCGGCAATTATTCCAGCATTGCAGGTATCTCGACCGGAAGTTATGCTTTCGGCACGACGGCCGTATCCACTTCCCGTCTCGGCGGGTTTGCCGATTCGGAACTCGGATGGGAAACGACGACGCAGACCAACATAGGTCTGGACCTGGGATTTTTCAACAGCCGGTTGAATGTGATTGCCAACTATTACAACTCCATCTCGACCGACATCCTCTATAACGCACCGATCTCCGCGATTTCCGGGTTCACCTCTTCAACGACCAACATGACCGATGCGAAGATCCGCAACCGTGGTTTCGACCTGCAGGTCGACGCCCGATTGCTGACCGGCAAGGTAAAGTGGAATGTCAGCACGAATATTTCGATCAACCGTAACAAAGTGGTTAGTTTGGGCGGACTGGACGACATTCTCTCCACATCGGAGCGTTCCGTGCAATCGCATATTACCAAAGAAGGCTATCCCATTGGGTCGTTCTACGGCTACAAGGCCGTCGGCATCATGTCGGAACTCGATTACAAGAACGCGCTGAAGGACCGGGAGGTTTATCTGGCCAACGGCAGCAAGTTCCCTGCCGGCTACACGCTGCAAGGGCCTGCCGTACCCAGCTATGCGCTCGACGATCTGTCCTACGGCAATACGATCTGGAAAGACGTGAGCGGCGACGGCGTCATCGACACGAACGACAAAACGATTCTGGGGAACGCTTATCCCGACTTTACGGGCGGCTTCTCGACCAGCCTCTCGTGGAAAGGCTTCGATCTGGGAGCGAGCTTCACTTACTCGTACGGCGGTGAGGTGATCAATTTCCAGGATTACTATCTGTTCAACGTGGAAGGATCGTCGAACCAGTATGCGATTGCCGCCGACCGTTATGTGTCGGATACGAATCCGGGGCGCAACAACGTACCCATCGCCACGCGGATCTCGGTGACGAACCAATCTCTCAAACTCTCTTCGTACTATGTGGAGGACGCCTCTTATTTCCGCTGCTCGAACATTACGTTAGGCTATACGTTGCCCAAACGTCTGCTCCGGAAGATCGGGGTCGAATCGTGCCGGGTATATGTCAGCGGCGACAACCTCTTCACTATTACCGACTACCGCGGTTACAACCCCGAGGTTTCGTACAAGAGCAGCAACCTGATGCCCGGATTCGACTGGGGTTGCTATCCGCTGTCGCGTATCTACTCGGTAGGTTTAAATTTAACGTTTTAATCCGTTCTGTTATGAGAATCAGTCATCTGTTTATTCTTCTTGCAGCGTCGGCTATGCTGACTGCGTGCGATTTTCTCGACGAATATAATCCCAATTCAGTGACAGTCGGCAATTACTATACTTCCGAAGAGGACATTGTCGCATCGCTTAACGGCGTCTACACCTCGCTGACGCAAAGTTATGTTGCCGATAACTATCACTATTTTACCGATGTGCGCGCCAATGCGACCGTCGTAACCAACAGCGGCGCCAACAGCGGCATTCCCTATCAGTTCTACAATTATACGCTTACCGAGGAGAATGTCTATGTTTACAACCGTTATTCGCAGTTGTACAAGATCATTTCGCGCGCCAATACGCTCTTCGCCCATCTGGGGGATGTCAGTTATGCTACTCCTTCGGCCCGCGATACGTATGAAGCCGAAGCCCGGTTCCTGCGCGCTTTGTCTTACTACTGGCTGGTAACCGAGTGGGGTGACGTGCCATTGGTGCTCAAGGTTCTGGAGAGTACGGAAGAGGTTCGGGCCAACAATTACCGCCGCCCGAAGGCCGAAATCTACCAGGCCATTTTCGACGACCTGAAATATGTGACCGAAAGCCCCCTGCTTGATGTGCAACCTGCCTCGGCATGCGGCAAGGTCAGTAAGGCTGCCGCATGGGCACTTTGGGGCAAAGCCTTGTTGCAGCAGGCTTGCGATGAAGATTTCATCGGCTCGAAATCCGAATTGCTCGGACAGGCGATCGGGAAACTGACTGCTGCCTGGGATCTGCGCAAGTTCGGCGAACTCTCGTCGGTTTCCTATTCCTCCGTCTGGGACCTCTCTACGCAGAAGTCGTGTGCGGAAAATATTTTCCAGGTCAACTATATTCAGGGGAACGCCGACCTGGGATCGGTGTGGAATTATATGTACGGTCCTGAGGGAGCGGGCGTCACCTCGCAGAGAAAAGGCGAGATGCAGAACGTCACGATACAGGCTGTCTATGATTCATTCGAGCCGGGCGATGTCCGCCGCTCTTTCCTGCGGGCAACGAACAAGGCGGGGCAGACTTACTATCACACCATGAAGTATGCCGATCTGGAATGCGGCGCCAACGGGTATGGAGGCAACAACTGGATTGTGCTGCGTTATGCCGATGTGGCGCTGATGCTGGCTGAAGCCTATTATTGGTCGAAAGAGGAAACATTGGCGAAAACCTGGCTGAACAAGGTGCGTGAGCGTGCCGGGCTGGGCGATTGGTCGGGGAGCGACCTGCGTCAGGGCATCTACGATGAACGCCTGCACGAATTCATGCAGGAGGGGCTCCGCTGGCAGGATTTGCTGCGTATGTACGATCGTATGGAGATGCTGGAGCACTTCAGCGCGATCAATTCCAATTTTTCGTTGAAAGACTTGTTACTGCCTATTCCCTACAACGAACGGATTCTCAATCCCGAAGGCCTTTATCAGAATCCGGGATACGGAAGCAATTAAACGGTTCGGGACATGAAAAGATTCTCGTTAATTCTTCAGGCATTCCTGCTCGGTTGCACGGGTATCCGTCGTAGAGAGGCAACCCGTTAGACATTTGAAAAATTTTAACAGACTGAAACCATGAAAAGAATCATATCGTTGCTATGCGTCGCATGTTTGGTTTTGATAACCGCATGTTCCGACGACAAAGAGGTGGGGCCGATTTTCGATTCGGTCCTTACCCCCGATTTCACGTTCGATGACGGCGCAGAGATTATCGCCGGCGTCGATGCCGTACAGTTTACCGACAATTCAACGGCCAAAGGCACGGAGATCAGCGGCTATTTCTGGCATTTCGGATTCGCCGGACTGGGAAACTGGTCGGAAGAGGCTGCTCCGGACCCTGTCATGTACAAGGAGGCCGGCGAATATGTCGTTACGCTGACGGTCTACGGCGCCGACGGCAACAGCAGCTCGACCAAACGGACCATTGTCGTCAAGGCCGCCAATCTGGCGCCCTCGGCATCCTTCACGTATACTCCGGAAACGGTGGTTGTGGATACCGAAGTAACCTTTACCGACACATCGGTCGATTCCGATGGCGAGATCGTCGCCCGCCGGTGGACCCTTCCCGATAATACGACCTCTACCGAAGCTTCGGTCAAATATACCTTCACGAAGGGCGGCACGTTCGATGTGACGCTTCAGGTGACTGATGACCGGGGTGCAAGCAGCGAGGTTTCGAAGAAAATCTTCGTAGCAGGCGACGAGGGCATCGGCTCCGGCAGCGAGAGCGACCCGTGGCAGATTGCCACCGCCGACCGATGGAACGAGATCGCGCAGTCGATCAACGGCACCCAGCCGGGCGATTATAAAGCCGGGGACTACTATCTGGTGACGAACGATATCGATTTCAGCGGTAAGAACTTCATCGCATGGGACAGCTTCTCCGGTCAGCTCACCGGCAACGGCAACTCGCTGAAGGGCATTACGGCGACCCGCATGGTTGCGGAGGCCGACATCGACGCGGATGCTGCCATCTTCGGCGTCATCCGCATTAATTCGGGTACGGTCAAGGATCTCAAAATCGAAGCTACCCTCACCTCGAACGGCAACCGGATCGGCGGCATGACCGGGCGCAACAACGGAACGCTCGACGGCGTATACTTCGTGAAAGGCACGCTCACGGGTGTGAAGCGTGTCGGCGGCATTGCGGGCGAAAACAACTCGGTTATCGTCAACTGCGCAGTGTTGGGCGGCAACATCTCGTCATCGGGCGAGAATGCCGGCGGCATCACGGGCGGCAACACCAATGCAAAAGCCTTCGTCATCAACTGTTACAGCTGGATGGAGTCGCTCGTTTCATCGGGGCCCAATACCGGCGGCATCATCGGTTACGGTGGCAGTGACTCGTTTGCCGTCAACTGCTATACGACAACGGCGACCGTTGTCTCCGGGGGCATGTACGGCGGAGCTGTCGGATACGTCAAGAAGAGCAACCTGCAGAACATCTACGGCAATTCAGCGGTCGGCGTCGCTGTGGGAAGAGCGAAAAACACCGGCAGCAATGTTCCTTCGGTATGGCCGACGCAGACTTCCAGAGCCCTCTCGCTCGGAGAGATGATGTCGGGCAGCGTGAGCGTACCCTCGAATAACACGGAGTACGGCAGCTTCGTCGAGGCGTTGAATGCCGGCGTGGATATTTTCAACAGTGCGACGTTCAGCCAGAAACCCGAAGGCGTGGTACTCCGCCGTTGGAAGAGTTCGGGCACCTACCCGGTTCTGGCGGACTAACCCTTCATTCATGTTTGTAAAACGGCCCTGGAGGGTGATCTTTCGGGGCCGTTTTTATCCATTTAAAATTGAAACCAATGAACAAGCGTATTTTTATTTTTCTATTCATTATCGGGGCGTTATGTCTGTGCGGTTGTGCGGACGACTTCGCCACAAAAATCAATTTGGACGGAAATTCGTCCGAGGGAGAATTTAACGGCGAGGCCGCGCTCTATGGTACGGTTCAGGACAACTACGGCAAACCGATAGCGGGCGTACTTGTCAGTGACGGCATGCAGACTACTGAAACCGATGCGAAAGGCAATTGGCAGTTGTTCAGCGACCAGAAGCTTCGTCGGTTCGTGTTCGTCACGATTCCGGCCGGTTATGAAGTTCCGTCGAAGAACGGAATTCCCCAGTTCTGGCAGCGGATTCCCGAAAACGAGAAGCAATTCAAGGCCGATTTTACGTTGATGAAGCGCGCCGGCTCGGGCGATCGGTATACGATTTTGATGACGGCCGATCCGCAGATCCGCGCCAAGACCGCGGGAACGGACAAATACATGTTCCATTCGATTGACATTTACGAGGACATGTGCAAAGACATGAAGGAGCTCGCCGCGACGATCACCGACCGTCCGGTATACAGCATTTGCCTGGGCGACATGGTGCACAACAACATGAGTTTGTGGGAAGACTATTGCGAGGGCCTCAAGGATTTTTCGTTCCCGGTGTTTCATGTGATCGGCAACCATGACCACATTCAGAATGCTGCGAGCGACGATTTGGCCGTGGCGGAATATGAAAAATACCTCGGGCCGACGAATTATGCCGTCGATCTGGGACAAGTTCACTACATTTTCCTCGACAATATCGAAATGGCGGATAATTCCGCACTCACGGCCAGCGCCACGGGCGCCTACAAGAACGGGCTTTCCGAAGAGGCTGTCGAATGGCTGCGCGGTCATCTGTCGCATGTCGACAAAAACAAGATCCTCATGGTTTGCGGACACACCTCGTTTTACAAGAAGATCGGTTACGATCCGTCGGTGTCGGACCTGAATGCATCCGTCTATACGGGATTGTTCTCCGCCTACAAATTCGTGCATTCATGGGCGGGGCACAACCACGATTATTATAACTATGCCTATGCCGCCGAGGAGACCAGTCCGAAATACCCCAATGTCGAGTCGCATATCCTGGGACGTTCGACCGGTATGTTGGGACTCAATGCGTCCGTTACGTCCGACGGCGGCCCGCGGGGTTATCTGGTGATCGATGTCGACGGCGAGAACATCACGTGGAAATTCAAGGCCTGCGGTTATGAGGAGGGCAAAAAGCTGGAAAACCTACCTGCCGACTGGCAGCTCCGTGCTTATGCGCCTAACGAGCAGGGCTGGTACACTTCCGGGAAAGTTTATGTCAACGTCTGGAACTACGACGCCCACTGGGGGCCCGTTTACTATTCGGATAGCGGTAAAACGAAGGTGGCGATGAGCAAGGACAAGACCCACGACGGTTACGCCAATTCACTCTACGAGCAGTATAAGGATCAGTATACGGTATTGGCATACACCACGACACCCCATATGTTCAGTATCGAACCGTCGGAAGGTGCCACTTCGGCGACGATCGAGACAACCGACCGGTTCGGCAACCGTTATACTGCCAGTGTAAGTTGGTAACCCCTCTCCTGCGTTCCGGGCCGCCGGGGATTTTACAATAGACAATGTGTGATCTATGAGATGTGATTTTGTATTTTGGGGAGCCGCCGCATTGGGCGGATTGGTCCCTGTTCACGGGCAGGATAATACGATGCGCCGTCCGAATATTCTGTTCTGCATCGCCGACGATGCCGCATGGCTTCATTTCGGGGCTTATGGCTGCCAATGGGTCTCGACGCCGGTTTTCGACAGTGTGGCCGCACGGGGTGTGCTGTTCGAGAATTGTTACACTCCGAATGCGAAATCGGCGCCTTCGCGTGCGTCGCTGCTCACGGGACGCTACTCGTGGCAGTTGGGCGAGGCGGGTAATCACATCTGTCATTTTCCCGAGGATGCCGGGGTCTTCACCGAGGCGCTCGAAGAGGCTGGGTACGACGTGGCCTTTACCGGCAAGGGCTGGGCTCCGGGCAATCCCGGCATGAAGAACGGCCGTAGACGGCAGTTGACGGGTGAAGCGTGGCAGAATCGGAAACTGACGCCTCCGACATCCGAGATGCTCGCCACGGACTATGCGGCGAATTTTTCCGACTTCCTCTCCTCGCGTGAGGATGCGTCGCGGCCGTGGTTCTTCTGGTTCGGCTGTCGCGAGCCGCACCGCCGCTATGAATACGGCAGCGGAGCGGCCAAAGGCGGACGGACGACCGGAGAGATCGATCGTGTTCCGGCTTTCTGGCCCGACAACGAGACGGTGCGTAACGACATGCTGGACTACGGGTTCGAGATCGAACATTATGACCGGCAGTTGGGGCTGATGCTGGCCCGGCTGGAAGAACTCGGGGAGTTGGACAACACGCTTGTCATTGTCACGTCGGATAACGGAATGCCGTTCCCGCGTGCCAAAGGGACGCAGTACGAGTATGCTCATCACATGCCTTTGGCCATGATGTGGCCGCAAGGAGTGAATAGTCCCGGACGCCGGGAGGCGGTTTACGTCTCGTTCGTGGACATCGCACCGACCATTCTGGAGATTGCCGGAACGGACCCTTCGGCGGCCGGGATGGCGCCGCTTCCGGGCGGGAGCCTCGTGCCGCTGTTGCGGAATGAACCGGACCCTTGTGCAGCGTTGCGCGAACGGGCGTTGCTGGGCCGCGAGCGGCACGACAACGGACGCCCCGGTGACCAGGGTTATCCGATCCGGGGGATTGTACGGGGCGGTTGGCTCTATCTGTGCAACCTCAAACCGTGGCTGCTGCCCGGCGGCAATCCGGAAACGGGCTACCGCGACATCGACAGTTCCCCGACGAAAACAGCCATTCTGCAATTGCGGCGCAGCGGGCAGGATCGTCGTTATTATGACCTGTCGATGGGACAGCGTCCGGCGGAGGAGTTGTACCATGTCGAAACGGACCGCGAATGCCTCGCCAACCGGATCGGGGACGTTTCATGCCGGATTCTGGCAGATTCACTGCGGGCCGAGCTTTTCCGGACGCTGCGCGGGCAGGGCGATCCGCGGATGACGGGCGACGGCGACGTATTCGATCGCTATCCCTACGACAAGCCGGGAAAGGACAGCGTTTACGAACGGACCGTCAGCGGGGAGATCATTCCGTGGGAACAGTCGAACTGGGTGCTTCCGACCGATTACGAACAATACGAAATAGTAAAAAACAAATAACCCGAATATGATGATAAGATTATTGATTTTTCTTGCATCCCTTTTCCTGTTTGGTGCTTGTGCGAGTTCCGAATCCGTTTCCGGCACCCGTGCCGAACGGGTTGTTTCAGAGATTCACGACCCCGCCTCGAAAAAGGTGCTGGTCGCCTCCCATCGGGGCGACTGGCGCAACTATCCTGAAAATTCACTCCCTGCCATCCGCAGCGCTATCGAAATGGGAGTCGACATTGTAGAAATAGATTTGGCGCTGACCTCGGACAGCGTGCTGGTACTCTGTCACGACCGCACCATCGACCGGACGACTTCGGGCAGGGGACTTATTGCGGAAATTACTTATGATTCCATTCGGCGGGTGAATTTGCGTGCGGGGCAGAATGCGGTCACACATTGGAAAGTACCCACGCTCGAAGAGGTGCTCATATTATGCAAAGACAAAATTGTCGTCAATATCGACAAAGGATTTCAATATTACGGGTTGATACATCCGTTGCTTGAAAAATACGGCATGCTGGAACAGGTGCTCATCAAAAGCAATGTCACCGCCGACCGTGCCGCCGCGACTTTCTCGAAATATGACGACAATTGTCTTTTTATGCCCATTGTAAACTTCGGGAAGAAATCGTACCGAAAAATTCTCGAAAGCTATGAACGACTGAAATATCCATTGCTGGCTTACGAAATCTGCTGGTCGGAATACACGCCCGAGGTCGAGACCTGCATGCGCGAAGTCATCGCCGGCGGCTCGAAACTGTGGGTGAACTCCCTGTGGCTCTCCCTGAACGGCGGGCTTTGCGACGATGCCGCGGTAGAGGGCGACCCGGCCGAGGTGTACGGGAAACTGGTCGATATGGGCGCCACCATGATCCAGACCGACCGCCCCGAACTGCTGATCTCCTACCTCCGCTCGCGCGGACTGCACGACTGACGCCATGAGCCGTATTACGGAATTCTACCGCATCAGTCCTGCGGCTCCTGCCCGGGAGCAGGACGAAGCATCGCGCGACAAGTACTACCGCCGCCTGCGCCTGCAGGCATTCGTCGCCGCAACGCTCGGATACAGCCTCTACTACGTCTGCCGCACCAGTCTCAACGTCATGAAGAAACCCATTCTCGACAGCGGGTCCTTGGACGCATCGCAGTTGGGAGTCATCGGCTCGGCACTCCTCTTCGCCTATGCCATCGGCAAGTTCGTCAACGGATTCATCGCCGACTACTGCAACATCAAGCGCTTCATGGCCACGGGACTCATCGTCTCGGCCGCGGCCAACGCCCTGATGGGGCTCATGGGGCTCGCACATTCCGTAGTCCCGACAGCCGTGATATTCGTTGCATTCGCCGTGATGTGGGGTCTGAACGGGTGGGCGCAGTCCATGGGAGCGCCTCCGGCCATCATATCCCTCTCCCGCTGGTATCCCCTCAAGGAGCGCGGGACCTACTACGGGTTCTTCTCCGCAAGCCACAACCTCGGGGAGTTCTTCTCGTTCCTGTTCGTGGGTTCGATCGTGACCTTCGCAGGCTGGCAGGCGGGCTTCTTCGGCTCGGCGATAGCCGGGGCCATCGGCGTGGTCGTGATCCTGCTGATGCTGCACGACACCCCGGAATCGAAGGGTCTGCCTCCGGTGGAGGCGCTGGCGCACGAGAAACCGGCGGCCTCGGCCGACAAGTCGGTGAAGGAGATTCAGAAGCAGGTGCTGCGCACCCCCGCGGTATGGATTCTTGCCGCTGCGAGCGCCTTCATGTATATCTCGCGCTACGCGATCAACGGCTGGGGCGTGCTGTTCCTGCAGGAGGCGAAGGGTTTTTCGGACGTCGAGGCGATCTCGGTGGTCTCGATCAACGCGCTGCTGGGCATTCTCGGCACGGTGCTCTCGGGGTGGTTCTCGGACAAGCTCTTCAAGGGCGACCGGAAGGTTCCGGCGCTGATTTTCGGCGTGCTGAACGCCGCGGCGCTGGCGCTGTTCTTCTACGGAGGCAACGCCATGTGGGTCAACGTGCTGTCGATGGTGCTGTTCGGCATCGCCATCGGCGTGCTGATCTGCTTCCTGGGGGGCCTGATGGCCGTCGACATCGTGCCGCGGAAGGCTACGGGCGCCGCACTGGGCGTCGTGGGGATGACTTCCTATATCGCTGCGGGCATTCAGGACGTGGCGAGCGGCTGGCTGATCGACTCCAACATCACCGTTGCCGCCGACGGGGTGAAACACTACGATTTCGGCCCTGTGGCGATCTTCTGGCTTGCGGCGGCGGTCATCTCGTTCCTGCTGCCGCTGTTGAACCGCGGCAAGGTCAAGGAGTTTTAGAAAACCCGGAACAGATTCGAAAAAAAACGTTGCAGGGCCTTTGCCTGCAACGTTTTTTCGTTTGTGCGGAGCGGGCCGCTTTATCGGTCGACGCCCTGTTTTCCCTGCTCCGCAGGCCGGACGGTGATGATGCTGTCGACGACGAACTTCGTGAAGCCCCGCCAGGGCAGCGCCCCGAAATACTCCTTATAGTGCAGTTCGAGCGTCTTTCCCCCTTGCAGCATCAGCTCGCGCGCCAGCGCTTCGTTCTCGACCGAGAACTCGAACTCGTAGGACTGGATCGACCCGGCGGCTTTCGAGCGGATGCCGGTCTGGATCAGTTTGCCTTCGTAGGTCTTGAAAAGCACGCCCTTGTAGACGACGTAGTTCAGTTCTCCGCTCTTGACGCCCTCGCCGAAGACGAAGAAGAACCGGAAGTAGGCAGCCGCCGCCAGCACGGCGGCAATCGTTATCGTAATCAGTACCCAATGCTTTCTCATGGTTTTCGTGCGCCGGTTTTGTCCGTGCCCTCGCCGCAAAGATAAGCATTAAATCGTGCCGCCGTGCATTTTCCGCACGCGGGTTTCCGGGCTTTTTCGTATATTTGGGCCTGTGAAGGAGTCGAAATTCGTCAAAACGAAGATCGTGGCGGGCTATCTCCTGCTGATTGCGGTCTGTATTCTCTCGGTGGGCTACGTCTACCGGGTGGCGGTCCGTTTCTCGGCGCCCGACCGCAGTTACGCCCTGCTGCATACCAAGCGCAGCGCCGTCAACCGGACCCTCTACCACCTCTACCAGGCCGAAAGCTACGGACAGCTGATGATCGCCGGATACGCCTCTTACGAGGCGCGTTACAGGCGGGAACTGCGTACCGTGCGGGCCTCGATCGACTCGCTCCGGGCGCTGACCGTCGGCGGGGATTCGTTGCAGACGATGCGTCTGGACAGCATCACGCGGCTGATCGCCGACAAGGAGCGCCGCACGGTGAGCCTGCGCCGTTCGATCCGCGCCGGGGCCACGGCGGGCCTGCTGGACAAGAACATCCGCAGTCTGATCGGTCCCCGGGAGGCCGTCGTGGCCGATACGATCCCGTTCCGCAGCATCGTGCGGCAGGACACGACGGCCGTGCCGCGTGCCAAACGCCGCTTTTTCCAGCGGCTGGGCGATCTGTTCAGTCCCCCGGAGGCCGATTCGAGCCTCGTGATCTCGCGCCGCGAGACCATCGCCCCGGTCATCCCCGTCGACGCGGTGAAGGACACCATCGTGCTGGTGCTGCAAGCCTTGCAGGACAGCGTCACGAGCAACCGGCAGGGCATCTACGACCATGCGTGGCAGGAGGGGCTGCGGTTGAGTTACAGCAACGAACTGGTCAATACGAAGATATACCGCCTGATCATGGACTTCGAGGCCGAGGACACGGCCTACCTGATGCAGCGTATCGAGCGCAACGAGGCTTTCCGCAGACGGTCGTCGCGCATCCTGGGCGGCGTGGCCATCGGGGCCGTGGTGCTGATGCTCCTGTTCGTCGGGATGCTTTGGCGCGACATCAATCGCAGCAACCGTTACCGCCGCGAGCTGGAGCGCGCCAACCGCGACAAGGAGTCGCTGCTGGAGGCGCGCGAGAAGCTGATGCTGGCCATCACGCACGACATCAAGGCCCCGCTGGGATCGGTGATGGGCTATATCGACCTGCTTGCGCGGCTGACGGGCGACAAGCGGCAGGAACTCTACCTGCGCAACATGAAAGGGTCGTCGGAACACCTGCTGGCGCTGGTCAACAGTCTGCTGGATTTCTACCGGCTGGATATTAACAAGATCGAGGTTTGCTGCGTGGCGTTCAGTCCCGCGCAGCTGTTCGAAAACATCCGTGCGGGATTTGCCGCCGCGGCCGCCGCAAAGGGGTTGGAACTGCGTCTGGAGGCCGAACCGGCCGCCGCGGGAGAGGTGTCGGGCGATGCGCTCCACATCCGTCAGATCGCCGACAACTTGATTTCCAACGCCTTGAAATTCACCGACGAGGGGTCGGTGACGCTCCGCGTGGACGTGGTGCGGGGGCGGCTGGTCTTCTCGGTGCGCGACACGGGCCGCGGCATCGGCCGCGAGGAGAGGGAACGCATCTTCGCCGAGTTCGTGCGTTTGAGTTCGGCGCAGGGAGTCGACGGATTCGGGTTGGGGCTGTCGATCGTCGACCGTCTCGTGAAGTTGTTGGACGGTACGATTTCGCTCGAAATCCACTGATTGACGGTGACCGGCATCTCCACGGGCAGGCGCAGCATCATGCCCTGGTAGGAATAAATCATCTGTTGGCCGAAATTGGCCCAGGCCTCGGGGCTGAAGTAGGGCACCGGGCTTTGCAGATAATAATCTTTCCAGAGCGCGGGCAGTTGGGCGCTGATGTCCTTCCGGGTTTGCTCCAGGCGCTTGATCAGGGCCAGGGAGGGGGCCAGGGCCGAATTATACTGCGCCAGCACGGCGGTGAGGCGCAGCCGGGCCTGGCCGATGTCCTGAATGTAGCTCCGCATTTCCTGGCTCAGCCGCCCGTCGTGCAAATCCTCGGGCAGGCTGTCGGCCATGTAATTGACCTGCTCCAGCAGGCCCTGGGCCTCGGAGCGGGCCAGCAGGATGGGCTCCAGCACCTGGTTTACCTGGTTGACCGTGACCGTGATGCGGCGGCTCACGGCCTCCATGGGATTGGGCCAGTTCTTGAAAGTATTGGTCAACACCAGCAGGCGGCGGGCCTCTTCTTCGAAGGGCTGGGCCTTTTCCGTGAGATGGGCCGCCTCATCGGCGAAACCGTCGCTGAGCTTGGAGGCGATTTGCTTGATTTGATTAAGCCTGTCCTGCTGGCCGGCCCAAACCATTTCCCATGGGTCGTGCTCCGGGAGCAGGGGCTTTTCCTCGGCCTTGGCGGGTGCGGCTTCAGCCTTTGCCGCAGCGGACTTCGCAGCAGTCTTGGCGGCGGTCTTCTTTGCCTCAGGCTTTCTGGTGGTCTTCTTCGCGGCAGGTGCAGCCTTTTCCTCAACCGGCTTTTCCTCGGCGGGAGGATTTGCAAACTATTTCCGTTTCCTGTCCGCGTACC
>OHAO01001308.1_pt1 | contig 17721 bp, 17 predicted proteins | sample 1577151 | NCBI WGS metagenome assembly OHAO01 (sample SAMEA3541585, study PRJEB24748) | human gut metagenome | biome: human gut; feature: human-associated habitat; material: faeces | place: China | collected 2012 | reverse complement strand
CGTAGGGCTTTGCCCGTTTCATGACGACAAGACCCCATCGTTCTACGTGTCGCCGCATTCTGTAATCTAAACTCCCGGAGAAGCGTTTTTTCCGGGCTAAGGTACGCCTTGCTTCCGAAAATGGCATAGAATAATAGCATCTGGTTGTCTTGTAGTGTTTTATGGAAATAGGCCTTTTTATTCTAGCGAGATTAATTCATCGTATCTCATATTTTTAGGTGAAAATAGCCATTTTATACGGGTGTATCGATCAATTCTATAGGATGCGAGGGCTGTTTCTTCCGTATGTATCGCCTAATACATACGGTTGCGTTACCTAATACATACGGTCGTGTTGCCTAATACAGCCTTTTGTGTTACCTAACTCTATTACTTTTGAGTCCAAACAGGGGTATTTAGGCAAGAAAAAGAGGGAAAACGTATGATTTCATCATAGGTCTCTCCCTCTTTTTCTCTATTTGTAAAAAGGTCTTGACATCGTTATTCTGTTATTTCGATCATAATGTCAAGATTATCTCATTTTCGCTTACGGTCTCTATAATCGATACTTATTTATCCTTTATGATTTCATGGAGCATGGCAACCTTTTCTTGCTCGGCCTTTAGTAATCGTTCGTAAAGCTCGACTATTTTATCGATGGGATTGAAAGTTTGATTTTGAACATTTCCGCTTGCGTTATCTTGCCACGTGCCGGAAAAAATATTGATAGATGTCCCTTCATTCAATTCCGTGATCGCCTCTATCGGAATATCCAAAGCTTTCGTGACCTTTTCCAATACCTCAGGTTCCAATTCGTCTTTTTTCTCGTAGCCGGATAAGGTGGCTTGTGATACCCCAATTTTGTCGGCGAGCACTTCTTGTTTGATGCCTCTCCATTCTCTCCAACGTTTTAAGTTGGCTCCATGACTATTTCTTTTGGTAAATGTTGTTTCCATGTCAGTTTTTATTGATCCTGTCACAAAAATAAGTATTAAATCTGAGTTATCTTACTATCATGTCAGATATCCGGGGTAACCGCACCCAATTTTATTCATAGCCAGAGAAACATAAATTCATCGTAATTTGTTAGGTGTCTATCATGATGATCCTGCATTACCGACAATACGTAGTCAGATATATCATTTATCCCTGTCATCTGATAATATTAGTCGTGACATTGATATTTTATCAGGGGGATTGATGGTATATCAGCAGGCGGTAAGCTTATTTTGTCTGCGAATGATAAACACAGAAATCAATGGAAACTCAAAATCAATATCCTCAAAAGGATTATTCCGAGATAATAAGCTTATCCCATCAAGTAATTGGTTTGCCGGTAAGGAAAGCGCAGATGTTATTGAAGGATCTGGATTTATGTATGATCACTTATACGTGGAATGACGTAAGCCAGATTACATTGGAAGTCGTGTTCAAAACCTCCACGCTCACTTGCCTTTTTAATCAAAACGATATTTGTGAAGCTGTATATCTATTCTTAACTGATAATAAGGATCTAATGAAATATATAAGCCACTGCGTTAAGACCTATACATATGATTTCCTTTTGGATGGCTGGACCACGGATAAATGCCACATTTCAATATGCCGTTCCGAAAATCAAGGGTGTTTTTTATTAATATTACCGCTAAAAAAGATTTTATGAATAAGGCATATTGTAGTTGTTTCGCTACTCCTCTTTTTCAAACGAACTTTTTGTGTGTTCCAATGACGATGGTTTTCAGTCATCAAAAAGAAAGGCGCGGTAAATCAAGTTTACAGCGCCTTCCATTTATTTAGGGTTATGAGCTTTATTAAGGCTCCGCGATCATCTCTTTAGCGATTATCTCGGCCTCGGCTTTATCGGCGTCCTTTTGGATGTTCGGCAATTCAAGGCCGTAGCCTTTGATCCGGTCCTCACGTTTCAACATCAAGGCGATGAAGAGGGCGAGTACACCGAAGCAGGTGAAGACTGCCATCGGTATCGTATAGTCGTAAGCCGGTTTGCCCGTACCATTGTCGATCTTGCAATACGTATCCAATATCCAGCCGATTAATAAGGGAACCATACTCAGACCGATATTCTGTACCCAGAAAATCAAGGCATAAGCCGTGCCTAATTGCTTCTCCGGGATAATCTTCGGAACAGATGGCCACATCGCCGATGGGACCAAGGAGAAAGCGATACCCAATACGATCATCACGATCGTGGCGAACCACCACTGGTTCAAGATCGGAAGCGTGAATAATAAATGCACGCCGATCAACATCAAGGCGCCAAAGATCATGATCGTCGCCCCTTTACCCTTGCGGTCGTATAAATTACCGAAGAACGGAGTCAGAAGAATCGTGCCGAAAGGTAAGATAGCCGGGATATTTCCCGCCAACTCCGGATCTACGTTATATTTATTGACCATCAAGTCCGTAGCGTATTTCAAGAAGGGGAATACGGCCGAATAGAATAATACGCAAAGCAGAGCGATCAACCAGAAACCCTTATTGGTAACGATCAATAAGATATCTTTCAAACGGAAAGGCTCTTCCTCCTCGGCTTGCTCGATAGCGTCCATCGAAGCGTCCAGCTTGCGATCCATCACGCAAAATACGAGGAAGGCGATCAAACCGATACACAACATACAAAGACAAAGCAAGATAGGAGCGGAGATACTACCGAAGTACTTGGCGGCGGGAACCGTGATAGATAAAGCCAAGGCCGTACCCAAACGAGCCGTAGCCATCTCCAAGCCCATAGCCAACGCCATCTCTTTTCCCTTGAACCACCGTACGATAATCTTAGATACCGTGATACCGGCGGTCTCCACGCCGACACCGAAGATCGCGTATCCGAGGGCGGCCACCATCACTTGCGCTTTCCATCCGAAAAGCTCTCCTTCCATCGTAAACGCATCCGAGATGGCGTAATATTTAATGGAACAACCGATAATCATCAAGATACAGGAAGCGACACCCGTGAAACGGACACCCATCTTATCCAGAACGATACCACCAATGATCAACATGAAGAGAAATACGTTGAACCAGCCGTAAGCGCTGGTGAACCAACCATATTCCGTACTCGTCCAGCTTAGCTGTTCTTCCAACATCGGTTTAAGCGGAGCCATTACATCCGTAAGGAAGTATCCGCAAAGCATCGTGAATGCCGCCAAAGCGAGTACACTCCAGCGTGCGACTTTCGAGTCGCTTAGTTTCTGATGAATTTTTTCTATCATGATATTTGTTTTATAGAGTTATATTATTTGTATTCGTCTTCTTTCATGAACAAGGGGAGAGCGTCCGCTACGATAAACGTACTGCCTCCGATAAAGATCAGGTCGTTCTCACGAGCCCTTCTTAACGCTTTCTCGACAGCGTCTTGCACCGTATCGCAAAGGGTACCGGACAGTCCGTGACGCATGGCTTTCACGGCGAAATCCTCTACGGGCATCGCTCTCTCCACGGAGGCTTGCGTGAAGAAATAAAAAGCGTCTTGCGGCATCAAGGATAATACGCCATCGATATCCTTGTCGTTTACCATGCCGACGATCATATAGATTTGCCCGCAATATTGACGCAAGACTTTCAGATGCTCCGCTAGGTGCTCCCAGCCTCCTACATTATGCCCCGTGTCGCAAATGACGGTCGGTTTGGATCGCAAGGTTTGCCAACGTCCCATCAATCCCGTCAGTTTCGTTACGTGGGCGAAACCCTCGTGTACCGCTTCCGGGATGATATCTACACCCAATTCCGTTCGTAATATATGGATGGCGGATAATACGGTGACAGCATTTCTTACCTGCACCTCACCGCCAAGTTCTCCTTGGATTTCTCCATATTCAACGGAAGGGAAGAACCATTTGCCACCGACCGTCAGCCTGCACTCGTCTTTTACCATGTCCATTCGTTGGGCGTAGTAGAAAGGTGCGCCAACTTCTTCCGCCTTGTTTTTGAAAACGTCGTAAACCGATTGTTTCTCGGCTTCCCCAAGAAGTGCCGGTACGCCTTTCTTGATAATGCCGGCTTTCTCCGCCGCTATCTTCTCCTCCGTATCTCCCAAGAATTGCGTATGATCCAGACTGATATTCGTGATAATACTCAAAATCGGAGTGATAATGTTCGTACTGTCCAAACGACCGCCAAGCCCGACCTCGATAACCGCGTAATCTACCTGCTGGTCGCGGAAATACTCAAAAGCCATGCTGGACGTTAACTCGAAGAAAGAAGGATGGAGAGGCTCGAAGAAAGAACGATGACGCTCGACGAAATCAACCACGTAATCTTGGGAGATCTTTTTCCCGTTCACCCGGATGCGTTCCCGGAAGTCCACTAAGTGGGGAGAGGTATAAAGCCCGACCTTGAAACCGGATTGCCGGAGAATGGCCGCCAATAGATGGCTGACCGAGCCTTTGCCGTTTGTCCCGGCTACATGGATGGTCTTATAGGCTTTATGCGGATTTCCCAGATAATCATCTAGGGCGATACTTGTACCAAGACCGGGTTTGTAAGCGGAAGCTCCGCTGTGTTGGAAGACCGGGATGCTGGTATATAGATAGTGTAGCGTTTCCTCGTATGTCATGTTTTTGTAAATTAGATGCTACAAATGTAGTTAATTTTATTTATACCTTTGCGACTCGTTTATAAAAAGGAGAGAAAAAGAAAATGGAAACACGACGTATAACCTATACGCCTCAAGGAGGTGTTTGTTCTAAGTTGATGGTGATCGACGCGAAGGATGGCGTGATCGAGAATGTGCAGATTGTAGGAGGTTGCCACGGTAACGGGCAAGGCATGTGCGCCTTATTGAAAGGTATGCGCATCGAAGACGCTATCGGTCGTTTGTCTGGCATCGATTGTCATGGAAGGGGAACTTCATGCCCGGACCAGATGGCACAGGCATTGAAGCAATTCAATCAATGATCAGTTTATATCCGATTCCCCGGATATTCAAAATCTTGATAGACTCGTCTTTCGATAACTTATGACGTAGCTTGGTGATAAAGACATGCAGGCTGCGTGCGTTGAAGAAAGAATCATCCCCCCAAAGGTCTATCAAGATCTCTTTCATCGGTAATACTTGGTCCTTATTGTCGCAAAGGCGCTTCAATATCTCGGATTCTCGGTTACTGAGGAGTTGTTTCTCTCCCCGGTAGACCAATGTCTGCGTGATGGAATCGAACGTATAAAGCCCGATACGGAAAGAGGTGGCTTCCGGTCTTTGGACGGACACCTTATGCAGTAACGCCTTGATGCGTACGATCAATTCCGCCATGCCGAAAGGCTTTTTCAGGTAATCGTTGCCGCCTGTCTCGAAGCCCTCTACCACGTCGTTGGCCGCGGAACGGGCCGATAGGAATAGGACAGGGGTGTGCGTATCCGTCTTACGGATCAATTTGACCATCGTGAAACCATCCATCTTGGGCATCATGATATCCGCTACGATAATGTCCGGGTTGATCTCCGCATAACGGGAGAGGCCCTCCTCGCCATTCGCAGCTAGGGTGATATCGAACTCGTTCCCATCCAGCGTATCCTTGATGATCATGGCCAATGTAGGCTCGTCTTCTACTAGTAGTACTTTTATCTTTTCCATATTTGATACTTTATTTTCGGATTATTATTTAAAATGCAGGGTAAAGGTGGAGCCTTTGCCGGGGACGCTTTCCACACGGGCTGTTCCTCCATGTTTACCCATCATGTCTTTTACGTAATATAATCCTAGGCCATAACCTTTCACGTTGTGGATATTCCCGCTGGGAACCCGGAAGAACTTGTCGAATATCTGCCGCTGGTTGGCTTCGCTGATACCCGGGCCGTTATCGGTTATGGAGATTGTCGTTTCGTGATTGTCTTGCCGGGCTGTCGCTTCGATGCGGCAAGGTTCCTTGTCGGCGTATTTGATCGCGTTATCGATAAGGTTGCTCAACATATTATATAGGTGGGTACGATCGGCCACCAATTCTATATCCTCGGGGATGGAGCAAGTAAACTCCACGGGTTTGCTCGCTTTCAGTTTGTATTGCTCGATGAGGGAGTTCACCAACTCGTTTAATGAGATGGTTTCGGGGCGCAGGCGGAAGGTACTGCGGTTCTCTACGGCGAGTGTCAAGATTTGTTCCACCAATCCGGTAAGATGGATAAGTTGGTCTTTAACGATCGTCAGGTATTTCTTCTGTTTCTCGTTGACGGGATTGCTAAAGTTCAATAATGCGTCTACGGCGGCATAGCTGACGCTGATCGGGGTTTTCAGCTCATGCGTCATATTGTTGGTGAAATCGGTCTTCAATTCTTCCACGGTCTTTTGCTTTAAGATGGTGCGGAGTAAGTATATGAAAGCGCAAATGATCAGCAAAAGTAATAGGAAGGAGGAGATCAGGATGCCTTTCATCTGGGTGAGTATCACGCTGGCCGGCGATTTGAGGAACAGGCGATATTGTAACGTGCTCTCGTTATGGAGCGGGTAATCGAAATGCACGGGGTTTTTCCACGTAGTGAATCGTTCCGGCTTGTCCAGATGCATCCAACCCTTCTCGTCCCCGTTGTTTGGTTTATAAATCGTTACCAGCTCATGTTCCGTTACGATGTTTCTTGCCTCCAGCTCCGAGGTTAATAATTTGTTGTAGGTCTTGAAATCAATTGGTTTTATAGAATCTATATTCGCGTGCATCGCTTGCTGCACCATGTCCTCCACCTCGCCGATTACATATAGGTAATCCGTTAGGGTAGAGTCTATCGAGCTAAAGTCCTCCTCATCCCCGTAATCGATATGTAGTTTCATGTGTGAGTCGGGATTTGCCGTCTTGAAGATATCTTCCCGGTTAAGGTCAGGATCTTCTTTCTGCGGATGGATCGAAGCTTTTGCGTCCATCTTCTGCTTATTAGACGGATCTAGCTCTGAGCTGAAGTACACATCTTGGGTTTGAGGTCCCAGCGCTCCCTGTTCTTTTTTGATAGATCGGATGCGCAGGAACAACTCCTTATAGTCGGCGATCTTCATCGCTTCCTCTATATTGATCTCCATCTGTTTATATAATGTATCATATAAACCTTTCAGCCAGTATCCTTGGAAAACCAAAAGCCCGGCCAGCGATAGGACGATCAACAAAGCGATTAACTTAAAACGAAGTCTGATGTTCATGAAGTCTCTTTATGCTTATAATCGAATTGATCGCTAAAAATAGACAATTTTATTACATGAACTTTTAATACGCAAGATAAACTTTATGCGGGCGCTTGTAAATATTTACTAAGGATGCCCATCAACGCCCCAATATCAATCGGTTTAGCCAAATGATAATTCATGCCCGCTTTGATAGCGTTTGTCACGTCTTCGGAAAAAGCGTTGGCGGTCATGGCTATAATTGGCATATGTGCGATATCCCTTCGTTGGAGGGAACGAATCTGCCGGGTCGCCTCATAACCGTCCATGATAGGCATCTGGATATCCATCAGTATTATCTGGTAAAATCCTTCTTCCGATTGGGCGACTTTATGTACGGCGTCGAGCCCATTTATCGCCGTATCGATAGTGATACCGGTGCTGCCGATGATCTCTACGGCGATCTCACGATTTAACTCGTTATCCTCCACCAGCAAGATGCGCTTGCCGGAATAATCGACGTTTGATAACTTGAATGGGCGGATCGGTTCCGGCTGGTCTCCTTCGTCAAGGAAAGATCTCAATACTTGGAGTAGCTTGGACTTATAGAGAGGCTTGGTGATGAATCCATTGGCCTTAACCTCCTTAGCCTCTGCCTCATATTCCTCAAGATCGTATGCGGAGAGAATGATGATCGGTACGTCCGCTCCCACGAAACGTCTGATTTGCCGGGTTGTTTCAATGCCGTTCATTTGAGGCATCTTCAAGTCAATGATCACGGCGAAATACTCTTTCTCCGCTAAATGATGCTGTCGTACTTTTTCTATAGCTTCGCTACCTGAATATACGCATTCACTGTTTATCCCGATCTCTCGCAAACAGCTAGACGTGTTTAGACAAGCGATCTTATCATCATCTACCACAAGAACCTCTAAACCTTCTACCTCTATCTTATCATCGGGCTTCTGATCCCGACAAACCAATGGCATGTCGATGGTGAAGCGGGAACCTTTGCCATATTCACTCTCCACCTTGATATCTCCTCCCATCATCTGAATGATCTTATGGCTGATCGACATCCCGAGGCCAGTGCCTTGTATCCTCTTGATCTCATCATCGCTCGCACGCTCGAAAGGCTCGAAAATCTTATCCAGAAACTCCGGTTTCATACCTCTTCCGTTATCCTCAAACACGAATTGATAATTTCCGATGCCGTTATGAGGGTCCTTCTCGTAGATTTCTATCGTGATTCGCCCATTCTCCGGCGTATACTTAATTGCGTTCGAGAGGATATTCATCAATACCTGTTTGATACGCTGCGTATCGCCTTTTACATTCTCATGCCTAAGGTTCTTGACGTGTATATTTAAAGTTTGTTGTTTGTTTTTGATCTCCGGTTGCATCATAACGACCAAGTCTTGCAAGAGCTCACCCACATTGAACTCATCCTCCGAAAGAATTACCCTGCCACTTTCGATCTTGGACATATCGAGAACCTCATTAATCAGACTCAATAATAATTTAGAGGCTCCATTGATTTTTTCCATACAATCTAATATTCTTTCACGTTCATCTACATGGGCTTTGGCTATAGTCGCCATTCCCATGATGGCGTTCATGGGTGTACGGATATCGTGGCTCATGCGGGCGAGAAAATCAGATTTGGCTTGGTTGGCTTGTTCCGCCGACTTTAGTGCTTCTTTAAGTTGCTTTGACTGTTTCTCCAGTTTCTTTTGCAACTCCCTCTGTTCGGTAATGTCGGTGATATTGATGTAAACGATAAGATAGATAGGCTCGTCACCTTCCCAGCCGATACATTCCCCGTTCAACTGTAGCCAAGCGCCGTTGCCGTTTTTGTCTTTCGACTGGATAACGAAATGTACAGGTTCCCCTTTTAGCATACAGGGGATATGTGCGTTCATCGTATTACGGCTTGTTTCATCTAAACGGGAGAAAGGACTGAAAGATAAAAAAGAATTTTTATCGATACCAGAGAAGTCCATATATTTATCATTTGCCTCCAGCAATGTAAAACTGCCGTCTTTATGTACCTTATGCTTGGATATGAAGCCGGGGATATTATCATAAGTGATCGTTTGCTCGATCCGCCTTCGCATTACGTCCTCTACATCGGTCATTACCGTATAGGAGATAGGGATGCCGTCTTGTAGTTGGTCGGTAAACGTTGAGGTGATTTTAGTCCATCTTTTCCCTTTTCTCGTTGGCATCTGGATAACGGTTTCGTAACCGCTGGCTTTATTAGCTATCGTCTCGTAAACATTCTTGGATAATATATTCCAAGCTTCATCATAACCTTTAAAATACAAATCGGGTTTATTGTGGAAAAGAGCTTCATATTCTTCTTTGGGGTAACCTATCATATCGTAATAGAAGTCATTTGCCCATAAAAGTGTGAAATGCTCATCCAATAAATGTTTGCTGACGCTAGCTCCCGTAAGCCCCATCAATAAGTTGTATTCTAGATCCGTCTCTCGCCCTTCCATCGTATGTCTTTTTATATTATTCTACAAAAGTAAAAATTATAAAAGGTACCCTTGAAATTCTTCTTTTTGATAATATGTTCCGTTTTTGCTTTCGGCTAGTCGGATGTTTTCTGGTAACAAGAATAGGTATACGATTTACCCCTGTATTCTTGTGGAGTCATGCCTACATTTCGACGGAAGAACTTATTAAAGAACGATAGATTATTAAAGCCGAGGTCCATCGCTATGTTTTTGATTTCTTGGTTAGTCCCTTTTAACTGTGTCTTAGCGTCTATGATTATTGTTTGCGTGAGGATCTCTTGGGGAGTCTCGCCGATCGCTTTTTTGATGGATGTCGAGAAATAGGAGAACGTGAGGCCCAACTTCTCGGCATAAAACGATACGTTATGCTCTTTTGTATAGTATCTTAATACCATATTTAGGAACTCTTGATAGATTTGTAACGGACGTGTAAGTTCCTGTTTCTCTAATGGGTAATTTTTACTGTATATTTCTGCGATACCTTGACTACACATCATGAAAATGGCCTTTATCATCTCTTTATTGTTCAAGATATCGGGATATACGGCATATTGATAGAGAAGCTCGTAGAAGTTCGTGATCAGGTTGGCCCTGTTTTGGGATATTTTTATAATCGGATACCTGTAAATCATAAGTAGATAACCCATCGTGCTCTTGATAAAATTTGCGTAACACATAAAATCGAAAGAGAACGCTATGAAATAGATCAAGATGTCGGGGGATATCTCATGTATTTGTATGCGACTATTGGGCAATAGCGTTACAACATTGAGTTTCGAGGTGGTCAATTCTGACATATTGATAGTTGAGCGTATTTGCCCTTCCATGCAAAGGATAAAGACCCCGGCTTTTATCTTACAAGGAATATTTATAAACTCCTTGAGTTCATCGGCGGATATGTATTTACCAACCATAAAGTCTGTAGGTGAATCAAGGCAGAGGAACTGTTTATCCATATTGTAAGATTTTTGACGTCAAATATAAATATTAATTGAAACTCAAATGTTGTAAAAGGAAATATGGAACATATTATCCCAAAAAATAGTTAGCCAAGACTAAATAAGATCCTTTACACCCATAAACTTGAATGGTTGCGCCGGCTTAAAGTCTTTTGAAGTGTTGCCATGATAGGTCTCACCGTTGGCGATGGATAGTTTAAGTACCGGCGCACCCTCCGATAAGTCCATGTCTCTCAGTCGTACCCAGAAAGTGTTCGGGGTCAGGCTCGACTCAAAGAAATAAATCAGGTTCTTGCTTTCGGATACCGTTCTCCATTGCGTGGTGGATATCTCCGGACTCTCGGGAGTCGATATGCCATAAGGGACAGAGGCGTTACGGATCACGCTGAATACACAGGCGATAGCTATCTTCTCATCGTCCGTCTTAGGTACGGCATCTATATAAAAACTAGCTCTGGCAAAACGGTCGGATGCACGGTTGGTACCCGGAAGGAAACTCAGCCCTCCGATCGATTTCCAATATTCACAAAGAGCCAACTGTTTATTATAAGTAGGGGAGTTAGTCATCACCTTGTATTCCTTACTGTGATAAACGGTCAGTTTACCTCCTATGTATTCGAAGATAGCGCAATCACCGGTTGCGTCGGAAATCGATAAATGTAAGGTCGCCAAGCGGGAACCGTCCGGCATCTTATCCGATACTACTTGAAACGTATCTTCGTTGATAAAAGAGACCGCTTCTTCCACCGTAGCGAAATTATCCAACATATATTGTACCCATATCGTTATGGCAAGGCCCGGCTTATTCTTATCTCTGGCCGGATATTGGGCTTCGGGTAACCAGAGCAAATTAGCTACCAAACCTTTCTCGTTCATTCCGTCCGTACTGGCTATCTCGAAAGCGGAGGTGATGATGCTGCCGTATTTGGATTTCCACTTTAAAGAATCCTTTCCTGTCTCCCCGTTTCTCTCCATTCCCCTAGGAAACACCCATAGGTTACTATGCATATCGGTCTTCCAGTCCATCGTGCGACCAGTCGCTACCATCCCGTTTGTTCCCGAATAAACTACTCTTGTACACATGATTTTCAACTTTTAATAGGTTATCTTCAAATATTTGATTGATATATCAACAGTTAGAACCTCTTAATGTTCAGTTTACGTTTTCGCATCAAAGAGTACGGCGGCCTCGAAACCTTTTTCCTGCAATTCCCTTAGGTGAGATTTAGCACAAAGGATACCATTCATACTACTTTTCTGAAGGTGTTTTCCAGATTATCTTGTTCCTCTTTGTTGGGTTTGATAATTGGCGATAAGACTAAATAACATTCCTGATAAGACAAGGTAAGACTTCGTAAGTGAGTGGTAACATAGTTTCTTTTAAGAATACGTTTCTTTTGTATGAACGAAAAATGATAAAAACAAACCGATATGAAACGTACTATTTACTACATGATTTTATGCTTGCTGATGAGTCTCGGTGAGATTATGGCACAAGGTATTTCCGGAAAAGTGATGGATGGCAAGGAACAACCGATAGATGGAGTGGCGGTGATTTTACAGACCCTTGACTCTGTATATGTGGATGCCGTGGTTACCGATACGCTTGGGGATTTTCGATTGAATCATCCGCTAGACCAGTCGTATCGACTTATTTTCCAGCACATCTTATATAATACGATAGGGAAAAAGATAACTACCGCCAACGTAGGTACGGTGGTGCTGGAGGAGAAAGATTATCAGTTAGCCGAGATTACCGTAAAGGGAGAACGCCCGCAAGTGAAACTGGAGGGAGGCAAGCTGACCTATGATATCCCTCAACTGATGAAGGATAAGACTGCCACGAACGCTTTTGAGATCATCAAGGACTTACCGGGGCTTATCGAGCGGAATGATAATCTGGAACTGGTAGGGGCCAGTCGTTTGAATATAATCTTGAATGGGCAGTTGACGACAATGTCGGCAGATCAATTAATCCAGTTACTGAAAACTATGCCAGCCTCAAGGGTCGAAAAGGCTGAGGTGATGTATAACGCTCCAGCTAAATATAATGTCAAGGGGGCGTTACTCAATGTCGTATTAAGTAAGAATGAGTCCGAGACTCCTTCTTGGCAAGGTGAAACGGGTGTGGATTACACCCAATATCGCCATGCGGGGGGAGATGCGCATGTGAATTTACTTTATACGAATAAGGGCTTTAGCTTAGATTTCCTGTTGAATGGTAATAAGAGACGGGATGTGATGGGGGAGGATATGTTGGCCCGCCATACATTAAATAGTGGTATGACGGAAATAAGCCAACATAATCGGGCCCTTGTCCATGTAAATAGAGGAACGGTTCGTCTGGGAATGGATTATACGTTCGCGAATGAGGATAAACTCTCTTTGGCATATTATCTGAAGGGAGATAAAGTCTTATCGGACCGTGATGCCTTTACCTCATATCTGGATCTGTCGAAGCCGGAAAATAAAAGTGAGAGTACGAGCTTGGTCCGTGACGACGGGCACTCCGCTATCCATAATATACGTTTACAGTATGACGGACATGCCGGGATATCGGCAGGAGCGGATTTTACTCGTTATCATTCGCCCTCGGTACTTGATTACCATGATACGAATACGAATGGTTCCCGGACTGATATGATAAATAATACGAGACAGGATGTATCCCGCTGGTCCGTATTCCTAAATAAGACACATAGTTTCGCTTCCGGGTGGGGATTGAATTACGGCGTGCATGGAGGTTACGCCTCGTCGAAAAACTATTCGGAGTATTTATATGAGCAAGGTGCTGGCTATGAGATGGACGAGGAAGCGTTGGAGGATAATACACAAAAGGAATACATCGCTGATATTTTCGCAGAGGTATCGAAAAGCTTCGGAGAGCGTTTCTCTGCTACGGTTGGGCTGAAAGGGGAGTATTTTAAGTCTGACTACACCTCTAGCCGGGAAAATATGAACCTATGGAATGAGGGGGCGTTGTTTCCTACCGTATCCCTGAGCTATACGTTTTCTCCCCGCCATATTTTACAGTTCGATATAAGTAGCGATAAGACCTACCCCGGTTATTGGCAAGTCTCCCCGCAAGTAACGCCTCTAAACTCTTACTCGGAGGTGGCGGGAAATCCCTTGTTGAAACCTTATCGCACGTATGAGGGGCAGATGGTCTATATCTTCCGCCAAAAGTATATGCTGGTAGCGTTCTGTGAATACACGCCGGATTATTTCGCCCAACTTCCTTATCAAAGCGATACGGAACTGAAGACCGTTTTTCGTTTCGAGAATATGGATTATAGTCTGGAAACGGGATTGGCGGTGATCATTCCTTTTAATGTGGGTCGTTTTTGGAATAGCCGCATCACACTGCGAGGTTGGAGGATGCAAGAAAAGAATGATAACTTCCACGGCATCTCATATAACCGTGAGGCTTATCTAGGATTAGCGCATATGAGTAACACATTTAACCTATGTGATAAACCGAATTTAAAAATGACGATAGACGGCCAATACGTGACTCCCGGTGCTATCCAAGGTATATACGACTTGGGTTCCATGTATGAGATATCCGCTGGATTAAAATGGACTTTCTTGAATGACCGTGCCAGCTTGACACTTAAAGGAGACGATATTTTCGCCAGCAGCATTCCACGTACCATCAAGATAAACCAAGGCAATCAATGGAGCCGGATGAGGAAATTGAATGATGAGAGATGTCTGAAATTATCTTTTGTCTGGAAGTTTGGTGGTTACAAGGAGAAGGAACATGATTCGATAGACACATCTCGTTTCGGAAAATAATAGATGCCTTGTAGTTTCATCCTAATGAACTCTTTGTTTCAATAGGATGAAACTGGATGCTCTTTTAAAGGAAATCCTATATTGCTTTCGTACTCGCTTCTATCTGTTCCATTAGCAGGGTGATATTGCTCATGAATAATTTTACGGATATCGCCAATAAAATGATACCGAAGAATTTACGGATCAAGTAAATACCGCCTTTTCCTAAAACCCTTTCCACCTTCCGTGTCATACGAACCACGAAATATACCCATAGCATATTCAATATTAACGCCACGATAATATTCACGCTGGCATATTCCGCACGGAGCGATAATAAAGTGGTGAACGATCCCGCTCCGGCTAGCAACGGGAATACCAGCGGCACCAACGTAGCCTCCTTGATTGGCCCTTGATTCTTGAAAATCTCTATGTCGAGAATCATCTCTAAAGATAGGAGGAAGATCACAAAAGCGCCGGCCACGGCAAACGACTCGATGTCCACATGGAAAAGCCTGAGCAATATATCCCCGGCGTAGAAGAACCCTAATAACAATAGAAAAGAGATTAGGGTTGCCTTCAACGCATTGACATCCTTGCCTTTATCCTTTAGGTCTATGATGATGGGAATAGCTCCGATTATATCGATAACAGCGAATAATACGATAAAGGCGCTAAGTATTTGCTGGAAATTGAAATTTGTGAACATGATGTTATCCTCCTGTGTTTTTTAATCCTCGTAAAGATACATATTTTCTTTGAATTGGTCAATATGACGAAATTATTGGTGTGTGTAACTAATTTTAGCAGGCCTGAACTATCAACGTGTCAGAATTGTTCTTATATTAGAAGCAATAATCATTAAATCGAAAGGCCATGGGAGCAAAGAAGAATTTTGTGTTGGACACGAATGTCATATTACATGACTATAAGTGCATCGAGAACTTTCAGGAAAATGATATATATCATGCTTAAAATCAGTTTTTTATGTTTCTGATTTTTCCCCATTTATTGATGGTTGTTTGCCGAAAAATAACCGAAAAGGCTTCAAAAAGGGCTTTCGGCAAACAGATGATAATTAATAGTTTATAATATGATTTATTTGAATCCTTGTGTTCAGAAGAGTAAAAAAAGATCAGATGGATCTTACGTGGGTTATATCTGCTTAACTAGAGAGCGGCAGATGTATATGTATAATACTGGTATTATACTGAAATCCAACGAGGTAACTAAGAATTTGTCTATTAGGAGTTGTCGATCTCTTAATCTTATTAATGAGATCATGGTTAAGTTCCAAGCAAGAATCAATGATCTTGAGGCTAGGAACTTGATTGGTTGCAAAAGTTTGAGACAAATCGTGGACTTATGCAATGCGGAAAAGAAGCATGTCATTGATGTGATAGCCGAGATACTGGATATAGCCAATGAGATAAGTAATGAGAATACAAAGTTCAATTATTTGACCACCAGATCCTCGTTGATGAAATTTATGGGGGCAGATTCTTTAAATATTAATGAAGTGACGTTGAAGTTCCTCAATGATTATACCTTCTGCAACATAAAAGAATGTCCCCAGCCTCGATCCGTAATTATATATCCAACCTTAAGGCATCCATTAACCGGATAAGGGCAAAGTACAATAATCCAGAGATAGGAGAGATAGTGATTCCTTACAATCCTTTCGAGAGATATAAGATGCCTCCCATGCCAATCTCAAACAAAAAAGCATTACCTCCGGAGATTATAAGGATGATCGCAAATATTCCGGATGATACTTATTACAATAATCCATCCAGAAGTCTTTTGAATTTTATAAGGGATATGTTTATGTTGTCGTTTTATACAAGAGGGACAAATACTATTGATTTCATGATGATGAAAAAATCCAACATGAAAAAAGGCCGGTTGGAATTTGAACGGACCAAAACCATGAACCGAAGGATGGATAGGGCTTTTACCTCGATAAAGTTAGAACCAGAAGCGCTTGAAATTATCTACAAATATCCCGGAGATGGAGATCGGCTCTTATGTATAGGAGATCGTTTTAGCTCAGAAAGATCTTTTAGAACCGCCATACGACAGGGAATGATCGCTCTTCGTGATTACATCGATTATCAAGAGATGTCTTTCTATTCGGCTCGCCATTCGTGGGCCACTATAGCGAGGAATGATATCGGCGCAGATATTGATAATGTAGCTAAAGGTTTAAATCACAACGAGAAGATCGGCTACAAGATCCGCGAGGCGCAGAGCCAGAAGATCCCGTATATGCTTGTCCTCGGCGACAAGGAAGCGGAAAACGACACCATCTCCGTGCGCACCCTCGCCGGCGAGCAGAGCGTTGAGAGCCTCTCGGACTTCATTGCGCGCCTGCAGGCGGACGTCAAGTCGCGCAAAAGCTGATTTTTCAAATTTGCCCGTATAAGAAAAACGCTCCTTCGCAGACTAGAATCAAACGTCTGCGAAGGAGTTTTGTATATGCAGAAACGATCCAAACGCTTGTGTCTCGCGCTCGCGGTGCTGCTCTCGGTGAGTATGGTGCTCGTCGCGCTCGCCCCGGCGGTCGAGGCGGCCTCGTATAAAAAGGGCTCCAACGGCGCCGTGGTCACGCAGATCCAGACGAAGCTCAAAAGCTGGGGTTATTATACCGGCAGCGTGGATGGTGTCTACGGCAGCGGAACAGAGCGCGCTGTGCGCGCCTTCCAGCAGAAAAACGGCCTCACGGTCGACGGAAAGGCCGGCGACCAGACGCTGGCGGCCATGGGCCTGTCTGCAGTCAGCGGCGGTAATAGCGGTAATTCCGGTGGTTCCGGCGGTGCATCCAGCTCGCAGGTCGATCTGCTCGCGCGCCTGATCTCGGCGGAGGCGCGTGGTGAGCCGTACTCCGGTCAGGTGGCCGTCGGCGCCGTCGTGCTCAACCGCATCAAGCATCCGTCGTTCCCGAACACGCTCTCCGGTGTCATCTATCAGAGCGGGGCCTTTACGTGCATCAGCGATGGACAGTTCAATCAGCCGGTCGCGGAGAGCGCCTATCGTGCCGCGCGCGATGCGCTCAACGGGGTGGACCCGTCCGGCGGCGCGATCTATTATTTCAATCCGTCCACAGCCACCAGCTCGTGGATCTGGTCGCGGCCACTCATCACGGTTATCGGTAAGCACCGGTTCTGCTCGTGATTGTCCGGAGAGACCGCAAAATAGGGGATGCGGCAGCGTATCCCCGCTACATATAGCGGGCTGAAAAAATAACGTCAAAAAGTTTAAAAAGAGTATTGACAAATGGCAACAAGAAGTGCTATATTATCAAACACGCGAGGGGTTGTGCGTCACGAACGAACGAAACTTCCGAAAGAAAGTTGAAAAAAGTTCTTGACAAAGCGAACCGCGTGTGGTA
>OHAO01001300.1_pt1 | contig 17764 bp, 10 predicted proteins | sample 1577151 | NCBI WGS metagenome assembly OHAO01 (sample SAMEA3541585, study PRJEB24748) | human gut metagenome | biome: human gut; feature: human-associated habitat; material: faeces | place: China | collected 2012 | reverse complement strand
AGATATTGTATTGATTTTGTGACATCGTTTAAATATTTATTAAAAAAATATTAAAAAAATAGACTAAAAAGAGGGGTAAACATATTATTATTTTTGTAATTTTGGTGCTGATGTATGAATTGAAGTTATGATGAGGAGGATCACGGCACTATTTTTCTTCTTGGGCGTGTATGTTCTAGGGTTTGCTGAAAATACACGGGGGAGGGAGTATATACTGGTGCTTAGCTCGATTAATTTCAATGAGGCTTGGGCGAATAATTTATACCAAAATATTCTGGATGAATTCTCGTCGCCGGGGTTTCATGTTGAGGCAGAAGAGTTGTCTATTCCAATGATGACGAGGATCGAAGAGGTGGAAGAAAAGAGGGAATATTTGTTGTCTCGATATTTAAAGCCACCTAAAGTGGTTGTTTTTATTGGGGACCCGGCGTGGCTCGTGTGTCAGCCGTTATTTGACAAGGAATGGAAGGATATACCTACTGTAATCTGTTATTCACGGGATTCTATGCCGAGAAATTTAGAAAATTTTGTCAATAAGGATTTTCTGGGAGAAGGGAAATTCGTGTTAACAGAAGTGGCTACTGCGGGATATAACTTGACCGTGATAAAACAGCCATTCTATGTCAAAAATACAATAGATTTGATCCGGAGGTTGCAACCGGAAGTCAAGAAAATAGCTCTTATTTCAGATGATCGTTATATTAGTGCCATGGTTCGGGAGGAAGTGTGTGGCGTGTTAGAGAAGGATTTTCCCGAATTGAAGTTAGATTTGTTGACGTCAATTGACATATCTACGGAGAAGTTGTTGGATACTTTGATGGGATATAGTAGGGAAGTAGGAATTATTTACAACTCTTGGTTCGTGGGGAAAAAGCAATCCGAGAGCCACTATCTGTCTGATAATCTTCAAAAAATCATATATGGTTTTGTCGATGCTCCCGTGTTCACGTTAACGGAGATGGATATGGAGACCGGAGCTTTTGCTGGTGGATATTTTATTTCTGCATCAACTTTCGGAAAGGTTGCGGTTCAAACGATACGACAAATTTTAGACGGAGTGCCAGCCCGGAATGTAGAAGGAAGGATCGGGGGAGAGCCGAAAGTTTATTTGAATTATCATCATTTACAACATCATGGTGTAGATCCTAACAGCATCACGGGAGATGTAGTGTTTTATCAGGTCCCGCCTAATTTTTATCAACTCTACAAGGAGTATATTATTATCGGCTTGGCGTTTATTATTTTGCTGGGTGCGATCGGTTTAATGCGTTTTCATGTCATGTGCCAGAGACGGCAGCAACGTCAACGGGAATTTCAGTTACTTTCACAATATAGAAAACTGGTTGATAATATGCCTGTGATTTATATTCGTAAGCAATTGATCTTTGATGAAGAGGGGAATGTTGTTGATTTCATATTTCGTGATGTTAACAATCTTTTCGAGGAAGTTTTCCATTGTACCCGGGATCGGGTTGTGGGGAAACGCTTGAGTGAGGCTGATGTGGATAACCAACTCTTGGACTATATGATGGATAAAGAATCCGGGCGTATCACCTCTTTTGTTTTTCCGGAAGAAAATAATAAAATTCGTTATTACGATAAATTATCTTTCCCGAGTTCAGAGAAGAATTTTGTGGATGTCTTCTTTATCGATCGGACAGAAGAGTATCTGGTTTCGTTGAAAATGAAGGAACATCAAGTTTCCTTGGAGGCGTTGAATCGAAGGTATGAATTGGTACTAGGAGCAACACGCCTTATCCCGTGGACGTGGAATTTGTTGAACAAGGAGATCAGTTATGATATTACATATGTGACTCATGGATATTGTAAGACGAAGGATTCAAGGATGATGACTGAAAAAGAAGGGATTATGATCGTTCATCAAGATGATCGGGTTCGTATGCATAATGCTTATTTAGACTTATATTATGATCGGGTTAATATTATTCGGGAAGAACATCGATCCTTGTTTTGGGACGGTACGGACGAGTATGTTTGGTTCGAGAGTTTCGTGACCGTGGGTGATAGGGATGGAGAGGGGCATCCCACGTTGCTGGTTGGGGGCTCTTTATTAATTGATGAACGCAAGAAGATGGAGGAGGAATTGTTGAAAGCGAAAGAGGCGGCTGAAATTTCGAATCATTTGAAGTCGGCTTTCCTTGCTAATATGAGTCACGAGATTCGGACCCCGTTGAACGCGATTGTCGGTTTTTCTAACGTGTTGGCTTACACAGAGGATGAGAACGAGCGACAGGAGTATATCAAGATTATAGAGAATAATAACACGTTGTTGTTGCAATTGATTGGTGATATTTTGGATTTGTCAAAAATCGAGGCTGGTGTTTTTGAGTTCGTTTATTCCAAGGTAAACCTGAATGTATTGTTGATGGAGGTTATTCGGGCGGCTCGCTTGCGATTAAAAGATGATTCGGTTGTTGTGGAGTTCGTGGAGTGTTTACCTGAATGTGTGATTTGTTCCGATGTAAACCGTTTGATGCAAGTAATGAATAATCTGATCACGAATGCCATAAAATTTACAGCCAAGGGGAGTATTCGTGTTGGATACAGGTTGCGGGAGGATGAGTCGTTGTATTTTTATGTCTCGGACACGGGATGTGGTATTCCTGCGGACAAGTTAAAAGAGGTGTTCGGGCGATTTGTGAAATTGAACTCTTTCCAACAGGGTACAGGATTGGGACTTTCCATCTGTGAGAGTATCGTGACCCGGTTAGGGGGACAGATCGGGGTGATGTCAGAAGTGGGGCAAGGATCAACCTTCTGGTTTACTTTGTCTAAATCTTCGTGGCAACAAGCGGATTAATTCATAGTTTAAATTTGAAAAGGTTGTTGAATGATTCGCTCATGGAGGGGTGCGTGAAGATGAAATCCTTTTACGTCTCCTATGGTATGGATGTGGGGTGTCGTTGTCTTCAAATGTTCGTCCACGATGATGGCTCCTCTTTCGTTGACTTCGACGTTGGCAGCTTTTAGATTCTATTCAAAAAACTCCTCCGTCAGGGAGTTCATAAAATGACTTTTGCTATACTCGTAAATCAGTTGATAATCAACACTCTTTCTCTCTCCCCCCTGTGTCTGGGGGGGAGAGAGAAAGAGTAGTTGTTTTATGAAGGCAGACAAAAAGAAAAGATGTCTATATCCAGTTGTTTTTGGATAGCATCTTGTAACAGTAAATATTTTTGTTCTACCAAGGGATATTCTTCCATGAGTTCGTCTAATTCTTCTTTTGTCGAAGAGAATAAAAATTGGAAGTATTGTTGTACGTCCATCTCTTGACTTGGGATAAATAAGAGACAATCTTCCGGGTCTTCGGTTTCGGACATATAAGGATCGAACGTGATGAATCCGCATTCTCTGGCCTCAATAATTCCCTCTTCTACCGTGTACGATTCAAACAGGCTATAGTCTCCGTAATACTCCTTGCTTACCTCGTAGAAAGCTCCCGGTACGAACCATGCCTCACGCTTTAGTAAATATTCGGTCCAAAGACTTTGATTAATATCTCCCCGGTAATTGTTGCGGGTGGTTTCCTCGAGAGTTGTCAGATCGTCATTGATGTTTGCGATAGCGATAAAGCCGGAGCTTGAATAGGCATTGACTAAGTCGTAATCACCCAGTATCCATAACTCAATACGATTGGCCAGTTGAATCGTGAACGGGAAATATTTCTTTTTGAAATTGTCGTCATAAATATTCAAGAATTGCTTCTCAATAAATTGCAGTCCAGTTTTAAGGACTTCTTTTTCCTGTTCCGGGGCTTTTAATGAGATCGGGTTTTGATTATTGAAGTTATAAACGTAGTCACTGGAATCCGGGTTGGTCAGGATGACTACACCATATTTCTGGTAAAAGTCGTAAATGTAATGCTGCACGTAATCGTTGGGATCATCGGTTAACGTGTACTTTCCGGCTTGTAATTCTACCTTTGGATTGTCTTCATTATGACATCCTAAAAGGATGAAAAATAGGGGTATGATATAGATATTTTTCATGGTTTTGTTTTTTATAGGTTTATTGCTGTTCGGGGCGTTCAATGTTCACGATAATCTTGTTTTGTTCTCTGATCTTTTTGGGGATGGGTAGTGTATAGGATTTACTTCCCGTGGGTAGAATGTACTCTTTCCGACTTCCTCCGTTCGTGAAAATGTGTCGTAGTTCCGGCATCCCTTGTCTTCTCAGGTCGAACCAGCGATGTTTCTCGAAACAAAGTTCTCTTCTGCGTTCTTCCCAAACTTTGTTCAGGGCATCCTCCCGGTTGGTGGCCGTGATTTCGTAATCGTTCTTGATACGCTTTTCCCTAATTGTGTTAATATCCGTGATGGCTGATTCCCACTTACCCAAGAAAACTAAGGCCTCGGCCCGGTTCAGGTAGGCTTCTGACAGGCGGTAGGTATTCCCGTAGGACTGGGAATTCGTGCTACTGAATTTGTGTGGTTTCTTGTTTTTGTCCCCAAATGTGGTTTTGCGCAAGTCATCATTGCTAAAAAGTGAAATGAGCTTATCGGAGACAAGGTATGTTGCATACGTGGAAGAGTAATTATAGATAAAATCAAAACTGACCATGCCGTAACAGAACATGATCTCCGGGTTATTTCTGTTGATAAAATAGGAGTAGGAAGTCAGGCCGGCCGTATGTAGGTCGTAGAGCTGGTATCTCTCGTTATTAATAACGCTGTCGGCATAATTCTTGGCTGATTGGTACTCCTTTTTGTAAAGATGCAGCCGGGAGGCAAACAGGTAAGCTACGTCCAGACTTGGGTGGACAACATTCTTGGTCCACTCCGTGTTTTTAAAACGTGTGATTGACTCGTGCAAATCGGATTCTATTTTCGCATACACTTTCGCTAGAGTTTCTCTGGAATAGATGTTATCCATGATCGTGATTTCCTCGTTGATCGGGACCCCGAGGGCTTTCTCGGCTTGCTCCGCACTTTCGTAGGGTTCTCCGTACAAGTTTATCAACTCGAAATAAGCTTGGGCCCGCAGGAAATAAGTCTCTGCCAGTAGTTGATTCTTTTCTTCATCCGTACCGTGCATGGAAGGGGTTTTATCGATGATAATATTGCAGGTGAAAATGGCATGATATAGTTCGCTCCATGCCTCGTCATTTCTGGTAGCCAGATCCCTTCCCTCTTCGGGTTCCCGTTGCCACGTGTAGTATCCCCATAGTTGGTTGCGATATTCATACTGGTTCCCGTCTTGATCTGCGAAATCATCTGTCATGACGGACAAATATTCGGTGTAGTCTTTTTTGTTTTGGATAATCTCTCCGAGTAAGAGTTCCCGTAGTTGGGAGACCGTTTTGGGAACGACTTTGTCCTGTGATTTAGGTTCAAGGAAATCATTACATCCTTGTGTCAACAGAACCAGAATTGCGAGTATAAAATATATATTTTTCATGACTTTAGGGATTAAAAATTAAGTGATAACCGCATGGAATAAGTTTGTTGTGGTGGAATGGAACGTGCCCCAAGGCTGATTTGTTCCGGGTCCCGTCCTTTGAGGGCTTTATCTTTGATAACAAAAAGGTTGGAAACAGAGAATCCGAGATTCAATGAATTTAGGAAGAGCCTTTTGCACCATTCTTCCGGGAATCTGTAATTCAAGGAGAGGTTCGTACAACGTAAGAAACTACTGGATACTGTTCGTAAATCTGAATAATTATACATTTCCCATAAAGATGCTGCGATTGGATATTTTAAATCCTGCGGATATACTTTTGAGTAGGCATCATTCCATTCTCCTATTCTCAAGGCGTCATCACTTAAACGGGGTATGTTCGTTCGATTTTCATCTCCGGGTTTACGCCATCTGTTCACGTATTCTGTACTCATATTTTGCTGAGGATAGGGAAGTGTTTGATTTGTCACGTAGAGATTATTTAGTCGAACCTTATGGCCTAGGTTAAAGGCGAATGTGGAGCTTAGGGAGAAACGTTTATACTGGAAGTCGGCAGAAAGACCACCGCTTAAGTCCGGTTCCCGGCTTCCCATAGCGACGAAAGCCCGAGCGTATGCCTCTTCGTAAGAGCTGATAATGAAATCACCTTTTTTATGACCATCCCCGTCTTCCAGATATTGTTCGTTGTAGTTTTTGAATGTCGGATAACCATTTGCATCCAATTTATCAAATTGGTAGGAGTAGAACGTGTTTACCGGTTTGCCGTTGGTAATCACGCTTCCATTGACGTAATTTGTATAAGAAGTATTTTGCTCCTTATCAGCGTTGGTAACTTTATTGTACACCTTGGATGTATTAAAGGATAGGCTTATTCCGTAGTCTTTGCGATTTAAAGGTTTAAGTCCGACGGATAATTCCCAACCTTTATTCCGGAGAGAACCTCGGTTGATGGCCACCCGGGATGCTCCGTTCGTGGAGGTGATTTCCTTGGTCACGATCATATTCTTTCCTGTCTTTTTATATCCTTCCAGAGTAACGTCAAGTAATCCTCTCAAGACAACTAGATTGATTCCCAAGTTGTAGGATTGTGTCTTTTCCCATTTTAAATGGTCATTGGGAACCTTGTATAGCGTGGATGAATACTCCTCCGAGATATTGTCCATACCTCCCATGGTTAGGATCATGTCGGGAACTTGCTCCTCGTTGACATTTCCCTGTATACCGAAAGAGCCCCGCACGGCCAGAACTTCCAGCCATTTTACGTTTTGAAGGAATAGTTCTTCGTGGGCGTTCCATCTCCCGGAGATGGACCATATCGGTAGAAAACGGGTGGAAATATCTTTCCCGAATTGATTTGAACCGTCAGCTCGGATGTTGAAATTGAAACTGTACCTATTGTCGAACGTGTAGGTAAAGGCTCCGTAAAAAGAGACTTTGTTGTCTTTAGTATCCGTGATAGCCGGATAGTTTTCGGCTACGGTATTCCTGTATTTGCTGTAGTTTTCCAGAACGATCTTGGCGAATTTATGTCCCCGTTCCCGAAGATACCCGTAATTTGTTTCCGTTTTACCGTCCATTTTCCTAGAGTTGATTTCTATTCCGGCAATGGCATTAATTTCATGTTTTTGGAATGTTTGGAAGTAACTGAGGGAACTTGTTAGCTGGTAGGACTGTCCCCGGTAATCTTTTTCATTCAAGATCCCGCCCATGGGAAGTTCCGTGTCCGTGTAATAATTGGAGGCTAATTTTGCATCGGGTTCTTTGACACCGTATGCGAGCAACCGTTTGGATTGTGCGAACGTGGATTGTTCGTCCACCCATTCCTGTTCATTTGTGTGAGTAGTGGTCAGGTTGAATTGGGTGTGCCAGTTGAACATGGAGAATAGTTTCCAGTCCAGGTGGAAATTCATGGACGTGTTGCTGGTCGTACTCTCGTAACCAGAATGATCCAGTTCGTGAAATATATTGAATTTAATATCCGGCGAGTAATAATCTTTTGCCGTGTTTTTCAACCCTTCTTTCGTGGTGTAAAAATAGTCACTTCCGTCCTCGTTGTAGGCGGGAATAGCCCGGGAAGTTTCGTATTGGTATAAATCGACAGAACTATGCGTACGCTTGCTTTTCACCCGGGCGGAAGAAACGTCTGCCCCTATTTTTAGATTGGGGTATAAATTGACATCCACTTTTGCCAAGGCGTTGTAGCGAGTGTATTTTTCCGGTTTTGCCACACCTTTTTGATCGTTGTACCCGGCTGATATGTAATAATTCACCCGATCGCTTCCCCCGGAAACGGATAGGTTATAACTTTGCGTGAACGAGGTGTGGAACAGTAGATCGTACCAATCCGTGTTCATTTCCTTTAGTTTTTTTACTTGTTGATTGAATTCCTGGTAGGTGATGCGACGCTCCCACAGGTCCCTTAACGCTCCTTCGTAACCGATTTCAGACGGGTCATATTTGTTGAAATGTAATGCTTTCTCCTGCATTTCTTCAGAGACCTCGATGCGGTCTTTCGAATTCATTTGTTTCATGATGGAATAGTTAGGGCGGGTAACGACGGAAAGATTCGTTGAGAAGTTCACCCTTGGCGGGCCGGATTGGCCTCTTTTGGTGGTGATCACGATTACCCCGTTGGCGGCACGAACCCCGTAAAGAGCCGTGGCAGAGGCATCTTTTAAGATGTCTATCCGGTCAATGTCTTCCGGGTTCAGAAAGGAAATTGCGTTTCCGATCAGGTTGACATTATCCATGCTATTGATCTCTTCCGGGGTAAGTGGTATTGGGTCGGAAAGGATCACGCCATCAACCACCCACACGGGTTCCCGGCTTCCCGAGATAGAGGATGAGCCTCTAATTCTGATTTTTGGGGCTACTCCTGGTGTCCCCGACTGGTTGATGGCCTGTAATCCCGGGATTTTCCCCTGCAACATCTGGTCTATGGACGTGTTGATCGGGTCCAGCACGTCTGAACCTTTCACGCTCACCACGGCAGAAGTCAGTTTACGTTTTTCGATCACTTGGTAACCTGTAACAACCACTTCTTCCAGTTCTTTTTTGCTTGATTTGAGCGTGATCGTGACCGTTTTTTGTCCGATATAGGGTAACGTGACGAATTCCATTCCGATAAAAGAGAAAATAAGGGTGTCCTTTTCCTGTAATTTGATAGAAAATTCTCCTTTCGTGTTCGTGGTTACTCCATTGCTTGACCCCTTCACGAGGACGGTTACTCCTGGCAGGGGTTGTTTGTTTTCATCAAAAACCAGTCCGGTTAAGATATTTTTCTCGGGTTCTGCCATTTTGGGGGTAATCACGATGATGTCATTCTGGAAAGTGTACGAGAATCCCGTGGGACGCAGTATTTCTTCCATGACTTCCTGAACACTTTTATTTCTGACGGAAATGGTGATTTCCCCGATCTGTTCACCTTGATTGGTGTTAAAAATGAAACAATAACCTGTTTGTTTTTGAATCTCAGCGAAAAATTCCTTGCTTGTAGCGTTCTTGAAGTCCAGCGTGACTTTTTTCTGCTGCGAGTAGCCGGAGGCTGACAACCCGAGGTTAAAAACCAGAAGAATGAATGTGCAAATCTTCATAATTAGAATAATTTTACTTTTAGGACGCCCATGTACATGAGGTCGAAATTCAAAAGTTTTCATAAATTTGTGGTTTAATTTATTTAGTATTAGAATAAATGAGATGTCCAGTCTGATTTATTCGTTGTTCTGTAAGGACGGATGATGGTGGAACATCTCCGTCCTTTGTTTTACCTGTTCGTGTACTCGTTTTTGTTTATAATAATTGTTCTTTCTTTTATATGAAATGTAGCGCTAACGGTGGATTCAATGGCATTTAAGATGATATCGATGTTGTCATATCGTTTCAAGTAACCCGTGAAGCAGACGTTCTTTACGGATTCATTTTGATAAAATAGTTCCACGTCATACCACAGGGCAAGCTTGTCTAGAATAGTTTCCAGACGTTCGTTGTCGAATAGGAATATACCTTCTGTCCAAGCCGTGTACGGGGTGGTATCGACATCCCGGATGGTGATATCCCCGTCAGTTTTTTGCACGATGGCTTGCTGGCTGGGTTTCAAGATATACTCTTGCGATGAATCTTGAACCCGGATTCCGACGGAGCCTTTGACTAGCGTAGTTTGTATTTGATTCCCAAGTAATGTGTTTATATTAAATGTGGTTCCGTACACTTTTACTTGGACGTCTTCAGCGATAACGAGAAAAGGTTTGTTCGTGTTTTTGCTTACTTCGAAATAAGCCTCTCCCGAAAGGAATATCTCTCGTTTGTCGGGAGCAAAATTCTTCGGGAATCTTAATTTGGAATTCGAATTCAGATGTACGAATGTTCCATCTGGTAAGGTGATTTTGAATTCCCCGCCACGGGGTGTTACTAGTTCATGATATTGTCTTTCTTTTTCTGTCGTGGAGTCTGAAATATATACGAGTTTGTCGCCTTGTAAAACTAAATCGATCCCTTCCGGTAGTGCGGGTAGTGCGTGATCCGGCGATAAGTCAATCGTTTCCCCTTGGGACAGAATCAAAATTGCTTTGTTGTTTCCATGGGTGATAGGTGATTGCGAAATTTCACGGGTTGCTGGTTCTTGATTCACGAGTAAATAAACAAGTCCCACGAGTACAGGAACGAGAAAAATAGCCGCATATTGGCTTAGACGGTAAATAGATTTTACTTTATGAGGTTGGGTATTCTTTTTGAATTTTGAAAATGCTCTTTCGGAATCGATGTGTTTTCGGGTTTCAAACTTTTGCATCCTCTTTTCGGGGGAGATAACCTGTTGAAAGAAGGAGCGATTCTTTTTGTCTTTTTCCAGCCAAGCGGTTAACTCTTCTTGCTGTGTCTTGGAAATTTTATTTTCCATGTACAATACGATTAGCTCTATAATTTTGCGGTGCGTGTTATCCATGAGTATTCATTTTGTATAACAAACAACATGGGTTGTAAAAAGTACGACGCTAAAAATGAAAAAAATACTTTTCCTCTATTCTTCTTTATTCTTTCTCTATATTCTTACAACTTCCTTTACTGCTCTTCTATTGCTATTATAGTATTAGAACTATTTATTTCAAATTGAATGGCTCTTTTTATACTAGAGAGGGTGTGAAGGTATATTAGTGAAATGACAAGGAATTCCCGATATTGGTGTTTTTACATGAATAGTAAAAAGAAAAATAGCGGGTTCAGTCTTTCTTTTAAACGTTGAAATGCCTTCTGTTTTTGGCTTTTAACCGTTGAGAGGGAAATGCCGAGTTGAGAGGCAATTTCATTTTCTTTTTTCCCGGCTAAGTGTAATTTGAATATTTCCTTACAGCGTTCCGGCAGTTGATCAATGACGTTGAAGAAAATACGGTAAATCTCTTCTTCCATGACTTGGAAAACTTCCGATTCGTCTGATATTGATTCTCCTTGCCGGTAATTAATGTAATTTAATTCTGCTTTTTGGTGTTTTAGGTGGTTGATCGAACGATTCCGGATGAATAAATAGATAAACGAATGAAATGCGGAGATAGAATCAAAATACGTGTCTTTTTCCCACAATAGGGTCATTAAATCCTGCACAATGTCTTCGGCAACTTCCTGTCTGACATAGTGCATGGCGTACATGACCAAAGATGCATAGTAATCTTTGAAGAGCATTTGGAAGGCTTCCTCTTTTTTTCGGTTTAGCGCTTTAATGAATTGCTCGTTCGTGTGCATGTGATGTAACGTTTAATTCTCTTCGCGTTAAAAATAGGAAATAAATAAAGAAATAACAAACTGGTGAACGAGATGAAGGGGCTGTCCCCAAAGTCTTATCTAGTATCTACAAACTACCCCTCCTGTGCTAGGGGGGGTAGGGGAGGTAGTCGTTTAAAAATAGATTTTTGGGGTAGACCCTTCTCTTTATAACTTTTATCTCATTCTATTGTTTGTGTACTTTGTGATCAGCGTGTTCCGAAGTTGTACGTAGGTTTGCATGATAGTGTCGGCACATTCCTGCGTGTATTTGTTGAGTAATTCTGTTGCTTTCTTGGGATTTTTCTTTTGTAAGGCGATAAACTCTTTCTCGATCTCAGCGTTACGTTCGAAGAATGATCGTTCCATGGGAGCCCGTGCGGCGTCCAAATCCTTTTTTCCGTCCTGCCAGTTCAGGTAGAGTAAGTTATCGACAAAATCAATGGCCCAGCGAGCGGAATTGTCGGAGTATTCTTTGGGGTTATACGTGGAATAGACTTCCGGGATGCGGGTCACACCCGTGAAGATGGGCAGGTAAGGCGACGTGTAGGCGTTATCTTGGAAAACCCAGTATATTCCACCGATTTCCCGAGGAAAATCCGAGCGGAGCTGAGCAACCATACCGTATTCCCCGTCAACCCGTGCGACTAGGCGTCTGCGAGTAGTCTTCATTAATTTTTGCGTTTCACCGGATGGGAATGGGGTGGCCAGTTTACTTTTCACCATATTCCCGTTTTTGTCCGGGTAATACCAAATGGCGTCATTCTCTTTGTCATAGATGGTTCCCGAGAACGTGGAACGTTGGAAGTCCATGAAGTCTTTCACGGAAACTTTTTGCTCCGGTTTAAAGGAGAACGGGTACACGCTAAGCGGTTCCACGTATTGGATATACTGGTTTAAGTTATCAAACGGGTTGTTGGTACGTCTGGACGGGATCGGGTCGAGAGAGGGTGCGAACGTGTTGACAAATAACCAAAAACGGTTTGTGGCCCATTCTCTGGGAGTCGGGGCATAAATATCCTGCCAAATGAAAGGTTTTCCGCTTGTCGGGGAATACCAACCGTTTTCAATGGCTACCTGCTGATAGTTGGAAGAGGCACGGAATTGTTCCGGTTTTGAAAGATCTATTTCTTTAATAATGCTCCAGTTGGGAATCATGGCGATTTCATCGTCCGGCACTCGTTGAGCGGCCCAGATCACTCCCGGCTTACCACTTTCCGGGGTCCAGTTTTTACCGACACTGAAAAGTTCAAGAACCCATACTCCTTCCGGGTCTGCGATCGTGAGACATTCTGATTCCGGTCCGCAAGAGGGAAGGAACCCGTATTTTTCCATGAGCGAGGTGATGAGGGTGAGGGCCTCTTCTGCCGTTTTGCAACGTTGTAAGGCAAAAATCATGGCTTGTTCCACGGTCATGATCTGTTTCCCTTCTCCTTTGTTTACTTGTAATTCGGGACGTTGGCTTGTGGTGCTTTCCCCGATACATAGCTGGTACTCGTTGATGTGAGAGTAAGCGGATTGGAAATATGTGTAGGTTTGCTCAACTTGCGGGATGTAGCCTAAGATTTCCCCGTTGTCATCCAAGGGGAGGTCAACTCGCTGTATGCCGTAATACACGGGAGCCATACTTCCTTTGGGGAATTTTTGGCCCGCCACGACCCGGATACGACAATCCGCACCAGCATCCGTGTGTGAATTTAAAACACTACCGTCAACCGTGGCTTTTTTGCCGGCCACGATGATCGTGCAGGCTTTTCCTGTCTGTAAAAAGAGGAAAGCTGCTGCTAGAAGTAAAAAAAAGGTTTTCATGTGTAATATGATTTTTTTGTTTTATGATTTATCAGGGTGCAATGTTGCAATATTTATTTTAACAAAAAAATTAAAAGCATGAAATAATACAAATTTTAGAGGTAGAGTACTTTATCTTTCTCGGCTGTTTCTTTTATGGCATCGATAATTGCAAATAGTTTACTGTATCATTTTTGGAGTAAGGCTATTTTTTTGGTATATCTTCATAAAATTATTCTTCCTTGTCGATATCGCTATAAAAAGAGATGTTCTAATTGGGGGATTTTAAAATCAGCATTTTTAAAATCAGAAATTTTGTCTTTTACGTTCTGAATTTTTTCTCCGAAGTCTTACATTTGGAGCGTGCGTGAGTATCCCGTGGCGTTAATTTGATTGAAAAGAACGTTCATGGAATGCACGTATGCGCTGTAAAACATTTTTTCTCAAATTCTGATTGTAAAGATTAAATTCTTCCACGTGTAAATTCCCTTTAGGTAAAAGTACTTCCACGCTGGGAATATAATATTTGTCTTCATCAATTCCTGTTACCACGATTGTATGGATGGAAGGGGCGATAGATGCGGTAAAACCTTGATAAGAAACTCCGGGGCTAGCATCCGTTTTCCAGTTCAGGGGATTAATACACACGATGTTGTTTTTGAACAATGGAGAAATTGCTTCCGGTTTTGTCACGCTATTGAATCCGATGATCACCCCTACGTCCGTAGAGTCTTTAGCCATTCGTAGATAAGGATAACTGTCTAGTTCCTCTTGTGTGATTGTATACCCGATGGCGTAAGATGCGACTAAGTGCTGGTAGATCTCCGGTGTTATCTCGTGTTTCAATAATTCGATCACGGCTTTTGCTCCTTGGCTGTGACCGGCAAGAATGAAAGGACGTCCTTGATTGTAATTGTTCAAATAATAACGAAAGGCGGCTACCACATCTTTATAAGCCAATTGAAAACGTTTTTCGATGAGAGCAGTGTCCAAAGACAACCAGCTGTCCATCGAAATCTGACGGTAATAGGGAGAGAAAAAATTACAACTGTCCGACAAGACATTTTTGGCCAATCGAATAGACGGGTCTACCATTTGACGCTGTTTTGTGTTGAATATGTCCATGTTATGTTGTATTTGCCCGAGGCTGTCGGTATAATCCCAAATGCAAGTAGGCACCACGTAAAAAATATCGACCTTTTTGTTCATGCCCTCTTGATTGGCCTCGAACCAACACTTGCTATCCGAGTAATCCACCTCGTCATTCGTGAAATTCGAAGAAATTTTCCCGCAGGAGATAAATAAAAGCAAGGAGCAAAAAGCAAAAATATATTTCAAAACAGTCTTCCCCATAATTTTATTTTTGATGTAAAATTTAAGGCAAAAATAGGTATTTTCTTTATATGTTTTTGTGGAATAAACGTTTTATCTTGCCGTGGATTTACTTTTAAGTTTGTAAGTGAACTATTTCTAGGGTAATAGGGGAAAACCCAATGAATAGCTGATGTACATTCGATGCATACAGGAATTAAAGACGTATCAATTTCGAATCAAAGACGAATCAAAGACGTTCACGAGTGTCTTTGATTCGTCTTTGATTCGAAAGAGCAGGGAGGGAAAAATAGTTCTTTCATAGAATTTCATTGGTTTATTGTCGGCTAACCTTCTCACAGTCTTATACTTTTTTCAAAAAAAAAGATAGAAATGTTTGGTGGTGATGGATAAAGTTGCTACCTTTGCGAGCCAAATTGAATAAAAGTAACTAATTTAAAAGTACTTGTATGCCAACTATTCAACAGTTAGTAAGAAAAGGAAGAACAAAAATCCAGGACAAGAGCAAGGCTCCGGCTTTGGATGCTTGCCCGCAAAGACGCGGGGTTTGCGTTCGTGTGTACACGACAACCCCGAAGAAACCGAACTCAGCGATGAGAAAGGTTGCCAGAGTTAGATTAACCAACGGGAAAGAGGTGAATGCCTACATTCCGGGAGAAGGACACAACTTGCAAGAGCACTCTATCGTGTTGATCAGAGGTGGTCGTGTAAAAGACCTTCCGGGAGTTCGTTATCACTTGGTTCGCGGTACATTGGATGCTGCCGGTGTAAACGGTCGTTTACAAGGTCGTTCTAAGTATGGCGCTAAGAGACCGAAAAAAGGTGCTGCAGCAGCTCCGGCAAAAGGTAAGAAGTAAAAAGATTAATTGACAGGAGTTGTTTATGGGTTGTTCCCGAAAAGTTGAGTAAATGGTCGTGAGACCGTTGAAGACCGGTAAGGGCAGCGAACGAACAAATTCGTAAACTAGAAGAGATGAGAAAAAGTAAACCAAAAAAAAGAATCCTGTTACCGGACCCGAAGTTCAACGACGTGTTGGTTACCCGGTTCGTTAATGATTTAATGGTAGATGGGAAGAAGTCTATCGCGTTTAGAATTTTCTATGATGCAATCGACATTGTAGACGAGAAAATGGCCAAGAAGGAAGAGAAACCTGCATTGGACATCTGGAAGCAAGCTTTGGAGAATATTACTCCGCAAGTAGAGGTTAAAAGCCGTCGTGTAGGTGGTGCAACATTCCAAGTGCCGATGGAAATCAACCCGATGAGAAAAAGAGCTATCTCCGTGAAAAATATGATATTGTTCTCTCGCAAAAGAAGCGGAAGAAACATGGCAGAAAAACTAGCTGCTGAAATCATGGCTGCATACAAGGAAGAAGGAGCGGCTTTCAAGAAGAAAGAGGATATTCATCGTATGGCTGAAGCCAACAGAGCTTTTGCACATTTCAGATTTTAATTGAAGGGATAAGATAAATGGCAAAGAGAGATTTACATTTTACAAGAAACATCGGTATCATGGCTCACATTGATGCCGGTAAAACGACAACAACTGAGCGTATCCTGTATTTCACCGGAGTGAATCACAAAATCGGTGAAACGCATGACGGTACGGCTACCATGGACTGGATGGTACAAGAGCAGGAGAGAGGTATCACTATTACTTCTGCCGCTACTACCTGTTTCTGGAATTATCAAGGTCAGCAATATAAAGTAAATATTATTGACACTCCGGGGCACGTTGACTTTACCGTTGAGGTGGAGCGTTCATTGCGTGTGTTGGACGGTGCTGTTGCATTGTTCTGTGCCGTGGGTGGAGTTGAGGCGCAATCGGAAACTGTTTGGCGTCAAGCTAATAAATACGGTGTTCCGAGAATCGCTTTCGTGAATAAAATGGACCGTTCAGGTGCTGACTTCTTCAAAGCAGTACGTGAGATCCGCGAAAAATTACACGCGAATCCTATTCCATTACAGTTACCGATCGGTGCTGAGGATGGATTCCAGGGAGTTATCGATTTGATCGAGATGAAAGCTTACGTGTGGGAGAATGGTGAATTGGAAGCTACGATCAAGGAAATTCCGGCGAATTTATTGGCAGAAGCTCAGGAATGGAGAGAGAAATTAGTTGAGGCCGCTGCCGTTCAGGATGAGGCTTTGATGGAGCGTTTCTTCGAAGATCCTGAATCAATCACTGTTGAAGAATTGAAAGCAGTGGTTCGTAAGGCCGTTATCGCTATGGACTTTTGTCCTGTGATGTGCGGTTCTTCATTCAAGAACAAAGGTGTTCAGAACCTGTTGGATGCTGTTATCGCTTACTTGCCGCACCCGCTGGATATTCCGGCTGCTGCTGGTAAAAGACCGCGTACGGAAGAGGCTGTGACTTTCGAGATTGATCCGGAAGCCCCGCTTTCTGCATTGGCATTCAAGATCGCTACTGACCCGTTCGTGGGACGTTTGTGTTACACTCGCGTTTACTCCGGTAAGATCGAGTCTGGTTCATACGTGTACAACCCGCGTACAGAGAAAAAAGAACGTATTTCTCGTTTGTTCCAAATGCACTCAAATAAACAACAGCCGAAGGATGTAATCGAGGCCGGTGATATTTGTGCTTGTGTTGGATTTAAAGATATTCGTACTGGAGATACTCTATGTACTGAGGAAAACCCGATCGTGTTAGAGAGTATGACTTTCCCCGAGCCAGTGATCGGTATCGCTGTAGAGCCGCTTACACAGAAAGATACTGACAAGTTGGGTATGGCTTTGTCTAAATTGGCAGAAGAGGACCCGACATTCCGTGTAAAAACGGATGAAGATTCAGGTCAAACTGTAATTAGCGGTATGGGAGAGCTTCACTTGGATATTATCCTTGACCGTCTGAGACGTGAATTCAAGGTTGAATGTAACCAAGGAGCTCCTCAGGTGGCTTACAAAGAGGCTATTAACGGAACCGTTGAACATCGTCACGTGTTCAAGAAGCAAACCGGAGGTCGTGGTAAATTCGCTGACATCATCTTTAGAATGGAGCCGGCTGAAGAAGGCAAAGAAGGTTTGACTTTCGTGAACGAGGTGAAGGGTGGTAATATTCCGAAGGAATTTATCCCTTCTGTAGAGAAAGGATTCAAAGATGCGATGGCTAATGGTGTTTTGGCCGGTTATGAACTTGTTAGTTTAAAGATCACTTTGCTTGACGGTTCATTCCACCCGGTTGACTCCGATGCGTTGTCTTTCGAAATGGCCGCTAAAATCGGTTATAAGGAAGCCGCTCAAAAGGCTAGACCCGTGTTGTTGGAACCGATCATGAAACTTGAGGTGGTAACCCCGGAAGAGTATATGGGAGATATTATCGGAGACTTGAACCGTCGTCGCGGACAGGTTGAAGGAATGGAATCAAGAGCTGGGGCTCGCGTGATCGAGGCTAAAGTGCCGCTAGCAGAGCAATTCGGTTACGTGACCGTTTTGAGAACTTTGTCTTCCGGTCGTGCAA
>OHAO01001279.1_pt1 | contig 17889 bp, 11 predicted proteins | sample 1577151 | NCBI WGS metagenome assembly OHAO01 (sample SAMEA3541585, study PRJEB24748) | human gut metagenome | biome: human gut; feature: human-associated habitat; material: faeces | place: China | collected 2012 | reverse complement strand
GATGTGAATGATGTGACTTATATCGGTTTTCCGTTTGTTATCTCTGCATTTGGCCGCTTACCGCTTGCGGGCCGTGGGCGCATCAGGTCACGGTGCGATTGATGCGCTTGACCTCGAAGGAGGTCTGGGACAGGGTTTGCCGGGAGCGGTCCCCGATCTCCAGGGTGACGGAGAAAATGTCGGTGGAGGCATCGTAGCGCAGGGTAAAGGCAGTTACCTGCAGCCCCTTGGGGTAGGAGGCCGAGCCCAGCAGGTGACGATCGCCCAGCGCCAGTTGGCCGTCTTCACCGATCTGAAAGGCATCGCCCTTACCCTCCACGCTGCCCACGTTTTGGATGAAGATCTGGGTCAGGCCGCCGTTTTCATCCTGCGTCACGGTGCCGCAGAAGCGCAGCTTGTCGCTGATGACGCTGGTGAGGGTGGAGCAAAGCTCCTGGGCCTCCGACAGCCGCATGGACTCCGTATAGGTCTTGCTGGCAAAGCGGATGCCCACTACCAGCAGCGCCGTCAGCAGCAGCACGATCAGCACCGTACACAGCATCTCGGTCAGGGTGATGCCCCGCCGGTCACGGAGTTTTCTCATGGCGTATCCTCCGACACATAGTAGCGGTAGCCGTTCTCCTGATAGACCTCCACCGAGGTGCTGCCGGTCTGGCCGCTGCGGCCGGAGAGGCGCAGCCGGGCGCTGCTCTCGGACTGGGCATCGCTGTACCGGAAGGAGACGTCGGTGTCCCGGATCTTGGCGTTGATCTTGGCGGCTGCCACGGCGGAGCCCGTCAGAAAGACGAACACCAGCACGATGATCAGCAGGGACACCAGAGTCTCCACCAGAGTTTCGCCCTTCTGGTTCTTCAGCTTTTTCATCCGGTGACCCCCTTTTCAATGAGCGGTGTGTCCCAAGAGATGGTGGTGGTGGTAACGGTGGTCTGTCCCGTCTCGGTGTTGCCGCCGGTGACGGTGGTGACCTGCTGCTTCCGCTGGCCGCTGAGGGTGAGGGTCATAAGGCAGTTGCCCTGACTGCTGTCCGCCAGAGAAAGGGTCACGGTGATGTCGTAGGCGGGGGTCATGGTGAACTCCGCCTGTACGGCGTCCAGACCGCTGGCAGCATCCGGGGTGAGGGTGATGACGTCGGTATAGGCGATGCCACGGCCCACGGCCTCGATGCCCCGCTCCAGCCAGACCTTCATGGCCCCCTGGGGGGTCTGAGTTACCTCCGTCCGCTCGATATAGCTGCCGGTGGCAGTGGGGCGGCGGGTGACCTTCTGCTCATAGCTGGAGGAGAGGATATCGTCCCGCAACAGCTCCGCAGCGGAGCTGACGGTGAGATAGGTCTGCTGGCTCTGGCGGTCGTTGGAGATGTGCCGGGCGGCGGTAGTGGCCGCCGTAAGGATCACTACGCTGACCATGCTGGCTACCAGCAGCAGGAGGAGGGCCATCAGAATGGTGATGCCCTTCCGGTCTGTACACTTTTTCATTCCAATGGCCTCCTTTCTGCAAAACGGTTATCGGCTCCAGCGCCAGCGGAGCAGACCTGGCTCCTCCGTATCCTGATAAATGGGTTCAAAGATGGTATCCTGGAACAGGGGCAGGTCGGGACTGGGGGTCCAGCCCACAACGGGCCGGAGCGCCGAGACAAGCTCCTCCTCCGTGGGGAGGAAGCCGGCGGCGGGCTGGCCGAAGGGAACGGCCTTCTCCAGCCGCAGGCGGCCCACCACGAAGGTGGCGGTGATCTGCGTATCCTCCGCCGTCAGGGTATAGGGGATATCCAGCGGATAGGGCCGGCCGGTGCGGGTGTCGGTGAGGGTCACCTGCAGGGTGACTGTCTCCTGCTGCCGTCCGTGGATGGTGATGGGGCGATAGCTGAAGTCGCCGTCCTGCTGGGCGGCCACCACGTCGCCTACGCTGACCCGGTAGTCCTCATCGGCGTTGGAGAGCATATCGTGGGAAGTGCCGGTGCTATCCAGAACGGTAAGGGCCGTTACGGTGAAGTACCGGAAGTCCGCCGCCTTGCCATGGCTGTACAGGTACAGACCCTCGTAATCGGGGACATCGCCCTCGGCGGGGCCGAGAGGGGTATCCCAGTCGGTGGCGTCCCGGTTCAGGATGCCCTGACGATACACGGCGTCTCCATCGCCCACATGGGCGATGCCCAGCACGCCCTGCATATGGATGGTGGCGGTGAGGCGCAGCTCACTGGTGAAGGTGCGCTGGCCCACGGTGACACCGGCCTGCACCAGCAGAGTCTCCTCGCCCTCGCCCTTACCGGTGACGGTGACCTGCTGATCCCGACTCACCGGGGACAGCGTGACCACCCGGTCAGAGCCGCTGACCACGTCCCATTTGACGCCGGTGAGCACTTGGCCGGTGCCGTCCCGTGCGGTGAGGGTGAGGGTAGTGCTCTCGCCTACATACTGCTCTACGGAGAGTTGATCCACGGAGATGGAGAGCTTGGCGGTGACGTCCACTGCCAGACGGGCGGTGTAATCCCCCAGTGTGGCGATGATCTCGGTGGAGCCGATGGCCTGTCCCACGATGCGGACCTTGTAGTGGCCCGTGCCGTCCGGCTGAAGCTCGGCAGTGACGATGCCGTCCTTGGTATAGGACAGGGTGGGGAGCTCCGTGCCGGGATCCGTGCCCTCGAACCGCAGATCCAGCGTCACGGCGGATTCACCGCCGGCGGCATCGTAGTCGGTGATCATGTCCAGCGTCAGCAAGCCCTTGCTCCAGTAGAGGCCAGATGACGGCCACCAGCCGTAGTGTAGACGGGCCCGGCCAAAGACGTTATCCTGCACCAGTACGGTGGGGAAGGGGAAGTCCTGACCCTGCAGGGCCTCGTCGCTGCCGGGGAAGCTGTATTTACCGTGGACCTCGGCGCCGTTTTCCTCGGTAGTGACCCACGCAAAGCTGCTGCCCAGAGCGGCGGCGAAGCTATCGTAGCGCTGTGCAGTGCCGGTGCCGTTGTTCTGGGTGACGATGCTGGCACCGGTGCGCTGGGACATCTGCTCATAGGTCAGGCCCGTCAGGCCCTTGATGCTATACGTGTTGGAACCACCGTTCCAGCCATAATTACGGAGGTAGCTGAGATCGCCGTTGAGCATTTTTTCCCGTGCCGCTTCTGTACGCAGCAGCCCGCTAAGGGAGTTGCTTCTGGAATTACCCTTGCCGTAGTATTTGGGCAGATTGTCGAAAGAAATGCTGTTCTTGCTGCTGTTGAGGTAGTAGCAGTTATTGATATAGAGCTTTGCATTGGTGCTGGCACCGGCCCGGTCGGCAATACTGCCCATAAGGGAGATGCCGGTGATGGTACCCGCCATGTCCGGGAACTCCATGTAGGTGTAGCAGTTATTGAAAGTGGGCTGACCATCCGAACTGTCGGAGCGATTGACAAAGTTGGTGAAGCTGGCGGAGAAGCCGCTGCCGCCCATACCGCCGATATAGACGTAGGTATCGGGGCCGGAGAAACCGCCGGAATTCATCTTGACCCGGACGGCAGAGCTGCCGTCGGCAAAGACATTGTTACTGCTGCCCACGGGAACACGCTCCTTCAGGGTCTCCTCTCCAACGGTGATGGTACCGCCGGTGTAGCAGTCCGTTACCGCAAAGCGCACACCGCCGGCCAGACCGCCTACACGCACATAGTTGCCGTAGCGGGCGGCGTTCATATAGCCGTTGGTATCGACGTGGGTGCAGTTGATCTGCAGATCCACCACGGCGGAACACTTGTTGAGGTTGACGCTGGAGACACCCACCAGCCCGCCGATGGCGGCCTCACCCAGATGCTGCTTGTTACGGCTGTTGTCGGCCACAGTGTAGCCGGCGATGGCGCAGTTGGTGATGCTGCCGTTGCCCATGCTGCTGTTGTAGTCATAGGCGATGCCCACCAGCCCGCCCAAGGCGTAGGAGGTGGAATACTGGCGCACTGTCCGGGTGCCGCTGGAGGGCGTGGGATCGGTATTGCGCTGGATGACGGCGCCGTTGTCACTATAAAGGACGATGTTCGCGATCTCTGCGCCGGCGGTGGTGCCGAAGAGGCCCACGTTGTAGCAGTAGGAGTCGATGTTCACGTTCTTGATGTAGTAGCTCTGGCCGTCGTATTTGCTGCCGAACCAGTTGTACAGCACCATACGGTAGTCGGTGCTGCTGCCGCTGTCGTAGACAGAGCCGGCGATGGGATGGAAGCTGTAATTCAGGGAGGCATCCGTGGGATCCGCCAGGCTCTGGCCGTTGAGGTCATGGCTCTGTTTCCACATGCGGATGGGACGGGTGCCGCCGGTGGAGTCGCCGGCGATGGCATCCTCCTTGCTCTGGTAGCCCCAGGTGACACGGCTATATTGCAGATAGGGGTAGTACTTGTACATACTCCCGCTGTCCGTCACGTCACGGGTGGAGCTGCCATGATTGCCGTAGTAGCTCCAGTTGATGTATTGCAGCTGTTCCACAGACCGCACCTGATAGGGCAGGGCATCCGTACCGGGCTCCACGCCGGTGGTGCCGCCGGTAGTACCGGTGCTGACGGCGGTGACGGCATAGGACTCTGCGAAGAAGGGACTGACGGTGTAGGTGAACCACACATCCCCCTGTGACAGGAACCAGTAGCCGTTGCCGGTGGTGCCGCTGAGGAGCCGCAGACCGGTGTCGGAGGTCTGATAGGTGACGAAGCTGAACTGAGGCATCTGCTTCTCCAGTTCCGCCGCCGCCTCGGTGTTGCGGCCGTCCAGAGCGATGTGCTGGGTCTCCAGCAGGGGCTCCGTCTCGCCCTTGGACCAGTAGTAGCCGTAGCCGTAGGCGGTGATTTTGCCGCCGTCGTCGTGGGCGGTGCAGAGGCTGCTGCCGTCCTTGCGGACGCCGTTTTCAAAGCCGATGTATGAGAAGTGATAGCCGGGGTTACTGCCGCCCTCCTCGTGCTCCCAGTACACCATGCCCAGCGTACCCAGATCGGCGGGGGTCACCCAGTCACCGTAGTGGACGGGGCTGCCGTGGCCGGTGAGACTGGCGGGATAGGGATAGGCCTGCCCGTCGGTGTTCAGGGTTTTGCTGTGGTGATAGGTGTGGCTGGCATCGGCGGAAGAGAAGCCGGTGAGGGTCAGGGCCTTCAGTCCCTGCTCATTGACGGCCCGTGCGCCGGACTGGTCGCTGTAATCATACAGATGGACCTGTCCCACGAAGCGATAGGTACCGCCGCTGAGATAGCAGCAGCCGGAGGTGCTGCCGGTGGCCGGGGCGAAGCCGTAGGTATCGGCACCGGGGGAGGTAAGGGCCGTGGCGCAGTAGCTGCTGCGGATCGAGCCGATGTTCTCCCCGGCGAAGCCGCTGAGGGCCACGCCGCCGCCACGGATCTGGAGTACCTCCACGTTGGCCATGGCGTAGCTCTGGCTCACCAGACCGCTGTTGCCGCCGGTGAAGCCGCCCATCAGCAGACGGGCATAGTTGCTGCTGGCGGTGAGGGAGGGAGTACTGACGCTGCCGGAGCGGATGGTCCCGGCGTTATAGCCCACGAAGCCGCCCATATACAGGACGCTGCCCTGATAGGCGTGGGCTGTGACGGAGTAGCCCGCCGCAGCGCAGTTGTAGACGGTGCCGTCATTGCGGCCTGCCAGAGCGCCGACATAGGCGGTACGCAGGCGCAGGATGCCCCGAAGCGTCACGGAGTAGTCCTGCTCCCCGGTGGTGAGCACCACATTCCGCAGGCTGCCCTGATTCAGGCCGAAGAGTCCGGCGTAGTCGCCGCCGTTGGGACTCTGGAGCGGCACAGCGGCGATGGGATAGGTGCCGCCGTCATAGATGTGGGTAAAGGGGACGACGGCACTGCTGCCGATGGGCTGCTGGCTGGTGACGACGGTATCGTTGCGGCCATAGGCTGCCCAGTCATAGCCGGAATAATCGATGCTGCGCTCCTGCTGGAAGGTGGTGTCCTTGGCCAGCAGGGGGCTGTACTGCTCATAGTACAGACTCAGGTTATTCAGCTGCCGGGCCGTGCGGATGCCGATCTCGCTGGGGGCCTCCGGGGCCTCGGAGCCCTCCGATACCCAGCAGGTGAAATGGGGATTGAAGTAGTAGGTGGTGTCCTCCACCTGCACCCGGCGGTAGAAGTCCGTGGATACCTCGGTGGTGTTCACCAGTGTCCGGGGCAGGGGCAGCAGGTAGTAGCCCCCGCCCATGTCGATGGCGTTGGCACGGTACAGGGTAGAGGTGACCTCCCGGCCCCCCAGCGAATAGCGTACCGTCAGATCCTGCTCCGGCAGCGTGCTGTACACCATGCCGTAGCCGTCGCCCACCACCGTGCCGGTGGTTTTGACGGTGGACTTATTGGCGCCACGGAAGCCGTAGCTGCCGTCGGAATAGACCTCGTAGTACACCAGTGTACCGGCCTCGAACTGAGCCTGCCAGTCGCCGTAGTGGGTCAGCCCCGTCAGGCGGGGATAGGAGTAAGCGCCCAAGCCCATGCCGTCCACCAGGTTATAGGCCACGGTGTCGCTGCCACCGGTCTCAGCGGTGAAGGCGTCGTTGAGGTACTTCTCGATGGCGTCGGCCCGGCTGCGGCCGCTCCACTGCTCATAGTCGGCAAAGACCGTGCCGTCCATGTCGTGGTCGCCGTGGGACATATAGTAGGTGCTGGTGATATCGGGCTTGTCGGTGGTGACATCCGCAGGCTTGGCGGTGGAGTAGGTGAGCTTTTCACTGCCGTTCAGCCGGGCGCTGGCGCTGTAACAGGTGTCGATGACGTCGCCGTAGGACAGCTCACCGCCCACCAGACCCGCCATGACGTCGGCCTCCTGGAAGCCGGCGGTGTAGCAGTCCCGCAGGGTGATGTCCGCCGTGCCGATGCAGCTGCCGATGAGGCCGCCGGTGGTGCCGGAGGCGTAGAGGTAGCAGTCGGCGTAGGAGTGCTCCACATAGACGGTGCGGGCGCCGCTGATGTAGCCCACCAGACCGCCGGCGTAGCGTCCGCCCTCCAGCACGGAGGAGGCGAAGCTGTTGCGGACGGTGAGATCATAGCCGCAGCGACCTACCAAACCACCGGCGGTGGCGCCGCTGATCCAGATATCCTGCTCACTTTTGCTGCTGAGCTTGTCACGGGTGGGGCTCAGGTAGACCTGACAGCCCTCAATGGTGGTGCCGCCCCGGAGGGAGCCAGCCAGACCGCCGGCATTGCCGCCGGCGCTGATCTGGGCGCCGCACAGACGGATGTTTCGCAAGGTGCCCCGGAAGCTCTCGAACAGGCCGCCGTCACCGTCGGTATCCACCGGCAGTTCATAGATCACAGGGTGATAGGACTGGGTGCCTACGGCGACGGTGCTGTCGTAATAGGCGAGGTTCTCGTTATAGATGGGGGTGAACTTCCGGCCCGGATAGCAGCTGTCCCAGCCGTCGTCCATGCCGGTGTTGACGAACTGGATATCCTGCTCCTGCAGCGCCCGTGTGATGGCGGTGGGCAGACCGGAGCCCTCGTCCAGATTTTGCAGATGCCGGGCATAGGTGACCACGGCAGTGGTGCCGCCGTCCCGCACCTCGGCAAAGAGACTGTTGGTGGTGAGCTTGCCGGTGACGGAGTCCACCAGACGGCTGTCGCTCTCTACCTCCACCTTCAATGTCAGGTCGGAGCCGGGGGTCAGCTGCCGGAAGCGGCGCTGCTGGGAGAAGCGTTTGCCCTCCGTCAGGTCGTCCAGCACCATGGTGACGGTATAGGTGCGGTAGGAGACGTTGACTTCGGAACCGGTGAGCTCCATCCGCCCGGTGGAGTGGCCCTGTGCGTCCGTCACCGTCACATAGAAGTGCAGGGGGTCACGGGGCGTGTCACAGGTGACCTTCAGCAGCAGACGCTCCTTGTTGATGATCTCCATCTTGGGGGTCAGCTTGCCGGTGTCCTCGCTCTGGACGCTGTCGCCGCCGTAGTAGCCCACGGTAGCCCCCTCCTGCACCCGGCGATCCCGTGAGCGCAGGGGGTTGAAGGCGTCGAAGCTGTACTGCATGGGCTTTTCGCTGTAAAACACGGCGTAAACACTGCCGCTGCCGGGGTCATACTCGATGACCCAGTTGGCGTCCCACAGCTCCGCCTCCACCTGCTCACGGGGCAGGATGCTCCCGGCGGCGGAGGTGTCGGTGCTTTTGGCGGCGGAGGTGACGTAGTACAGGGTGCTGGTGGTGTATTTATCCTGCTCGGCGTCCCAGGGGATGTTGTTCAGGGCCGTGGCCCGGTCCTTTCCGTACTCGTCGCTGCGGCCGCTGGCCTGCAGCTGAGAGAGGCGGTTCTGAGCCGCCAGATAGATGGTCTCCGCCTTGGAATCCAGCTCCGTCTGGCGGATATTGCGCTGGTGGCGGCTGATGGGGATCATGGCCAGCGCCAGCAGGATGATGAGGATGGCCAGCGCCAGCAGCACCTCCGTCAGCGTGAAGCCCCGTCTATTCCGTTGTAGTTTTCTCTCAGTCATAGAAAAAGCTCCCCGCCCCACGGCGTTCTCAGGGCATGATCTCGAAGTAGGTGATGACCAGCGTGGTCTCCACAGTGCCGCTGTTGCGGCCCTCGGTATAGGTGTTCATATTCATGTCGGAGATCTGGCTGATGTTCTCGCTGGAGCACAGCCGATCCACGATCTGCCGGGCCTGTGCATAGGTGGAGGTCCGGAAGGTCATGACGATAGGCCGCAGCATGATATAGTCCTGCTGCACGGTACCCGCAGAGCAGTCCAGCGAATAGTCCAGCGTGTCACTCATGATCTCGTGGAGCTCGATCATCAGCTTGCCGCTGTTGTCGTACTGGGGGATGGTGCGCTTCTCGCCCGCCGCCTTGATCTCTTCGATGGCCTTCTGCATCTTCTGCATCTGGGCCATTTTCCCCTGATTGGCGTCCAGCTCCGTCTGCTCGGCCTCCATGTTCAGCCGATAGCTGGAGATCTGATCGTTGATGGGGATGAGGATCAGCTTACAGTAGCCCGCCACCAGCACCACCACGATCAGCACCAGCAGCAGGGTCTTTTCCCGTCTTGTCAATTCCCGGTTCATTTGTCTGCCTCCTCTGCGCTGCGTAGGGTGATGCGGACGGTGAAGTCCAGAATGGTGGAGACGTTGCCGTCCTCCGTGGAGGCCAGATTCAGCTCCACATTGCTGACGATGGGGGACTGCTGGATCACGTCAAACATCCGGGAGATCTGATCCAGACTCATGCCGGACATGGCCACCACCATCTTGTTGCCGGATACCTGCAGCGACACCAGCCGTCCACGGGACAGCATCTCCTGCTCCAGCAGATCCAGCGCCTTCTGGCGGTCCACCAGAGTGCCGTTGTCCTCGCTGCCGTCGGTGGCCCACTCCATGGAGTAGGTGCGGTATTCCATCAGCAGACGGTCGTAGCCCTTCAGCAGCTCCTGCATCTGGGTATACTCCGTGTGAACGGAGGCGTAGGCGGCCTGCGCCTCATCCAGCCGGCGGTACTGGTCGATGACGCCGAACTTGGCCACGCAGCCCGCCAGAATGGCGATGGCCAGACAGCCCACCAGCAGGGTCAGACGGGGATTGCCCTTCTGTTCCCGCATATTCAGATTGATGCCCTGCTTATGGGGGCATTTGAGGGTCTTGCGACCGGCCTCCGAAGGCCCCTTTTTCATCTTTTCTGCCATTATCGCAGGCCCCCCTTGATGCCAAGATCCACGCCGCCGATGGCCCGCAGGTACATCCACGGCTCCTCGGTGGACATCCGCTGGCCCAGCAGCTCGGCGGAGGTGTGCAGCGTCATGCCGGTGGTATCGGCGATGGTGTCGTACAGCGGCTGAATGGCGCTGCCGCCACCGCACAGGCACAGCTGCGTCAGCTCCCGCTCCCGGTTGTTGTAGTTGAAGAAGTTCACGGCCTTCACCACCTCCACGGCGATGCGGCCATACAGCTCACGGGCCTGCTCAGACTCCAGCACATGGTTGTAGTTCTGGCGCACGTACTCGTGAGCCACGTGGACGTCCACGCTGCACTGATCGGCCACCAGATGCTCCAGATCGGACATCCCCACCTCGATCTCCCGGCGGCTGGCGAAGTGGCCGCCCCGGTAGATATACAGGAAGGTGGCGCTGTGGCCCAGATTTACCACGCACAGGTCACGGCCTTCCTGCTGGGTGCGGTGGTAGTAGGCCTGCAGCACGGCGCTGTACGCACACTCGCTGGGGGTCAGCACCCGCAGGCGGAAGCCCGCCCGGCGCAGCATGGCCCGATAGCTCTCCACGGTGCTCTTCAGGGTGGCGCAGGCCAGCAGATTCATCTCCGTGGGCTGGCCGGACTCGTCCCGCAGCACCTCCCGCATGGAATAGTCGAAGAAGTACTTGTTCTTCTCCTCCGTCAGATAGTCCCGGAACTCATAGGGCAGGTTATACAGCAGCTGCTGCTCCGTCATGGCGGGCATCACCAGCTCACGGGTGAACACCTCCGTGGAGGGCAGCACCAGCGCCGCATGGGTCAGGGGGATGCCGTTACTTTTGGCCGTCTGGCGCAGGAAATCCGCCATGGCGTCCATGGACAAAATCCTCGAACCGGAGACCATGTTGTCCGGCAGCTCCGCCGTGACGGCCTTTTTCAGGTCCGCACCGGCGAAATATACCAGCTTGACGCTGCTCTCACCGATGTCAAAGCCAACGATCTTTTCCAAAATGCTCGTCCTCACTTTCAAGAATTACAGCAGCCCCAGATACCAGTCGATGATCTGTTGGCCGCACAGCGCCGTCAGCCAAGCGCCAAGGGCGATGCTGGGGCCCCACGGGATGGCCTCGCCGCCGTCCCGTTTTTTTTGCAGGACCCCCCACACGATGCCGATGACGCAGGCCGCCACCAGACACAGAAGGTTCCGCTTCCAGCCCAGAAACAGCCCCGTCAGGAACAGGAGCTTGATGTCGCCGCCGCCCATGGCCTCACGGCCCAGCAGCTTCTCCATCCCCAGCACCAGAAGCAGTACGCCCCCTGCCACCGCCAGACCGCCGATGGCGCCGTCCAGCGCCCGCCGGAGCGGCTGGGGGTCGAAGAAAAGAGTGGTGATAAATAGCACAACGCCGACCGCTATGAAACGGTCGGGGATGATGTACCCCTCCAAATCCGCAAAGGAGCAGACCAGCAGGATGCCGGCCACACACCAGCCTTCAAGAGCTTGGAGCGAAATATCATAATGCAGCAGCAGCGTCACGAACACCAGCGCCGAGACGGCCTCGGCCAGAACGTGACGCCGGGAGAGCTTGGCCCCGCAGTAGCGGCAGCGTCCGTGGGCAGACAGATAGCTGACCACCGGGATCAGATCCCGCACCGCCAGCACGTGGCCGCAGGCGTCGCAGTGGGACCGGCCACGCAGCACGCTCTCCCCATGGACGATGCGCCAGGCTGCACAGTTCAGAAAGCTGCCCATGCACGCACCCAGCAGGGCGGCCAGCAGGCAGCAGTAAACAGTTAGGAAGGGATCGGCATACAGCATGGGGAAGGCTCTCCTTTAGATGGGACTGTCCTCACGGAGCGGGGAGGGACGCCAACCCACGGCCATCCCCGCCCGATGAGAGACGGGTCGCCCCGCACCGGCCCGGTCGGGCCGGTGCGGGAGGTGTTGCGTGTGAATGTGACAAATGGATGTCAGTGGATGTCGGGCGTACCCAGCTTCCAGGTGAAGGTCTTGCTGTCGGCATTGGCGGCATCGGTCAGCTTAGAAGCTTCGTAGGTGATGGTGCCGTCGTCTTTGACGGTCAGCTTCTTAGGATAGTTCAGGGTCAGAGTACCCTTGGTGTTGTCGGGACCCGCCAGGAAGGCGTCATTGCTGGTGGGAGCCTTGGTGTTCTCAGTGAGCATAGAGGTCTGCCACTCGGCATAGGTCGCACGGACATTGGCCACGTCAGCGGCCTCCTTGGACTTGGTCAGGGCGCCGTTGAACACGGGGATGGCGATGGCCACCAGCACAGCGATGATGGCGACGACGATCAGCATCTCCATCAGAGTGAAGCCCTTCTTGCTCTGCAGTTTCTTCAACATAGTTCTACATCTCCTATTATTTTTTTGCGGTTTTTATCTTGATCCGTACAGGGTTGTTATACGGATAGGATATGAATTTGGGTGCGGCGGCCTTACATTCCGCCGTAGAGGGTGAACAGCGGCAGATACACCGCCAGCAGCAGCACCACCACGATCACCGCCAGAGCGATGGTGATGATGGGCTCCAGCACCGACAGCAGGCGGGCGGTGGTGACCTCCACCTCGTTGTCGAAGTATTCACCGATGACGTCCAGCGTCTCCTCCAGCGAGCCGGACTGCTCGCCTACGCCCACCATCTCCGTCAGCATTTTGGGGAAGTACTCGATCTGGCCCATGCTCTCGGAAATGGTGCGGCCACGCTCCACCTTCTGCTTCACCTCCTGCACGGCCAGTGCGAAGGTGTAGTTGCTGATCACGTTTCCGGTCACATCCAAGGCCTTGGGGACCGGCAGGCCGGCCGTCAGCATGGTGGCCATGCTGTGGGCGAACTGTGCGGCGGCGTTGAGGCTGTGGAGCCGGTGGAGGGGGGCCTTGGTGAGGCTCCATGCGGCGATAGCCCTCCGGCCCCGGATGGAGCGGCGGGCCACCATATAGGCGATGCCCAGCCCGGCGGCGATCAGCAGAAGCAGCCACCACCAGCCTATGAAGAAGTCACTGATGGCCAGCAGCACACGGGTGATGCCCGGCAGCTGGGTGCCCATCTCGGCAAAGACATCGTTGAAGGCCGGGACGGCCACGGCGATGATGATAATAAACACGACGATGGCCACCACAATGACCATGGCGGGGTAGGTCAGGGTGCTGACCACCTTGGCCTTGGTCTTGGCGGATTTATCATAGTATCGGTGCAGCCGCTGGAAGCACTCCTCCAGCGTGCCGGACTGTTCTCCGGCCCGGACCGTCTCGATGAAGGTCTTGGGGAGGTACGGGGCGTTGTTTTCAAAGCTCTGGGCCATGGAGTAGCCTGCGCCCACCTCCTCGGCCACCTTCTCCAGCATCTGGCGAATGTGGCGGTTCCTGGTCTGGGCCGCCACCATCTCCACACAGTGCTGAATGGACATCCCTGCGGAGAGGATAATGGCGAACTGGGAGCAGATCAGGGCCAGCTCCTTTTCCTTGATCTTCAGGCCGATGGGGCGGTTGAAGATGTTTTCCTTCTTCTCCCGTACCTCCTCCAGCCGGGTGATAACGGCTACGGTCTCCCGCAGGCGGCTGGCGGCCTCGAACTCGTCATAGGCCCGGATGACGCCGGATACAGCCGTTCCGTCCTTGGTCTGGCCCTTGTAACGGTATGTGGTCATGGCGTGTCTCCGCTCCTTCCGTGCCGGGTTTTACGCAATTACTCGTCTACTGTGGTGTTGATGATGCGGGCGGCCTCCTCGGCGGAGGTGACACCCTCCAGCACCAGCCGGCGGCAGCCCTCCCTCATGGAGCGGAAGCCGTTTTTGCGGGCCTCCTCCGTCAGCTGCTCCTCGTTGGCGCCCTCACTGATGAGCCGCCGCAGGCGGCCGCTGAGCATCAGGATCTCGAAGGCGGCCCGGCGACCGGTATAGCCGGAGTGATGGCACTCCGGGCAGCCCTCGCCCTTATAGAAGGTGACATGGCTGTCCTCCGGCATCCCCAGCAGGGCCAGCTCCTCGGCAGAGGGCTGATAGCCCTTCTTGCAGTGGGGGCAGACCTTCCGCAGCAGACGCTGGCTCACCACGCCCCGCAGGGCGCTGGCCACCAGCCACGGCTCCACGCCCATGTCCTTGAGCCGGTATACGGCGGACACGGCGTCGTTGGTGTGCAGAGTGGAGAACACCAGATGACCGGTGATGGCGGCCCGCATGGCGATGGAGGCCGTCTCGCCGTCCCGGATCTCACCCACGGAGATGATGTCCGGGTCCTGACGCAGGATGGCTCGCAGGCCGCTGGCGAAGGTCATGCCGGTCTTTTCGTTGATCTGGCACTGGCTGACGCCGGGGATGTGGTACTCCACCGGGTCCTCCAGCGTGACGATGTTGATCTCCTCACGGGACAGATCCCGGATCATGTTGCACATGGTGGTGGACTTACCGGAGCCTGTGGGACCCACCAGCAGAATGACGCCGCTGGTGTTTCGCAGCAGAGCGTTGTAGTTGTCAAGATCCTGCCCCTCCAGTCCCAGCTGGGATTTGCTGAGGGCCTGAGCGGACTTGTCCAGCAGACGCAGCACCATCTTCTCGCCATACACCGTGGGCATGGAGGAGATACGCAGGTCCAGACTGTGGCCCCGCACCGATTGGATGGCGTGGCCGTCCTGCGGGATCTTATGCTCGGCAATATTCATACCGCCCATGATTTTCAGGCGGGAGATCACGGTATTCTGCAGGTCGGCAGGCACCGTCAGGATGCGGCGGAGCAGACCGTCGATGCGCATCCGCACCACCATCTCGCCCTCCTGCGGCTCCAGATGGATGTCGCTGGCCCGCTCGGTATAGGCCCGCTCGATGAGGGCGTTGACGAAGCGGATGGTGGGGGCGGACTCCTGAGGGTCCGCCGTGTCCTGCGCCATCTGGGCGGGGATGACATCGCTGCTGCTGCCGGCCTCTCGCTTCATCTCCTCGATGACCCGTGCCGTACCCTCGTTGCCGTACAGGCGGCTGATAGCCTGCTCCACGGCCCTGCGGGTGGCGATCATGGGGATGATGCGCTTACGGGAGGCGGTTTTGACCTCATCCTGAGCCACGAAGTCCAGAGGATCGCTCATGGCCAGATACAGGCTGTTGCGTACCAGCTTCACCGGCACCACGCAGTATTTCTTGGCGATGTTCCGGGGGACATACTGGGCCAGCTCCACGGGGATGGAAATGGCCGTCAGGTCCACAAAGTCCACGCCCAGCTGCACACGCAGAGCGTCAATGAGCTGTGCCTCCGTGATGAAGCCGTTCTGGATCAATGCGTCGCCCAGCCGCTGCTTTGTCTCCTTCTGGAGCGCCAGAGCACGCTCCAGCTGCTGCTCTGTGATGGTCCCGGACGCCACCAGCAGATCGCCCAAGCGCATATAGGCCATTTCACTCACCTCCCGGTCGAAAGCCCGTCATGTACGGACAGGAATAAAACGCACAGCCCGCACCGACGCATTTGACAATGTCGGATCCTGCACGCTTGCAGGCTATAATATACCCCAATTCCACTGCAAAGTCAACCGATTTTTCGTGATTTATTGAAAAATTTCCACAAATTCTCCATAAAAACGACATATTAGTCCGATATGAGAAAAGTATGAGAAAAATGTTGAAAACTGGTACTTTTTGACTGACCGAATGACAGAAATGACAAAATGGTGCCAGTATTTTCCCAAAGGAAAAGAGGGCGGCCCACAGGCCGTCCTCTTGGAGGTGAACAGTATTTCAATTAGCGAGATTTTAACGGGCCGACAGCTGCGGCTCCAGCCAGTGCCAGATGTCCTCATAGACCGTTTGGCGCATGGGGCCTTCATTGAGGATCTCGTGTCTCAGACCGGGATACAGCTTCACAGTCACGTCCGACAGGCCCGCCTTGCGGAAGGCGTCGGCGGTGCGGCGGACGCCCTTGCCCATATCGCCCACCGGATCCCGGTCGCCGGAGATCAGCAGCACCGGCAGGCTGCTGTCCATGCGGGTCAGGTTCTTGGGGTTCTGGTTGAAGGCAATGCCATGGAGCATCTGGCGGAACAGCCCCACCGTGGCATCGGCGCCGCAGAGGGGGTCGGCAATGTAGCGGTCCACATTTTCGGAGTCCGCCGACAGCCAGTCATAGCCGGTGCGGTTGGGAGCAAAGGCCTTGTTGTAGCCGCCGAAGGCCAGATCATTCACCAGCTTGCTGGCAGAGGAGGGTCCCTGTGCGGCGCAGACCACCTCCGCCACGGCACGGCCTCCGGCCAGCTTGGCCTGAGGCTGCCAGCCGGTGCCCATGATAATGGCGGCCCGCAGGGTGCCGGGATAGCGGATCAGGTAGCTGCGGGCCAGAAAGGAGCCCATGCTGTGGCCCATGAGGCACAGCGGTACGCCGGGAAACTCCCGACGCAACTGTTCATGGAGCAGCTGGATGTCCGCCACCACCGTCTCCCACGGGGTGCCGTCGCCAAAGTAGACGGGGGTGCCGCCCTCCGGCAGAGAGCCGCCGTGGCCCAGATGGTCGTGGCCCACCACCGCCAGCCCCTGCTCATTGAGGTAGCGGGCAAAGCCGTCGTAGCGGCCGATATGCTCGGCTACACCGTGGGAAATTTGCAGCACGGCACGAGGCGTTTCCACCGGCAGCCACTGCATGGCGTGGAGCTGAGTCTTGCCGTCGCTGGAGAGAAAGGTGAACTCGGTGAGATTTGTCATGGAAATTTCATCCTTCCTATGGTAAAATAAGAATCATTCTATGGACAGTATATCACAAACTCACCAAAAAGAAAAGAGGAGACGGCTATGGCATCGTATATTCTGGCACTGGATCAGGGGACTACCAGCTCCCGTGCCATCGTATTTGACCGGGCGGGACAGATCGCCGCCAAGGCCCAGTATCCCTTTCCCCAGATCTATCCGCAGGCAGGCTGGGTGGAGCACGACCCCATGACCATCTGGGACACGGAGCGTCTGGCGGCGGCGGAGGCCATCCGGGGGCTGCCGGAGGGCAGCATCGCCGGCATCGGCGTCACCAACCAGCGGGAGACTACCATCGTTTGGGACAAGGCCACCGGCCAGCCGGTGTACAACGCCATCGTCTGGCAGTGCCGCCGGACGGCGGAGCTGTGCGAGGAACTGAAACGGCAGGGACTGGAGGAGCGCATCGTCTCCACCACGGGACTGCTCATCGACGCCTATTTCTCCGGTACCAAGATCCGCTGGATCCTGGATAATGTTCCCGGCGCCCGGCAGCGGGCGGAACGGGGGGAGCTGCTGTTCGGCACGGTGGAGACGTGGCTCATCTGGAAGCTGACGGGGCAGCACGTCACCGACTATTCCAACGCCTCCCGCACCATGCTCTTTGATATCCACCGGCTGTGCTGGGATGAGGAGCTGTGCCGTCTGCTGCGGATCCCCGCCTGTATGCTGCCCCGGCCGGTGGAGAACAGCGCCGTTTACGGCACGGTGCAGCCGGGGATTCCCGGCTTGGAGACGCTGGCAGGTGTGCCGGTGTGCGCTGCTGCCGGCGATCAGCAGGCAGCTCTCTTCGGGCAGGCCTGCTTCCATCCCGGTGAGGCCAAGAATACCTACGGCACCGGCTGCTTTACCCTGATGAACGTGGGGGCGGAGCCGGTCCGCAGCCGGGCGGGACTGGTAAGCTCCGTGGCATGGAGCGTAGGGGGCAGGACCACCTATGCACTGGAGGGCAGCGTCTTTAACGGCGGCAGCACCATCCAGTGGCTGCGGGACGAGCTGCGGCTGGTGGACTCCGCCCCGGAGTGCGACCGACTGGCGGAATCCGTGGAAAGCTCCGGCGGCGTGGTGGTGGTTCCGGCCTTCACCGGGATGGGGGCGCCCTATTGGGATATGTACGCCCGTGGGGCCATTCTGGGCATCACCCGTGGCACGGGCCGGGCCCATATCGCCCGTGCGGTGCTGGAGTGCATCGCCTATCAGGTGACGGATCTGATGCTGGCCATGCGGCAGGATGCCGGGTGCGACATCACGGCCCTGCGGGCCGACGGCGGCGCCAGCGTGTCGGACATCCTCATGCAGATGCAGGCAGACCTGCTGCGGATCCCGGTGGACCGCCCCGCCATGGTGGAGACCACCGCCTTCGGCGCAGCATCGCTGGCGGGCTTGGCCTGCGGTCTGTGGCGGGATACGGAGGAACTGGTGGCTCTGCGGCGCAGCCAGCGGGTGTTCCTGCCCCAGCGGCCCCAGGCGGACTGCGACGATGAGTACCGTCTGTGGAAAAAGGCTGTCAGCCGGGCCTGTCATTGGGTGGAGT
>OHAO01001278.1_pt1 | contig 17900 bp, 14 predicted proteins | sample 1577151 | NCBI WGS metagenome assembly OHAO01 (sample SAMEA3541585, study PRJEB24748) | human gut metagenome | biome: human gut; feature: human-associated habitat; material: faeces | place: China | collected 2012 | reverse complement strand
GCCAATCCTGTACGTAATTACCTTGCTGCTCAATAGCGGCAAGGTAATACTTTTTTGCTCAGAGTTAACGAAACATACATATATAATAAGTGTAAGAAAAACACAGAAGGTTAATAAATCTTTAGTGTTTATCGGGATTTATTAAAAAAAATAACTAAAATCAAAATAATACTTAAAATCAGCAAAATAGTATCAGCTTTTTTCGTAAAAGAAATGTAACTTTGCAATCGAAAATCTGTTTGCCACTTATACTTCCATAAAAAATGACTTCAGATTGGTGATGAAATGAAACAATAATAAACAACATAAACAATAACCATTATGAAATTGAATTCAACTTAACCTGTTTGTTTCCTTCGTATCTGATAGATATGTCGGGAACTAAAAGAATGACTATTTTTGATAGTCAGAGTCAACAAACGTTTAATTCTATTCAACCTAGAAAGTACTAAAGTATGAATTTGAACTTAAAAAAATCAATGCTGCTTGTGGGAGCGTTAGCATCGTTAGGCTTGAGTTATACAACTGAAGCATGGGCGGCATCTCCTAGTCAGAGCGTAAATGCTGTACAGCAGGCAAAGAAAGTAACCGGTAATGTGAGCGATGCAGAAGGTCCTATTATCGGTGCAAGTGTAGTAGAAAAGGGCAACCCAGGAAATGGTACCGTTACAGATCTTGATGGTAACTTTACCTTGAACGTAAAGCCTGGCGCTACTATTGTAATTACCTATATCGGTTACCAGAAACAGGAAATTGCTGTAGGTAACCAGTCTAGTCTTAAAATCACAATGAAGACAGACGACAAGACTCTCGATGAAGTTGTTGTCGTAGGTTATGGTGTTCAGAAGAAAAAGCTCGTTACCGGTGCAACTGTGCAGGTAAAGGGTGATGATATCTCTAAGCTTAATACTACTCAGGCGCTGGGTGCTTTGCAGAGCCAGACTCCTGGTGTAAATATTCAGGCATCATCAGGTCAGCCAGGTGATGGCTTTAAGGTTATGATTCGTGGTGCAGGTACCAATGGAAATACCGCTCCTCTTTATGTAATTGATGGCGTTTCTGGTGGTGATATCAACAACTTGAATCCTGCTGATATTGAATCTATTGACGTATTGAAGGATGCCGCATCTTGTGCCATCTACGGTTCTGCTGCTGCCAATGGTGTTATCTTGGTAACTACTAAGCAGGGTAAGCAGGGTAAAATACAGGTTTCTTATGATGGCAATGTAGGATGGTCAAACGTATACCGTTTGCCACAGATGTTGACAGCCAAGCAGTATATGCAGGTAATGGATTTGGCTCGTTACAATAGTGGTGAACAGCCACGCGATTGGTCTCAGTATTTTAATGGATACGAGGACTTGTATCAGTCATATCTTGATGGTTCTAATTCCGGAACAGATTGGATAGAGGCTATCCGCAATAAGAATGCGGTTACTACTAGTCATTCTTTGAATGTAACTGGTGGTAGTGAACGTAGTAAGTTCTCTATTGGTGCCGGTTATCAGTATCAGGACGGTGTTTTTGGTGGCCAGTATGCTAAGTCTGATTATCGCCGTTTCACTTTCCGTATCAATTCAGAGCATGTAGTTTATCGCAACAGTAAGGGACTTGACGTTATTAAGGTAGGTGAAAATGTATATTATAGCCACAAGCAAAATCAAGGTATCCAGATAGGTAATCAGTATAGCAATGCCATCTCTAACATGTTGCGTGCTAATCCATTGATTCCTATCTATAACAAGGAGGGTGGTTTCTTCGGTTACAATGACTTGAAGAGCACAGGTATGTTCAATTATACTTCTTATGCAAGTAACCCTATTGCTTCTCTTACTTATAGCCAGAGTGCAAACAACAAGAGCATGAACTTTGGATTGAACGCTGTTGGTTATATCGAGATTCAGCCTATCAAGGGATTGACCTATCGTGGACAGATTAACTATAGTCATAACTCAAATTCTTGGCGTTGCTATCTTCCTGTGTACAAGTTGAATGACCAGGGAGATCAGCGTACATCAGACCAGGCTACCAATAATGTAGGCCTCGGTTGGGGTTGGGGTACAACCAATACCTTGAATTACAAGTTTGATATCAACAAGAAGCATGACTTCGATATCCTCTTGGGTACAGAGTATGGTGAGAGCCGTCCTGATTTTGGCTATAGCCTGAATGCTACAGCTTCCAGCTCTATTTTCGGCGATTTGTCTCATGCATACATGACATTGATGAAGAACAACAAGGCTGCTACAGTTACAGGTTTGCCATATACCGATTCACGTGGTATGTCTTACTTCGGTCGTTTGAACTACAACTACGATGAGAAGTATATGTTCACAGCTATTATGCGTGCTGATGGTTCTTCTATGTTTGCTCCAGGTAAGCGTTGGGGTTATTTCCCTTCATTCTCTGGAGGTTGGGTCGTTTCCAACGAAAAGTTTATGGAGCCTTTGGCTAAGTGGTTCGACTTCTTGAAGATTCGTGCTGGTTGGGGTCAGAATGGTAACAAGAATATTTCTGCATTCCAATATGAGGCTGCGTTTGCTTATAACGAGTATAGCAATTATTCTTTCGGCAATACAAAGGATGATCCAGTTCGTGGTGCTGCTCTTACCCGTTTGGCTAACGATGAACTTACATGGGAAACATCTGAACAGCTTGACCTTGGTTTCGATGCCCGTTTCTTGAATAGCCGCTTAGGTTTGACTTTTGATTGGTATCGCAAGACTACCAAGGACCTTCTGTTGAATGTTCCTGTTTCTCCTACTACTGGTTTCAGCACTCAGATGAAGAATGCCGGTACCGTTCGCAATACCGGTGTTGAGGTTGCCTTGACCTGGAACGACAAGATTGGAAAGGACTTCAAATATAATGTGGGTTACAATATTGCATACAATAAGAATGAAGTAACCAAGGTAAATAGCTCACAGAAGTACAACTCTGGTGGTTCTGATTTGCTTGCTCAGGGTACTGGTTATATGGCTCGTTTCGAGGAAGGACATCCTATCGGCTACTTCTGGGGTTACAAGACTGCAGGTCCTATCCAGAATGAGCAGGAACTGAAGGAATATATCAGCACATTGAAGGATCAGGATCCTGCAAACTCTCATCAAGGTTCTGGATTGAAGGTTGGTGACTTGCGCTTTGTTGACACAAATGGTGATGGTATCGTCAATGATGATGATAAGACCGACTTGGGTAATCCTAACCCTGATGTAACAATGGGTATCACTCTTGGTGCTTCATATAAGGGATTCGATATCAATGTTACCGGTTATGCTGCATTGGGTCAGCAGGTGGCTCGCTCTTACCGTAAGTTTACTGACGGTGAGTATGAGAACTTTACTACAGAGGTATATAGTTATTGGAATGGCGAGGGTACATCTTATAAGTATCCACAGTTCGCAGCCATGAACCGTGGTGTGAACTGGCAGTCTATTTCTGATATTTATATTGAGGATGCTGGTTACTTCCGTTTGCAGAACCTGACAGTCGGTTACGACTTCAAGAACATCTGGAAGAATTGTCCATTCCAGCAGCTTCGTCTCTATTTTGCAGCTCAGAACCTTTTCACAATCACAGATTACAAGGGTATGGATCCTGAAAATGGTATGGCACTCAACGGCTCAGAACCTTGGGTTACTGGTGTTGATGTTGGTAACTATCCTCAACCACGTACCTTCATGGTTGGTGTAAATGTTAAGTTCTAATCTTATTAAATGAATAGCAATGAAAAAGATATTTATATTTGCAGTAGCCCTTGCAACCTTAGGATTGACCTCTTGCGATATCGACGACGTAAAGAATGTCGGCGAGATGTCAACAAGTGAGTTCCCTAAGACTGATGCAGATGCTGAGGCTATCTTAGCTGGTGTTTACCAGAACTTGAATACGATTCATGCGAATCCGCAGATGTCATTCTTATATAATGCTGCTCTTGCAAGTGATGACCAACTTGGTGGTGGTGGTACCAACGATAAGTTGATGCAGGCAGAAGATTTGCTTTGTAACTATAACGCCGATATGACGAATCAGTTCTATGCAGATCGTTATGCCGGTATTGCTCGTGCCAATAATACCATTAAGTATTTGGGGCTTTCCAGCAATATGTCTGAAGATACCAAGAATCAGGCTATTGGTGAGGCCAAGGCTCTTCGCGCCTATTACTATTATGAGTTGGCTTCTATGTATGGTAATGTGCCTTTGGTAACAGACCCGGATGCTGATTCTTCTTCTCAGGGGGATGTCAAGGTACTTTGGGGACAGATTTTACAGGATCTCTATGAGGCTTATACGGCTATGCCAGATGTAAAGAAGAACAATGGTCGTTTGGATAAATATACCGTAGCTGCAATGCTGGGACGTATATGGTTGTTCTATACTGGCTTCTATTGCAATGGTACAACGACAGCTGATTTGGTAAGTACCAATTACGCTCCTTTGACATCAGTAGAATTGCCTAATGGTACAACTCTAACAAAGGAGGAAGTTGTGAAAGCTATTGATGATTGTGTGAACAATTCCGGATACGAACTGGTTCCTGATTTCCGCAATCTCTGGGCTTACTCTAACAACAAGGTGGCTAAGGATTATCCATATGCTAAGGACAATAACCTGAAGTGGGTAGAGAATGACAATGCTGTAAATCCAGAGTCTATGTTCGCTATCAAGTTCAATAAGTTCGCTTCTTGGAGTACTACCATTGGTTATGCTAATGGTTATGCTCTTCACTTTGGTGTTCGTGGTGGTCAGGATTATGCTAATACATTCCCATTCGGTCAAGGTTGGGGTGCTGGTCCTGTAGCTCCTAACTTGGTGAAGGATTGGAAGAATGCAGATCCTGAAGGTAAGGATGTTCGTCTGAAGGCTACTGTCTGTGATGTTAATGACAAGGCTGAAATGCCTAATTATACCCGTGGTGGATGGGCTGACTTCGTTCAGGAAACTGATTACTATTCTAAGAAGTGGGCTCCTATCTGTGCAAAGAATGATGGTTCTTTTGTTGTCAAGAAGGATGATGGTACAACTGAGACTCCTGCTTATGTAGCATGTTTCGAGACCTTGATGTACCCAGGTAATTGGGATACATCTGGTGAGAACAACTTCCAGTTGAGTAATATTCACGACTTGGTTCTGATTCGTTTTGCTGATGTTCTCTTGATGCAGAGTGAGTTGAAGGAAGATGTTACTGGTATGAATAAGGTACATGAGCGTGCTACTGGTGTTGCTAACTACTATTCTTCTTATTCTTTGAAGGATTTGCAGAACGAGCGTCGTTGGGAGTTTGCCTGTGAGGGTATCCGTTGGAATGATATCCGTCGTTGGCATATTGCTCAGGTGGCTTTGGCTAAGCAGGAAAATCAGGATGTTTACTATTGTGGTAATCCTGGAAAGAACACAGCTCATAATGGTGGTTATGCAGCTCGTTATAATGCTACTGCTGGTTTCCAGAAGATGCCTGAAACTCAGGTGGCTTTGGGTACAGTTAAGCAGAATGACGGTTGGACTGCTGCTGATGCAGAGTACACTGGTTGGTAATCAACAATGTCGAATCTTAAAAATGAATTACAATGAAAAAATCAATATTATTCATGGTAATGGCAGCTGGTTTGCTTACTGCTTGTGATCCTGCAAAGGATGACGTGAGCGTACCAGGAAATAGCATTACCGCAGAACAATTGCAGGATGGCTTTTCTTTCACTCAGTATGGTGATGAGGAATATACTACTGAAGCACAGGATGGTAATTACTTCACCTTCTTTACTTCTCCTTCAAGAGTTGTTTCCATTTATCAACTTGATGACGAAGGTAATAAGAATGTGCTCGTTTCAGGCGTAGCCAATGGTAAGTTTAAGATTGTTCCAAAACGTGGAAATTCTACAGAGCAAAAGTTTTATGTAGAGACGTTGAACTTTGATGGCTCAACAGTTGTGGCGGAAAGAACTGCCAATGTCTACGTACCTTCGGATTTGACACCAGAAATGCGTCTCTTAGCTAGCGATGCGTATGGTAAGAAAATTTGGAAGTGGGATACAGAATGGCGTGAAGATGGTGGCGCATGGGGTAATGTTGGTTATGCAGCTGGTAGTGGTGCAGACTTCGCCCTCAATGGTAATGGCGCATGTTGGTTTGGCTGTGCACCAGCAGATTTGGTTGGACAGTTGGAACACTCTGATACAGGTGTGGCTACTGGCGAGGAAGATCCTAATGCGTATATGGAGTTCTATGATGACGGTAATATCATTACATATGATGGTGGTGGCAACCAGATAAGAAAAGGTAAGTATTCTGTAGAGGGATACACTGGTGAAAGAAATCATCCATCAATTGATGGTAGTCAGCAAGAATGGTCTTTAGGTACTTTGAAGACAACGGCTGGATCTATTTTGTTCCCTTTCCAAATTAACTATAACAAGGAACATCATGATGGTGTTAGATGCCCAACTAATTTTGAAATAATGCAGCTTGATGCAAACCATTTGAAACTTATTTATGTTTCTCCTGGTACAGGTTCTTGGAAAGAGGCTACTTGGTGGGCATTCAAGAGTGAGTCTGATCCTGAAAGTGCTTTGAATAATTTCGATAAGAAGGCATGGACTTGGGATACGGAGTGGCGTGATGACCATGGCGCATGGGGCAATGTTGGTTATGCAGCTGGTAGTGGTGCAGACTTCGCCCTCAATGGTAATGGCGCATGTTGGTTTGGCTGTGCACCAGCAGATTTGGTTGGACAGTTGGAACACTCTGATACAGGTGTGGCTACTGGCGAGGAAGATCCTAATGCGTATATGATATTTGATTGGAAAACAAATGCAATTACATCTTATGATGCTTCTGGTAAGCAGATTCGTCAAGGTAAGTATTCTATTACGGATTGGGGTATGGGTAAGCGTACTATAGCCTCTGTTGATGGCGGCCAGCAAGAGTGGGCTTTGGGTAAAATCCACATAGATGCGGGGGCTATCCTGTTCCCATTCCAGATAAACTATAATAAGGACCATCATGATGGTGTTAGATGTCCAACAGATTTCGAAATTATGCAGCTTGATGCTGATCATTTGAAGTTAATCTATGTATCTCCTGGAACAGGAAGTTGGAAAGAAGCAACTTGGTGGGCATTCAAGGCTAAGAAATAGAACATGAAATAATCGTTGTGATTATAATATAAATAAGGTTAGGCCTCGGCTGTAGTGATTACAGTCGGGGCTTTTTCTTTTTGCCCTATGCTGAAATTTTATCCGAAATGTTTGGTATATTCAATTATTTGTCGTACATTTGCGGAATGGTTTAAATGTTGGCTGCTATGGCAAAAGATTCTATTATTTATAATCATGATGGGATGGAACTTCCTGTTGATGATTGGAAGCATGGAGAACACTCTTTCGTGGAGTTGACGCATGTGATTCAAAGTACTCATGATGCAGCACAAACTTGTGCCGTCAAAGCTATCAATCGTATGCAGACGATGCGCAATTGGCTCATCGGCTACTATATCGTGGAGTTTGAACAGCACGGCAAAGATCGTGCTGAGTATGGTTCGCAACTTCTAAAGAAATTGGAGGAACGGGTAAATCGAAAGGGATTAAATGTTACACTGTTTAAAAATGCTCGTAACTTTTATCTGCTTTATCCACAGATGGAGGATAATTTTGTCTTTTTGAATGTTCCATTATCTAATTGCAAGGGTATTCCAAAAAGTCCGACACTGTCGGACTTTTTGAGCACAAAACTTGAAAAGGAAAAAAGTCCGACAGTGTTAGACCAATTGAAAACTTCGGGCAGCTGAATGCTTATGTTTCTTATTATCGAGAAAATGAGATGCAGCCTGGGGACAATCCTCCAATTGGTATTTTGCTCTGTACGAGAAAGGGTAAGAAAATGGTGGAGTATGCCTTGGCTGGTATGGATAACCAATTGTTTGTTTCCACTTATATGCTTCAGTTGCCCGACAAGAAAACATTGGAGGATTTCTTGTTGAAGCAGTTAGATAAAAACAAGTAAGTATAACGATTAGGTTAGGCTTCGGCTGTAGTGATTACAGTCGGGGCTTTTCTGTTTGCCTTATGCTGAAATTTTATCCGAAAAGTTTGGCAGTTACGATAAATAGTCGTAAATTTGCAGCGGTTCTAAAATTTAGTTTTATGCAGACAGTTAATTTACAATATAACGTTCCTGCAGGTTATAGTCTGGAGGAATTTGTGGCTAAGGTTAATTCTTATGTTGCCCGCTTGGCAAAGAAATGTCAGGCAGGAGAGGAGTATGAGCCAAATGAAGAAACGAAAGCGCTATTCGTGAAGCCCAGGCTCACATGGAAGCATATAAGCGAGGTGAAGAATGGGCAAAGAAAGACGTATTTGATAACGTTGATGATTTAATGGCTGATTTAATAAGGATTGAAACAGATTCTTTATCCAAGTAAGTTTAAGAAAAACTTTAGAATATACTATTATGGCAACAGCAATAAAAGCAATTCCAACCCTGTTTGGTGAAGAGGCTGTGAATTTCAAAAAATGTGCAGATGAGGTGGAACGTAAGTTCAAGGCTCAGCCTGCAATAGATTGGAATAAGAATCCAGGTGTATTAGCTGCACGTAAAATGTGGGCAGAAATGATAAAGTAATTATGGGATTCTTAGAAGATAATTGTAAACTTAGTGTTCTTATAGAAAAGATACATTCAAATGATAATTATTAATGCTTTATTAGTTGATTATCAGCAGTATTCCTTACCTTTGTTCCGAAAATCTGTGCAACTGCACAAAAAATCGGAATACAATGATTATAACTCGGCAGAAATATTTTGATATGAAATTCTTAAAATGAAACTAATATTAATAAAGGTAAGCCTTGGTTGTAGTTCTGCAGTCGGTGCTTTTCTTTTTGGATATCCTGAAATATTATCGGAAATGTTTGGCGGTTACGATAATTAGTCGTAACTTTGCAAGCGAATCAAAACAATTAAGGAGGTTTAGAAAATGGAAGAATTAAAAGATAGGTTTATACGCTTTGATTGGGCGATAAAACGACTGTTGCGTCAAAAGGCTAATTTTGGCGTTTTGGAGGGTTTCCTTACCGTATTTATAGGGGAACCAATCAAAATCGTAGATATACTGGAAAGCGAAGGTAACCAGCAGGCTGAAGATGACAAGTTCAATAGAGTTGATATCAAGGCAAAAAACAGCAAGGGCGATATCATTATAGTAGAAATTCAGAATACAAGTGAATTGTATTATCTTGAACGTGTACTCTATGGTGTGGCTAAGGCTATTACGGAACATATCAATCTTGGAAATACCTACAAGGAAGTGAAGAAGGTATATTCCATCAGTATCCTGTATTTTGATCTTGGCAAAGGCTCTGATTATATCTATGTAGGGCAGAACAATTTTGTAGGTCTGCATACGAAAGATAATCTTATTATCAGCACAAAGGAGAAGGATACTATCGTAAGAAAATCTCCAGCCGAAATCTTCCCAACTTATATGTTGGTAAGAGTGAATGAGTTTAACAAGGTAGCTGTGTCACCAATTGAGGAATGGGTGGATTATCTGAAAAATGGCGTTATCAAACCAGATACCACAGCTCCAGGTTTGCAGGAGGCACGTGAGAAGTTGAGATATTATTCTATGTCGGATGCAGAACGTCATGCTTATGATGAGCATGTCAATGCCATCATGATTCAGAATGATGTCTTGGGGAATGCAAAGCTGGAAGGTCGCGCTGAAGGTCGTGCTGAAGGTCGTGCAGAAGAAAGAAAAGAAACCGCTAAACGATTACTTGCTATGGGACTTTCTCCACAACAAGTTGCAGATGGTACCATGCTCCCTCTAGAGGAAGTTGAAAAATTGGTAGATGAAATAAAAAATAAATAAGGCTAACCCCCGGCTGCCGTTCTGCAGTCGGGGCTTTTCTTTTTTTATATGCTGAATGCTGCTCTTATTTGTCTGTTTTAACCTGCTGTGAATTGGTAAAAAGCAGGCTGTTTAATACAGACAGTTAACTGGCAAACCACAGACAGCCTACTGGCGCTTTAGCTGCTAGTGGGCTGTTTGCCTAGAACAGCCATCCCAAATGGCTTTGTTTCGTTTTAAAACAAGGCTTATGTAGAAATACTCTTCACTCTTCACCTTTCGCTCGGAATCCCCTGTGTTTATCGGCATTCCGGGCGGTGAAGAGTATTCGGGCACTCTTCACCTACTCTTCACCACTCTTCACCTCTTTGTTTCGGCGGTTTTGCGTTTCTTCTTATGCCTCGAAGCCTTCTGCCTAGGTGAAGAGTGGTGAAGAGTGGGTGAAGAGTCGCCAATAACTCTTCACCCCTTGAAACGCCCTGTTTATGGGCGTTTCAGGGTATAAGGTGAAGAGTGAAGAGTTTTTGGTCTTTCAGCCTGTACTTAAACCACATGCGAAAGTTCAGTAATTCACCCCCAAGTTGGGGGCGAAATAGAGAATGGGGTTTTTTCGTTTCATTACGTTAGCAGGATTTGACTTTTATTGCTTTTCTTCTGTACTATCTTGTATAAATGCAGAAAAAATTTGGTGTTTACGAGTTTTTATTGTACTTTTGTATGTGAATAGAGAAACTTCTGATACAAGTCCATAAACCAATATGGAACTGTAAGTAAACAACGATGATAAATATTAAACCTAAGAGTATAATGAAGAAATTGATTTTATTGATGGTTATCGCTCTGATGACCGTTACGAGTATGGTAGTAATGGCAGGTTGTAAGTCTGCCGAAAAGGGAAATTGCCGTATCCATGGTACGATGGAATCGAACCGATGGGATGGCAAGAAGATTTTCCTTGTGCCTATGTTCGGACTGCAGGATGCTGCCCATGTAGACTCTGTTGTCATCAAGGACGGCAAATTTGAATTTGTTGCCGATACTACAGAGATGATGGTGATTCGCGTAGATTATCACTATCGTGATGGGGTTCAGGACTTGCTGGTTGTTTCCGAACCGGGCGACATCAAGGTTACTGTTGGTGCCAACAGTATTTCCGGGGGAACTCCTCAGAACGATTCTCTCCAGGTATGGAAAGATCAGATCATGAAGTTTAACAGCGCCTACAACCAGCTTCGTATGCAGGCCCGTCAGGAAGGCTCTGACCAGTTGCTGATGACCAAGGGTAAGGAGATACAGAACCAGTTGAAGGAATATAACATCTCCTTCCTCAAACGTCAGCCTGCTGGAGTGTTTAAGGATTTTCTTCAGAACATGTATCCTTCTGCCAAGTAGGTTGCCTGTTGTAGAAGATGTTGATAAAAATGGGTATCCGGACTAATCTATTGAGTACATGAAAAAGTTCATTTCTAGATATGGGAAAATGACTCTGGTCGCATTGTTTGGCTTATGCATCTTCCTTTTTTGGTATTGTGGTTATCCACAAGCCTTATGTTACCAAGAGCAGAACCAGCTCTTTCTCTGGTCTGCCGACTACTTTTGGCATGACCTGAGTGTGGCAGGTGGTTTGGCTGATTATATCAGCGAGTTCCTGGTACAGTTCTATTATGTTCCAGTTTTGGGTGCTGCCATTCTGGCTCTTCTCTTCGTGGCTTTCCTGTCGCTTACCTATCAGGTAATCAGGAATTATACAGCCAAACCGTTGAAGTGGTATGGAATGCTCATAGCTCTTCTTCCTTCTATCCTGTTGCTGGAAGTGATGGGAGATATCGAAGTGCTCCTGTCTTTTCCGGTAGCTCTGACCTTAGCCCTGCTGTCAACATGGTTGATGAGTCTTGCTACCAAAAGATGGGGAGCAAGGATAGCGTGGGCAGATGTACTTCTGATACCCGTCATATTCTGGCTGATTGGAGGCGGGGCAACCTGGCTTTATGTCTTCCTCCGTGTGGCTTCTTTCCTGATACAAGTAAAGAAAGGCAAACTCCCTTCCGTTTCGATTACCTATCTTTTGTCTATTCTCTATCTCCTGGCTATCCAGCTGATTTGCTATAGTACCCTTCTGGTTCAATATCCATTGATGTCTGTGATGACAGGTATCAACTATTATCGCGTGCCTATGCAGTATCCGGGTCAGAAATGGGGATACGACAAGGACCTCTATGCTTTGCTCAAGCTGAACGAACAGGTGCGTAACGGGAAGTGGGAAGATATCATCAATGATGCGCAGGAGAATCAGGTACAGGTGTTCTATACCAGCAACTGCGTAAATCTTGCTCTTGCTCAGACCCGTCAGCTTGCCGACCGCATGTTTTCTTTCTATCAGAGTGGGGAGGATGCCTTGCTGGCTCCCCGTACCCGCGATAACATGTCGATGTATCCTACGATGGAAGCCTTTTGGCGTCTGGGGCTCGTGAATTCTTCTCTTCGCTATGCCAGCGATTTGCAGGCTTCCATCCTGAATGGAAAGATGAGTGGCAGATTGATGAAGCGCATTACCGAATGTCAGATTGTGAATGGCAAGTATGCCGTTGCACGTAAGAATATCGATCTCTTGAAACAGTCGCTCTTCTATCATGACTGGGCTGTGAAGATGGAGGCGATGCTGGGCAATGATACGGCTATCAGTCATGATCCTGATTTGGGAAGGGCTAGAAGAATGCGCTTCAAGACGGAGATGATTTATAGTTATGATGAGATTGACAAGATGATGGGATTGCTCTTCATCAACAATCCGGATAACAAAATGGCGCTCGACTATTTCATGGGGCAGATGCTCTTGAAGGGAGATATCCAGGGATTCATGCGTTATGGCAGTTGGGTACAGCAATATGGTGGCTATATGCAGATGCCTGTGGGTTATCAGGATGCTGTGAAGTGCATACAGAATCAAGGTAATGTGCCGGGTTCGCCATACGCAGAATACGTAAAACGAATGATGAGTAAACAGAAAGGAGGCGAAGAATGAAAAAGATAATTTATGCTTTCATCGCCGTATGGATGGGGATAACCGCATGTACTCCATCGGTTGAGAATCCTACCATGGTGAATCGTAAGCCTAGTATCTATCCAGACTATATTGGGGTGACCATTCCTGCTGATATTGCTCCGATGAACTTCAATATCAAAGGTGATACTGTAGATGTGGTGGATGTCGTGGCAAAAGGAAGTAAGGGCGGAGAACTGCATGTCTGTGGTGAATGGGCTGACTTCGATGTGAAAGACTGGCATCAGCTTACTGAGCAGAACGTCGGTGGCACCATCTCTTTTACCGTCTGTACCCGTAAGGATGGAAAGTGGAAGCAATATCAGGATTTCCAGATGGTGGTGAGTCCTTATCGGTTGGATGATTACGGTTTGACCTATCGCCGTATCGCTCCCGGCTACGAAGTGGGTGGCAACATCGGCATCTATCAGCGCGATATCCATACCTTTGATGAAACGGCTATCATGACAGAAACCGCCTTGCCGGGTAGATGTTTCAATTGCCATACAGCCAATCGTACTGATGCCCGACAACTGACCTGCCAGATACGTGGTGAGGGTGGAGGTACCCTGATTATGAAGGATGGCAAGCAGCAATGGATAGATACCAAGACCGATTCTACCAAGGCTGCCGGAAGCTATGCCTACTGGCATCCGGAAGGCAATTATGTGGCTTATGCAGCCAATGCCGTTCACCAGTGTTTCTTCGTGGGAACTTACAAGCCGATAGAAGTTTATCACGACTTCAGTAATATCGTGGTACTGGATACGCGTAACAATCAGCTGGTAACAGACCAGAAACTGATGACTCCCGATTGGCTGGAGATATTCCCTGCTTTCAGTGCAGATGGCAATACCTTATATTATAGTACTTCGAAGGCTTGCCGTGTACCGGCTGAGTATCTGAAAGTGAAGTGCTCGCTGGTAAGTATTCCTTTCGATGCCCAAACGGGGAAGTTTGGAGAAAAAGTGGATACGCTGCTGAATGGTCCGAAGACGAATATGAGTTACGTCTTGGCTCGTCCGTCGTATGATGGAAAATGGCTGATGTATACACGATGCAGCAGAAGCAATTTCCCTATCGTGCAACCAGATGCTGATCTGTGGATGATGAACCTGAAGACCCGGCAGACTTATCCGCTGACAGCGGTGAACAGTAAGATGAGCGAAAGCTATCATAACTGGAGCAGCAACTCGCATTGGTTTGTCTTCGTCAGCAAGCGTGGTAACGGAAACTATACCCGTCTCTACATCTCGAGTATCGATGATAAGGGTAAGGCAACCAAACCTTTCCTTCTTCCGCAGCGCAATCCGTGGAAATATTATCATGGGCTGTTTGATGCCTATAATGTACCGGATTTCACAAAGACTAAGGTGGAACTGGATATAAAGGAAACCCGCAATCAGATCTTTTCGGATGATCGTCCGAAAGTGACTGTGAGAGAATAAACGAATAAAAATTTAGATTGGAGAATCATGAAGAATTTGATGATAAAAATTTGGAAACCGCTGCTGTCGCTGCTCTTCGGTGTGGCGGTCGTGATATTTTGGGCAGTACCATTCGTAGGCGGACTCTGCTTTCAGGAACAGTATCAGATGTTTCTCTTTGATACCGGCTATTTCCTGGAGCGCATTGTGCTGCCGGGAGGATTGGCTGACTATATCAGTGAGTTTCTGGTACAGTTCTATTATATGCCTGTATTGGGCGGTGCCATCATCGCTTTGCTGCTGATGGGCATTCAGACTGCCGTATGGGGACTGATGAAACAATATGGAGCAAGGCATGATTTCCCAGGTTATCTCCTGAGTTTCCTTCCAAGTATCGCCTTATGGTGTGCCATGGGCGACCAGAATGTGTTGCTCTCTTTTGTCGTTGCACTTTTCGGAGCCTTAGTAATAGGATGGATTCATAACCGATTCCACAACCGGTTGGTAAAGGTGGTGTTCGAACTGGTTAGCACGGCATTGGTTTATTGGTTCCTGGGTCCGGTGGTATTCCTTTATGCCGCCCTGATGATAGGTGATACGTTGAAGAATGCCAAGCAGAAGGGAAATGTTTTTTCCGGAATAGGCTATTCTGCCGTCATTCTTATCCTTACTATCGCCTGGATATTATTGACCACGCAGACTTTGCAATATCCTTTGTATCGCATCTTTGCCGGACTTAATTATTATCGCTATCCGGGTACCATATCTCCGTTGCCTTTTGTTGTGATGGTATGGGCAGTAGTGATTTCTTTCCTGGGGATGATTCCGTGCCGCCAGAAATCCTTGCAGAAGTTGCAGCAATCCAAAGTGGTCATAGTATTGAGCTATGTATTGGTGATTGTGGCTTCATGGTTCGGTATCAAGGCATCTTTTGATGAGATGACCTACGACCTGATAGATTATGATTTCCTGGTTCGCACCGAACAATGGGATAAGATCATTGAGAAGGCTGAGAAGAAGCCGGCAACCACACCGCTCAGTGTATCGTGTGTGAATCTTGCCTTGAGTCAGAAGGGTGTTCTTGCCGACCGTCTTTTCGAGTTCTATCAGAATGGAGGCGAGGGCTTGTTCCCTACCTTTACCCGCGATATGATTTCGCCGGTATCTACAGCCGAAATCTTCTTCCGTCTGGGAATGGTGAATGATGCCGAAAGATATATGTTCGAGGCGCAGGAAGCGATACCGAATTATCGCAAGAGTGCCCGATTGACCCGCAGGATTATAGAGTGCGAAATCATCAACGGCAATTACAAGGTAGCAGCCAAGTTGCTCCGCAGGTTGCAGAAGACGCTCTTCTATAGCAACTGGGCGAACCAGATGATGGCGCTGCTGGGTAATGAGAAGGCAATCAACCAGCATCCTATCTATGGCAAGCTGCGCAAGTATCGCGAAAAGAAGCAGGACTTCCTCTTCAGCGACCGGGAGATGGACCAGATGTTGGGCTTGCTCTTCCTGAATGATAAGAGCAATAAGATGGCTTACGAATATCTGATGTGTTATGTACTTTTGCAGCGTGATTTAAACAAGTTCATGCAGTATTATCCATTGGGTAGATTCGTAGGCTATGACCATATCCCTCGTTCCTTCCAGGAGATTCTCATCGGCAACTGGATGAAGACACATAGCGATCCACGTACCATCCCATATAGTGTGGATGCACAGAACGTAAACAATACGCTTAATTTCATTCAGCTCTATATGCAGAATCCGAAGGATCCTCAGCTTAATCAGCAGCCGTATGTATCTAATGCCTGGCACTATGTGATGGTGCAAGGGGCTGATGAGGCTGCCGGAAAGAAGGAGGGAATGAAAGAGGTTTATTAGAATGTAGAATGATAATACTGGAATGATATGAAAACAATCAAATATCTGTTGTGTGTCCTGTTGGTTGTGATGGGGATGGCTACTCTCGATTCCTGTTGCTATCCTTCACCATGGAGTGAGGCAAAAGAAATCAAACAATTGCCTGAAATCTTTCCTGATTACATCGGGGTTACAGTTCCTGTCAACATCGCTCCGCTTAATTTCAATATGACGGATGACGATGTAGATGAAATGTTAGTGAGTGTGGCAGGATCGAAGACCATCGAGGAAATCTCTTCTTTCGGAAAAGAGTATGCGGACTTTGATGTAGAGGAGTGGCACGACTTCTTGAGAAAAAATAAGGGCGGAAAACTCACCGTCTCTGTGTTTGTATTGAAAAATGGTGAAAGGTTCAAGTATCAGGACTTCAATATCTATGTCAGCCCCTACGAGTTAAAGGACTGGGGCTTGACTTATCGTCGCATAGCTCCAGGTTATGAGGTGTATGGCAAGTTGGGCATCTATCAGCGCAACTTGAGTAATTTCGAGGAAACGGCTATCCTTGAGAATACGGCAGCACCGGGTGCCTGTCTCAATTGTCATACGGCAAACAGAACCAATCCCGATCAGTTTACCTTCCATGTCCGTGGTGACCATGGTGCAACCTTGGTTTCTCAGAACGGAAAGCGGGAGTGGCTGAAGGCTAAGAATGATTCCTTGAAGGGTTCGATGGTTTATCCTTATTGGCATCCATCGGGCAAGTATTGTGCCTACAGTACCAATACCACCCATCAGAGTTTCCATGCCGTGAAGGATGAGCGAATTGAAGTCTTCGACCAGGCATCGGATGTCTTTGTCTATGAACCTGCAACCCATGAACTGATATTGGATTCTCTCCTGATGACGAAAGACCATTACGAGACTTATCCGGTATTCTCGCCTGATGGCAAGACGCTCTACTTCTGCTCTTCTACCGCAGAGCCTATCCCAAGCGGTTACAAGGATATCAAGTATAATATCTGCAAGATAGGTTTCGATGCCGCTACGGGTAAGTTTGGCAACCAGGTGGATACCATCTTCAATGCCCGTGAACTGGGGAAGAGTGCTACCCATCCTCGTCCTTCGTATGATGGTAGGTACATCATGTTTACGATGAGCGATTATGGCTGTTTCCCTATCTGGCATAAGGAAGCGGATAACTGGCTGCTGGATTTGAAGACAGGTCAGGCTAAGCCTCTGGCTGCAGCCAATAGTAAGAATACGGACAGTTGGCACAACTGGAGCAAGGATTCACATTGGTTTGTCTTTACATCCCGCCGTGGCGACGGACTCTATACCCGTCTTTATCTTGCCTGCATTGATGATAAGGGCAATGTTAGCAAGCCATTCCTCTTGCCTCAGCGCAATCCGAAGAAGTACTACGATGAATTGCTGGATTCCTATAATACCCCAGATTTCACTTCGAAGCCAGTAGAGCTGGATGCCCGTGCGGCAGGAAATGAAATCATGAGTGATAAGAGGATTCCGACGAAGGTTAGATAACAGAATTTATAAGTGGTTTATGTACGGGCTGAAGGCCCAAAAGCTCCTAGCCCAGGGCATCGCCCTGGGTAATATAGAGATTATGCAATACGCCCTGTAAGGGCAAAAGCTTCGTCAAAATATTGGCGTTTTAAAGCTTTTGCCCTTACAGGGCGACAGGTTTGCGTCCGTAATTACCCAGG
>OHAO01001252.1_pt1 | contig 18188 bp, 19 predicted proteins | sample 1577151 | NCBI WGS metagenome assembly OHAO01 (sample SAMEA3541585, study PRJEB24748) | human gut metagenome | biome: human gut; feature: human-associated habitat; material: faeces | place: China | collected 2012 | reverse complement strand
CTCTCATTACGAATGAGATGCTCTACCAGCTGAGCTATGATGGCTTAACGGCAATATTATAATATAAACACTGCTTGCTTGGCAAGCAGTATTTTAAATTATTCGGCAGCTTTTTCTGCTTCAACCAGTTTTTTGGGTTTGCGGCCGCGGCGTTTCGGTTCGCCTGCATAGCCGTTCTTTTTAACTACTTTTATAAGTTCGGTAATAAAATGCAGTTCCTGGGCAGAGCAGTCTTTTAAGAGGTCAGCCAGTTCATTCTGGAAGATTTTTTCGCTGCGTTTAATGTTATCGCACAAAAGTTCATCCACCGATACATCAAGTACATTAGCCAAATGAATAATGGTCGGTAATCCCAGTTTGGTATTGCCGGTTTCAATGTTGCTGATATGAGGGGTGGACAGACCAATGAGATTGGCGATGTAGCCCTGAGTAACGCCTTTACGTGCACGCGCAGCTTTAATTCTTACCCCAATCGCTTTGTAATTGATATCCATATTCCCAACTCCTTTGTATTTAATTCCGACACGTACCTTCTATCAGGATAAACATGTGGTTTAAATTTAAGTAAAATAGTAATTCTTAAAGCTTATTACATTATACCCTAATATTTACCATTAGGCAATGGTTAAATTAATAAATTTATAAATTTGTTGTAATATTTTATTTTTTAGGTATAGAAAGCAGTATAACGGTAATAATAATGCAGGCCATGCCGATTAAATCTACCGCCGTAAGCGGAGTTTTAAGCCACAGCACAACGGCTATAATTGACGCCAGCGGCTCTGCGCAGCTGATGAGGCTTGCTTTGGTAGAGCCTACAACTTTAAGCCCCACCAAAAACAGCGAATAGCTTAAAACCGTAGCGCCGATAACAAGATAAATAAAGGCAATTACCGCGCCGGTATCCCAGCTGCCGGCAGGTTCAAACGGGTTTACAAAAAAGCACAAAAGTGTGCCCGAAAGAAGCTGCCCCCAGCCAACCACCAGCGTGGTACTGAATTTTTGCAGAAGGCGCATGGGCTGCACCGTATAAAACGCCAGCGATACGGCCGATATCAGGCCGATTACCAAAGCCTCCGGCGACAGTACAACATTATTGATATCGCCGTGGGTGGATATTAAAAACACGCCCACAAGTGCAAAAATAATGCCTAAAAATTCGCGCCCTTCCGGCAGGCGGCGGCTTTTAAAACTCATCCACAGCATAACAAACACCGGCGAAGTATATTGCAGCACCGTTGCCGTTGCCGCATTGCACAGCGAAATGGTGTAGTAAAAACCGAACTGCGCGCCCAAAAGCCCCAAAAAGCTGAAGGCGAGCTGGTCTTTAGTATCGCGTGTATCCGCAAAAATGCGGAAAATATTTTCGCCGCGCAAAAGCAGATAACCTAAAAAAATGAACCCTGCCAGCACCTGCCGCACCGCAATAAGCCACGGTGCCGTAACGCTGTGAAACTGGTACAAAAATTGCCCGCATACGCCGCCCAGCCCCCAGGCCGCCGCCGACAGCAGAATTAATATGACGCCGCTTTTAAATGACAAGTTTAATCTCCTTAACTCTCTTAACTATATTATAAAACAAATTGTGCCAAATTACAAAAACTGCACTGCAAAAGTTACTTGCCATAACCCTTGCGGTGCAGTTTGTTATGCCGTTAATAATGCTTTATTACAAAAGATACAGCCAGGTAAGCAGCAGGAAGGTTGGGATTAAAATGCAGCCGGACCATAACAGGTAACCGAAGAAGGTAGGCATTTTCAGCCCGCGTTCCTGCACAATGGAAAGCACCATGAAGTTAGGCGCGTTGCCGATATAACTGTTGGCACCCATAAATACCGCGCCCATGGAAATAGCCATTAAGGTTTTGGCGCCTTCCGTCATCAGCACCTGGGCTTCGCCGCCTGCCATGTTAAAGAATGCAAGGTAGGTAGGAGCGTTGTCGAGGAAGCTGGAAAGTGCACCTGTCATCCAGAAGTACATGGCGTTGTTGGCACTGCCGTCGGGGTTTGTAACAAGCGCAACAACCGGGGCAAAAGCACCGTCAAGCCCTGCACGCAGCATTTCAAGCACCGGCACAATGGTAACAAAAATGCCAAAGAACAATTTGCCTACTTCCAGAATCGGGTCCCAGCCAAACTGGTTTGCTTCGCGTACTTCTTTGCTTGTTAATTTAAGCGACAAACCTGCGGCAATCAGGAAAATAACGTCGCGCAGCACGCCTTCGCCGCTTAAATGCACGCCCAGCACGGAAAACTCAACGCCGGAATGCCAGATGCCTGCCATTAAAACAGCGCTTACGATAACGGCGAGCAGCAAAAAGTTAATTTTACCGTCGATGCCGAACGGTTCTTTCGGATAGTGGGATTCTTTTTCAAGGAATTCTTCTTTTTCTTTATTAAAGAGAATGGTATCGGCAATAAAATAAATGAGGAGCAAAAGACCTACTGCCGTTGCCATCGGCACAATTAAATGCTCGGTAGTCCAGAAGAACTCAACCCCGCGCAAAAAGCCCAAAAACAGCGGCGGGTCGCCCAAAGGCGTAAGCGAGCCGGCAATGTTTGCCACAATAAAAATGAAGAACACAAAAGTGTGCATATCGTAACGCCTGTGCGCATTAGCCGCAATAAGCGGACGGATTAACAGCATGGCCGCGCCGGTGGTGCCCATGATGTTGGCACATACAGCGCCCAGCGCCAGAAACGCAGTGTTAACCGCCGGGCGCCCGATAAAGCTTGAACGGATATGAATGCCGCCCGCAACCGTATACAGCGAGCCGACGAAAATGATAAACGGAATATAATCAGCAATAAGCGCATGCGCGATGGAGTTAACCGCCACACCGCCGCCGTAGGAAATAAACATCGGCACGGCACACGCCAGAGCCCAGAAAACAGCTACCTTGCCAAAATGATGATGCCAGAAATTAGGCACAACCAGCGGACAGATTGCAATACATAAAAGCACGCCTATAAAGGGCACGGCCCACACAAATGACAGTTCGCCGCCGTTAAGCCCCGCCGCAAATGCGGGCTGCGGCAGCATCATGGCACTGAATGCAGCCAGTGCAGCCAGATTATTGCGCTTAAACATTAAAACCACTCCCCACAAATTTATTAAACCAGCGTATTAATAACAATACTGGTATATATTTAGACAAAATTTTATAAAATCCTGCATATAGCTTATGTATACAATCAGCCTTACAGCAGGCTTATTTCTTCAAAAGTGCTTCTTTCCATGTCAAGCATCCGCTCCGCAATGGCTTTGCCGCGGTTTAAATCGGCCGTAAAACAAACCCTGCTGCGCCCCGTGCCCTGCATTTTTAAAAGCCCTGCGCGTTCCAGAAAAATTCTTGCCTGCAAGGCGGTTGCTTCCGCCGGGTCTAAAACCGTAACGCCTTCGCCGAAGCCTTTTTCAATTTCAGCACGGATAAACGGGTAATGCGTGCAGGATAAAAGCACCGTATCCACACCGGCCTCCTTCAGCGGCGCAGAATACCTCGCAACGGCGTCTTCAATTGCCGCCCCGCTGAACACTCCCTGCTCAATCAGCGGCACAAAATCGGGGCATCCCTGCGCAAAAACTTCAGCGTCCGCGTCAAGCGCGTTAACGGCAGCCTTGTGCGCGCCGCTTGCAACGGTAAAAGGCGTAGCCATTACGCCGATTTTTTTGTTTTTAGTTACGCCAAGCGCCAGCTCCGCGCCCTTGCTCATGCCGACAACGTCAAACGCATAGCCGTTTCTGATGCTTTCCGTTCCCAAAACGGTAATGGTGTTGCAGGCCACAACCAAAAGCTTAATGCCCGCGTTGTCAAGATAATCCGTCAGGTCATGCACCATGGCGCGAATTTCCTTTTCCGGGCGCTGCCCGTAAGGCGTGCGCGCCGTATCGCCGATATATAAAAAATCCTCGTGCGGCAGCGCCTGCTGCAAAACTTTCAGCACGCTCAGTCCGCCCACGCCGGAATCAATAACGCCTACCGGCAAATTTTTATCCATTATATCTCCCCCAAGGCAAAATAAAATCATAGCTCTATTATAGCCCTTTTACCTGCAATTTTATACAAAAAATTTTTATAAAAGGCATATTTTATTAAGCCAAAGATATTTTGTAATATTTTTAACAGTTTGCCGTATTTCTTTCATCAAAAACAAATTCAACGCACTTTGCCATGCGGCAGATAATCTCAAGCGCAAAAACGCGCCTTATGCTATAATAAACTCAAACTAACCTTTAAATTAAGAGGATTTTAACATGCCGCAGCAAACCGGTTCCGCCCGCAGCTACGAACTGCTTTTAATAGCCGTTATCGCCGCCAGGGCAACAAGCTTTATTTTCAGCAAAATGATTTTGGAAAGCCTTGCGCCTTTTAACCTTTTGGCAGTGCGTTTTATAATTGCCTTTGTACTTCTGGCGCTTATTTTTAATAAAGCAGTGCGCAGCCTCACCGCGCGCGATTTACTTGCGGGCACAGTTATTGGCACAGCCTTTTTTATTACCATGGCGTGCGAGATGATTGCCCTGACGCAGGCGGCATCGTCGCTCGTATCGCTCTTGGAAAACTGCGCCATTATTTTTGTGCCGCTGCTTGAAATTCTTTTATATAAAAAGCTGCCCGGCAAACTTACAGTAATCAGCACCGGCATGGCCATGCTTGGCGTTGTGCTTCTGGCACTGGGCCAGGGAGAGTTAAGCGGCGGCTTTACCTGGGGGCTTGCAGCAGGCCTTTGTTATGCGGCGGCAATAATTGTAACAGAGCGCCTTTCGCACGGCAGCACCGCCACGCTTGGCGTAGGCATAGTGCAGGTTGGCACTATGGGCGTGCTTTCGTTTTTGGCCATGCTGCTTACGGAAACGCCGCAGCTGCCGCAGTCCGGCTCGCAATGGCTGATGCTTGCCATGCTTATAATAGTATGCACCGGCTTTGGCTTTACCCTGCAGCCCATGGCGCAAAGCCATGTCACCGCCGCCCGCGCGGGATTGTTCTGCGCCGTAAGCCCTGCCATAGCCGCACTTTTAGGCGTAACTGTATTAGGCGAACCCTTCGGCACGCTTGACGTTTTGGGGCTCGTTTTAATACTCGCCAGCATTGTTATGCCGTATGTGAGGAGATAATAAAATGCAAATCATAAAAGTAACCCGCAACAAAAAACAATATTTGCCACTGCTTTTACTGGCAGACGAAGAAGAAGCAATGATTGACCGCTATCTGGAGCGCGGCACCATGTATGTGCTTGAAGATGGTGACGTTAAGGCAGAATGCCTTGTAACAGATGAAGGCGACGGCATTTTGGAAATTAAAAGCCTTGCCACGCTGCCGCAGTTTCAACGCAGCGGCTATGCCAAAGCGCTTGTTAATTTTATAGAAGCAAAATACAAGGGCCGCTTTAAAATTTTGCAGACCGGCACCGGCGACAGCCCTGCCACCGTGCCTTTTTACCAAAAGCTCGGCTTTGTACGCTCGCATATTATTAAAAACTTTTTTACCGATAATTACAGCCGCCCCATCTATGACGGCGGCGTACTGCTGACAGATATGGTTTATCTGCGCAAGCGGTTATAAAGGAGGATTACCATGGATTTACAACTTTTACCGCTTACCCCGGCCGATTTGCCGCAGTTTAAGAACGACCTGCAGGAAGCGTTTCAAAAAGCGGCTGCGGCCGAATTTAAAAATTTAACAGCCACCGTGCTGCCGGAAGCCGATATTGATAAATCGCTTAATGCGCCGGGCGCGGCAGCCTATAAAGCCGTAAGCGGCGGCAAAATGATTGGCGGCGCGATAGTTAACATCAACGCCGCAACACAGCACAACCACCTTGATTTGCTGTACGTTAAATGCGGCACCCAAAGCCGCGGCACCGGCATAGCCATCTGGCAGATGCTGGAAAAACTCTACCACGATACCAGAGAATGGGAAACCTGCACACCGTATTTTGAAAAGCGCAACATTCATTTTTACATTAACCGCTGCGGCTTCAGCGCCGTGGAATTTTTTAACCCGCACCACCCCGACCCAACCATAACGCCTGATTTGGTTGGCGGCGATTACTTTTTCCGTTTTGTAAAAAAGATGAAATAAAGGAGAAGCGTTATGCAGCTATACGAACTCGTCAATAAATATCATGTAGGCACAACTTTAAGCTGCGCCGAGGCTATGTTTAAAGCCTGCAACGAATATTACGGCTTAAACCTGCCGGAAAATACGCGGAAAATGTTCTCCATTATGGGCATCGGCATGCAAACGCAGCTTTCCTGCTGCGGCGCCTTTACCGTTGCCGTTGGCATTATCGGCCTTGTTACCGCACAGGACGGGCAGGAGGACAGCGAGAATTTTCATGGTTACAGCATGGTAACGGAACTGACGGACTTTGTTATTGAAAAGTTCGGCACGCTGCAATGCGCCACCCTGCACGATATGCAAATTGCAGGCTATGAAAACCCCTGCCACCTTATTGTGGAAGAAATTGCCAAAAAGCTGGAAGAACTGCTTGCCAAAGACGAGCTGCACAAACATTTTAACAACAACCTGCAATAAACCGGGCATACAAAAAGCACTACCCAATACGGATAGTGCTTTTATATTGCCATCTTAAGGCCTTTAATCAGCCTTTTTTAAAGATTCCGAGCGGTTTGCCAAGCGGCCAGAATACGCGCCCGAAGAAATTATTTAAAAATACCGCACCTGCGCCATACATCGAAAGCAGCGAAATCGCCAGTTCCGAATAAGCGGCAACATCGTGCGCCCAGTGTCCGCCGATACCAAGCGTATCAAGCCCCAGGCACAAAAGCAGTACATCAATCAGGAGCATATCCACAAATAAAAATGTGTTGGCTTCCGCTGCGGCAATAGTGCCGATGCACGCAAACATAAAGTACGCCAGAAAGGCAAAGCCCAGCGCCTTGGGGTCTACCCCCGCTGCCAGCCCCGCACCGAAAGTGCCGGCCTTAATCATCCAGCTCATCGCTACGCCCGACCAGAAAAAGCCGAATGCTCCGAAGATTGATGCTCCAAAAATATTCTTGTGGCAAAAATCGAAATAGGCGGCGAGCAGTTGAGCAAATGAACCGCAGACCAGTGCCCAGGGAATGACCCACGAAACATCGCTGACCACACCCAGCTTCTGCATGGATGCAACAAACGTCACCACGGAAAGTCCGAACAATCCGAGCGGAGTCGGGTCGGCGACGGCAATCTGCACCTGCCTGGTTTCATTGTTGTCTGAACTCATCGTTTATTCCTCCTTATTAAATTTTGTATTGATATGCCTTGGCATAAATACCTTTAGTGTGCCTTACACGAGATACAGCCATGTCAGCAGCAAAAAGATGGGGATTAAAATGCCCACCGACCACAGCAGGTAGCCGAAGAAGCTCGGCATTTTCAGCCCGCGGTTCTGCACAATGGCAACCACCATAAAGTTCGGCGCATTGCCGATATAGCTGTTGGCGCCCATAAATACCGAGCCCATGGAAATAGCCATCAGCGTCAGCGCGCCTTCCGTCATCAGCACGGAAGCATCGCCGCCTGCCATGTTAAAGAAGGCAAGGTAGGTCGGCGCGTTGTCCAGAAAGCCCGAAAGAGCGCCAGTCATCCAGAAGTACATGGCGTTGTTGGCCGTGCCGTCGGCGTTGGTAACCATTGCCACCACCGGTGCAAACGCGCCTGCCATACCGGCTTTTAACATCTCAAGCACCGGCACAATGGTAACAAAAATGCCGAAGAACAGCTTGCCGACTTCAAGCACAGGCTCCCAGGTAAACTGGTTCGCGCTGCGCACATCAGCAGGCGTTAAAGCCAGCGAAAGCCCTGCCGCCGCGAGGAAAATCACATCGCGCAGCACGCCCTGCCCGGTTAAATGCACGCCCAGTACGGTAAATTCCATGCCGCTGTCCCACACACCGGCCATTAAAACAGCACCAATAATTACGCCCAAAAGCGCAAAGTTAATTTTGCCCTCCACGCCAAACGGCTCTTTGGTGCAGGTGCTTTCCGCCAGTAAAAACTCATCCTTTTCTTTATTGAACAAAACGCTGTCCATCACAAAATACAGCGCCAGTAAAAGGCCCACAGCCGTCAGCATCGGCAAAATTAAATGCTCGGCCGTCCAAAAAAAGTCTACACCGCGCAAAAAGCCCAAAAACAGCGGCGGGTCGCCCAAAGGCGTAAGCGAGCCCGCAATATTGGCAACAATAAAAATAAAAAATACAAAAGTGTGCATTACATAACGGCGGCGCTCATTAGCCGCAATAAGCGGACGGATTAAGAGCATTGCCGCGCCCGTTGTACCCATAATGTTGGCAAGCACTGCGCCAAGCGCCAAAAAGCAGGTGTTGGTAAGCGGCGTGCCGGTAAAGCTGCTGCGGATATGGATGCCGCCCGCCACCGTGTACAGCGAACCTACAAAAATAATAAAGGGAATGTAATCACCGATAAGCGCATGCGCCACACTGCCTGCCGCAACACCGCCGCCGTAAATTACAAACAGCGGCACAGCGGTTGCCAGCGCCCAAAACACTGCTACCTTGCCGTAATTGCCGTGCCAGAAATGCAGCACCGCCAAAGGGCAGATGGCAATGCATAAAAGTATGCCCGCAAACGGCAGCACCCAGCCGATAGAAAGTTCCGCACCGTTAAGCCCGGCCGCAAAAGCAGGCTGCGGCAAAAATAGCGCCGCCATAAACGCCGTTAAGGCTCCCCAGAAATTTTTAACCATAGCGTAATCCTCCTGCAAAATAAGACTGCGCCTGTAATTAATATAACTCAAACTGAAAATTAATATTAAATAAAGCTGCGCACCACTATTTTACTGGATAAATTCCTACTAAGTCAATAATATTTCGGCAAATTTTCAGAAAAATTTTTTAAAGTGCAACTTCCTTCCTATATATAATATACAGCAAAAACAAAAGCTGCCGTCTGTGCCGTATGTGTGAATAAAATTCAGGCAAATACTTTCCATGCCGCAAATATTGACAGATACCGCTTACGGTGCTATGCTGAAATTTATAAGCACCGCAATGCAAACGGCAGCAAAGCGCTGCCAGACAACAGGAGGCAAAGCAAATGGTTGAAAACTGCTCGCATAACTGCGAAGGCTGCACCGAAAATTGCAGCGAACGTACAAAAGAAAGTTTTTTGGAAAAACCTAACGAAATGAGCCACATAAAAAAAGTAATAGGCGTAGTCAGCGGCAAAGGCGGCGTTGGCAAATCGCTCGTAACCTCGCTTTTGGCAGTACTGGCCCATCGCAAAGGCTATAAAACAGCAATTATGGATGCCGATATCACAGGCCCTTCCATCCCCAAGGCTTTTGGCCTGCACGGCCACGCCGAAACAAGCGAATGGGGCCTGTTTCCGGTAAAAACCGCGGCAGGCACAAGCGTTATGTCGCTTAACCTGCTGATGAAAAACGAAACCGACCCGGTTGTATGGCGCGGCCCACTGATTTCCGGCGCCGTTAAACAGTTTTGGACAGACGTAATCTGGGGCGATGTTGACTACATGTTTATTGACATGCCTCCCGGCACCGGCGACGTGGCGCTGACAGTATTCCAGTCCATTCCCGTGGACGGCATTGTTATAGTTGCCTCGCCGCAGGAACTTGTAGGCATGATTGTTGAAAAAGCAGTTAATATGGCTAAAATGATGGATGTGCCGGTACTGGCACTGGTTGAAAACATGAGCTACATTACCTGCCCCGACTGCGGAAAGGAAATACATGTTTTCGGTGAAAGCCACATTGATGAAATTGCCCAGAAGCACGGTGTTGAAACCGTTGCCCACATGCCGATTGACCCGGCACTTGCAGCCGCCTGTGACGCAGGCACGATAGAAAGCTTTAACGGCGCATGGCTTGACGGCGTACTTGAAAAACTGACAACTGAAAATAAATAATTAAAAAGCAATTACTGCCCCATTTTTAGGACGGTAATTGCTTTTTAGTTGCGTTATGTTATAATAATTACTGCAAAAAGAGAGATTTCTGATGGTCGGTTCCTCCCAATGCAGGGAGGTGGCAGTACATGAGCACATACGAAGCTTTGTCTTTAATGATTGCTTTCGGTATTCTTGTAGCTACCATTATTTCTGGCAAGCGCTGAGTTTTTAGAACTTTGGCGTAAAATGAAATAAGACCGCCAAAGTCTGGCAGCCTTTCTTTCAAACTCAAAATTTACAAGGAGAGGGCTGACGGGCAAACATCAGATTATCTCTCTTTTTGTATTATACAACAAACAAACAGCATTTGCAAACAGCTTTTAGCATTTTGCCAAACTTACATTACCAAAATATACACGCAGCCCAACAACAGCAGCCCGGTAATTACGCGCATGGCAATAATCATAGTGCGGCCTGTATTTTTATTTATCTTTGCAGCATAATAGGTAAACAAATGCCAGTTAAAAATCCACAAAGTAAATGCCGGCAAAATAACACCGCTGTTAAAAAACACTCCGTAAACAACCACAAGCATGCTTAAAATATTTAACAGATTGGAAAACAAAAATAAAGTACACGTTCCGCCGCCGTTAAACATTTCCCGGCGGCTGTTTTTTAACTGTTTTACCGAATTTAAAATCTGTACAGCGCCAATCAGCGCCACCAAACCCCATACTTGTTCCATAATAAACTCCAAAAATTAAATTTTTATAATTTTAACCTGCTGTACTTTGCCGCCAACAAAAATAACTTAACTGCTTACTTCGCCGTTAAGCCGCCGTCTACGGTGACGATGCTGCCGGTCATAAAGCTGTTGGCCGGGCTTAAAAGCGAGCAGATTACGTGCGCCACTTCCTCCGCACGCCCAACGCGCCCCATTGGGTAGGCTTCCGCAACATCCGCCAGTGTATAGCTGCCGCCTGCCGCTTCAAGCTGACGCTGCAAAAGCGGCGTATCAATATCGGCAGGGCATACGCAGTTAACCCGCAGGCGCGGCGCTGTATCCAGCGCCATGGCGCGGGTAAACGCCACCACCGCCCCTTTGCTGGCGCAGTAGGCAGCACAGCCGTAGTTGCCGCTCACCCCTGCGTCCGAAGCTACGTTTACCACCGCGCCCCCTGCTGCCATGTATGGCAGCAGCGCCTGCGTTAAAAACACCGTGCCTTTTACGTTCACGCCAAAAATTTCATCAAACTCGGTTTCAGTCAGCATTTCCATACTCTGCTCGCGGTAAATGCCTGCACTGTTTACCAAAAAATCAACGCTGCCGGCATTTTTTATCTGCGCTGCCGCAGCTTTACAGCTGGCAACATTTGCAACATCACATTTTATAAAATGCACTTTTTCTCCATATTTTTCTTTAAGCTCCGCCAAAAGCTGCGGCCGTTCCGTGCGTGCCAAAAGCCACACTTCCGCGCCGTCCGCCAAAAGCGTACGCGCCGCCGCAAGCCCTATGCCGCTGGTGCCGCCGCTTATTACGGCGTGCCTGCCGTTACATCCGTAATTCATTTTCCGCATCCTCTCCTGCTGGCGGCAATATCATAATTACCGCGGTTTCTTCATCAGGCACGCTTTCCATGCTCACTTTAATATTGTGGCGCAGGGCTATTTCCCGGGCAATAGCAAGCCCAAGCCCGCTGCCGTTTTTATTGGCTTCGCCGCGTGTTTTATAAAAACGTTCAAACACATACGGCAAATCTTCCTGTTTTACGCCGCTACCGTGGTCCGTCACCGTCAGCCTGTCGCCCAAAAGGCGCAGCTCCACGGTGCCGCCTTCGTGGCTGAACTTAATGCTGTTGTCCAAAAATATCATCAGCATCTGCCGCAGGCGGCCGTAGTCGCCTTCCATAAGGTAAACATTCCTGTCCAGTTTAACGTCAACGTGCACGCCTTTTTTCTGCCCCAGCTGCTTGCTGGCACGGGCGGCGTCCTGCACTACATCGCACAAATTAATGTTTTCCTTTTCAATGGGGAAATCCGTATTCTGCAAGCGCGACAAATCCAGCAAATCGTTAATCAGCCGCTGCAAAAACAGGCTTTCCTTCAGCATTTGCCTGTAATACTGCTCCACTTCTTCCTTATCGGTAACAACTTTGTCGTTCAGCGCTTCCAGGCTGCCGCGGATAACCGTTACCGGCGTGCGCAGTTCGTGCGATATGTTGGCAATGAAGCTGCGGCGCAGTTTTTCCAGCTTGCGCCCTGCCTCGTCGGCGTCCAGAAGGCGGCTGCCCAGTTCGTCAAGCGTGGCGGCAAGCGCGCCTATTTCGTCATTCTGCTTGATGCTGCAGCGTTCCGTATAATCGTGCTCTGCCATTTTCTGCGCCACTTCCTTCATACGGTTTAAGGGGCGCGTAAACTTCCAGCTGAACAGCACGCTTAAAAACGATACCAGCAAAAGCGCAATGGCGCAGGATAAAAGCAGGATTCTTACGCCTTCCCACGTTGCGGACTGCAAGCCCTGCACGGGGTAATGCAGAAGCACTGCCGCCTGGATAGCGCCGTTTTCGTCGTATACAGGTGCAGCGGCGCAAAGCATGGTTTCCTCACGCACGGGGTTAAAATCTTCCGCTACCGATACCGTACCGGCAAACGCCTGCTCCACGCAGTTGCGTGTAACATCGGACAGCTGCTCAAAAGTAACGCTGCGGCGCGGGAACTCCTTCAGCGGCGGCACCTGAGCCTGCGTATCTGCGTGCATCATCCTCCGGTGCATGCCCATATGGTGGTTCATGCGCTGCGGCAGTTTCAGTTCGCGGTCACTGTTAACAACCCACACGTCTTCCATGGTGATGTTGTTAATGTAACTTATAAAGCGCGTATTGGCAATGCCGCCGCGCCTTTCCAGCCAGCCTGCATTTTCGCTCAGCACTTCGGCAATGCGCACAGCGCGCTGTTTAATTTCCGTGCTTTTTATATCCACCGTATGCTCGCGGAAAAAATGCGCAAAGCTGCCGCCTACCACCAGTGCAAACACCAAAAGCACTGCTGCAAAATACAATGTAAGTTTTAAAGCTATTTTGTTATGCATTTGCTTTCTCCTCAAAGCGGTAACCTACACCCCAAATGGTTTTTATTTCCCAGCCGGGATGCTCAAACTTATCCAGCTTAGCACGCATGCGCTTAATGTGCGAATCCACCGTACGGCTGTCACCGTAATAATCATAGCCCCACAGGCTGTCCAGAAGGTTATCGCGCGAAAAGACCTTGCTGCTGTTTTTGGCAAGAGTCCATAAAAGCTCAACCTCTTTTTTCGTCAGCGGCACCTCGCTGCCATTTACGGTTACGGCATATTTGTCCAAATCAATCATTAAATTGCTGTACCTGTAAATATTATGCGCAGTTTTTTCCTCGCGCGGCTGCATGCGGCGCAAAATTGCACGCACACGTGCCATCACCTCGCCCGCGCTGAAAGGCTTTATAATATAATCGTCGGCGCCGATATCAAGCCCCATGATTTTTTCAAAATCTTCGCCGCGGGCAGTAACCATAATTACCGGCACCAGCGATTTTCCGCGCAGGCGGCGGCACACTTCAAAGCCGTCTACTTTCGGCATCATAACATCTAAAAGCACCATGGCAATATCCGGCTCATGCTCGTCAAACAGGCGCAAAGCCTCCTCGCCGTCAAGCGCAACTACCGGTTCAAAACCTTCTTTACGCGCATAGTTGGATAGAATGGAAGTAATTTGTTTATTATCATCAGCAATCAGCATTTTTGCCACTGCCATCACCTCTCTGCACAAAACTTACCTATATTATACATATTTTTGCGCAGAAATTTAACCCTTACATCAGCCCAAAGGCGGCAGTTTTTTTACTTTTTGCTTTAATTGCTGATATAATATTAACAGTAAAATGTGGCTAAAAAACCACAAAACAAAATATTTTTGCCATAATTTTGCCACAAGCACACTGTACAATAAAGACAAGCTAAAGAGCATAACAAATAAGCATAAATTAAAGGAGTGACCTGATATGTTGAAAAGCAAATTATTCAAATCCTTAGTAGTTGCAGGTTTAATCACCGCCATCAGCGTACCGGTTTTTGCAGCAGGCCAAACCGAACAGGTTCAGCCCACCATGCGCGATAAAGTAGAAAAAATTCTGAGCGAAGGCGATACCGATGCACGCCGCCCGATGCCTCTGCGCCGCGGCACTCCGCTTACCCCCGAGCAGCGCGCCGAGCGTGATGCTGCAAGGCTGGCATGGATGGAAATGACCCCGCAGCAGAAATTTGAACAGCGCCAGAAATGGCATGACGAATTTTTAAGCAAACTGCTGGCAGAAAAACGCGAAGCTATCGAAAAACGCGAAGCCGAAGCCAGAGCAAAATGGGCCAGCATGAGCGAAGAACAAAAACAGAACGCACTGAAAGATATGTTCCGCGGCCCGCGCGGAAACTTCCGCGGACTGCACTGCGGCTGGGGCCCTGGTTATGGCCGCCACCATGGCGAAGGACGCTATGACCGCGACCGCCACTATGACCGCTACCACCACGACGGCCACTGCGACTGGGGCGATGAATGCCCGTTCTACAACGAGGATAAATAACCCCGCAAATAACCAGACAGCACAATAAATAACCTAATAGCAGATTTGAAAGATCCATAAACCTTTCCCCTTCTAACCAAAAACCGGCATCATAACGATGCCGGTTTTATTGTTTTACAACGATGCTATTTTAATGGTTTTACCCATGGCGTGCAGGATTTTAAAAATGTTATTTAAACTTGGGTTAATTTTGCCATTCTCTATTTTTGCTATGGTAGACTGGGAAATACCGGTCTTTTTGCTTAAATCAATCTGCGTTAAATTTACCGCCTTTCTTGCCTCAACAATTTGCAGCAAAAAATCTGCGCGTTCTTTAATTATCTCTAACTCATCAGCGGTATAAATTTCATTAAAAAAATCATCTACACTGCTTCCACTATATTTGGTGTTAATTTTAACATTTGCTTCTTTCATTTTATTCACCTCTTTTATCTGCCAATCAATAATTTATATCTGCTCAATGCTTTTTGTATATCTTTTTTAGGAGTTTTCTGCGTTGTCTTTTTAAATATATGAAGCAAATATATCTGATTTTCTAAAATACAGCAATAAAAAATACGCCTGTTTTTTGGACGCAGTTCCCATATAGGGCCTTGCAAATGTTTGATATAAGGTTCACCAAAAACATTACCCTTGGCTTTTAACATCATTAATAATTCTGATATTGTGTCTAATGTATCACGCGTAACTTTTTCATTTGTCAATGCCGTGTCTTTCAGATATTCTCTGACAGGTTCACGGCCATTAGCCGTTTTAAAAAATTTAATTTCAAAATTTGATTCCACACACCCCTGCCTTTCCGTATCCGCTTTTTATTCTTTTCAGGAATATTTTAATGGATATTTCATTAAAAAGCAAGAAAGAAAAAACTATTAATATTTAAGCAACAACTGCATAAATTTTGAACTTATCATAAAAAACAGTTCCAAACTTGCATTTTTCCTAAGAATTATTGCAAGTATACTTATAATAATTGCCGGAAATTATTTATTTTTCAGCAATTTATTAGATTATGAAACAATTAAATAAAGCTATTTATTTGCCATAAAATATATGCAGTGCTATACTAAATTATATACACTCGCCGAAAGGATGAACGCAATGGAAAAAGAATTTGAATATGTAGAATCAACTTCTTCCGGACAAATTTTACGCAAAAAAGCAAAAAGCACGCGCATACCTTATGAACATCAAATAAAAGCTATGCAATGCCTTGATAAAATAAATGAAAGCCCGTCCTTTGCTACAATGGTAGTTTTGCCGACTGGCGGCGGCAAAACTTACACGGCTTCCGTATGGCTGTTAAAGAATGCCATTAACAAAAAGAAAAAAGTTTTGTGGATTGCACACCGCCAAATGCTTTTAGACCAGGCACTGGAATCCTTTGCCAATCACGCATGTTTAGATTATATCCCGAATATTTCGTCTTTTAACTTTCGTATAGTTTCCGGTGCGGAAAGACACGGCAGAACCATTGACATTAACACAGACGACCAGCTTGTAATCGCAAGTAAAGACAGTATCGGCAGAAATTTAAAATGCCTTGATAACTGGCTGACAAATGAAAATGTACTTTATTTCGTTATTGATGAAGCTCACCACTCTATCGCTAAAACATACCGTAAAATAATTGACCATGTTAAAGAACTTGTTCCAAATTTAAAAATTATTGGTTTAACAGCAACACCATTCCGTACAAGCAAAAAAGAAGAAGGTTTGCTTTCTAAAATTTTTACTGATGGCGTTGATTTAAAGAAAAATGACCCTGTTTTCGGTGATTTAGGTTTAGCCTATGCTATTAATTTAAAAGAACTCATTAAAAGACAGATTCTTTCAACACCTATTTTTGAACACTACTACACAGAAGAACGATATGGTGATGATTTAAGCGTTGATGAATGGAATACTATTCAGCATTTTGACAGTATACCAGAAAAAATTGCCCAACAAATGGTGCAAAGTAAAGAGCGTAACAATCTTATTGTAAAAACCTATAAAGAAAAACAAAAAGAATACGGTCAGACTCTTGTTTTTGCTGTAAATATTGCCCATGCAATACAATTAAAAACCTTGTTTGAACAAGCCGGAATTAAAGCCGATTACATTGTTTCATCACTAGTCGACCTTATCACTCTTGTAAATTTAAGCAAAGAAAATGAAAGAAAAATACAAGATTACCGCGATGGCAAACTGCAAGTTTTAATTAACGTAAATATTTTAACGGAAGGCGTAGACTTACCGCAGACGCAAACAGTCTTTCTTGCCCGTCCGACTGTTTCAACAATTTTAATGACGCAAATGGTTGGCAGAGCTTTGCGCGGCGTTAAAGCTGGCGGTACGCCTAATGCCTATATCGTTTCCTTTATTGATAACTGGAATGAACACATTGCCTGGGTTAACCCAGAAAGCCTGTTTGAAGGCAGTAATGATTTCTTTGACCAAGACTCCGGCAAGCGTATTAAACGCGATATGATGTTGATAGCTGTTTCAAAAATTGAAGAATTTGCCAAACTTTTAAGTGGTATGGCTGGACCTTTAGAAAACGTGCCATTTATGGAACGTATACCTTTAGGTATGTACACATTCAGTTATGAGGACAGTAATTCTGAAAATCAAGGAATTGACTATACCTGCGAAGTAATGGTTTATAACAGTACAGAAAAATCCTATCAGGACTTTATCAACTATCTGCCTGAACTTTTCAAAAAATATAATTGTACTGACACAGATACGCTGCCTGATGAAATTTTATTTAAAATGGAAGCAGAATGCCACGATAAATTCTTTAAATATGAAACAATTCCTCCTTATGCAGAGGAAGACGTGCTTAATATTTTAAAATACTATGACCAATTTGCTGCTGCACCACCATTTTATTCTTTTGATTATATTAATAAAAAGAAGCTTGATATAACTCAAATAGCTAAACACATTATTAATGAAGATATGGGAAGTAAAAAAGAAAAAGATTATATCGATTCACTTTGGAGCAACAACGATGAGAATCTTTTGCGTCTTTTCTTTAATGATAAAATATTCTTTGTAAATCAGTTAACTTTAGAAAAAAATAAAATAGTTGATGATAAGATCATCTTGGACTCACTATTTAAACCTGCAACTCTAGAAGACGAACTGCCGGTCTAGTCCGCTCAAAGACCCCAAAAACATTACCGGATTGCCTATAAAATTAGAAAATTTGACATTAGGAGAAATAAAAAGAGTTGCACCAAAATATGAACAATATCTCCGTAATACAGCTTTCGAAAAATCGAAAAATACGGAGGGTAAATTCCAGTGTGCACACTGCGGTTTAACGGGTGATACCAGAAAAGGCTTTGAAGTTGACCATATTACACCTATGAATAAAGGCGGCAAAAGTGTTCCCGAAAACCTGCAAATACTTTGCAGAAGCTGTAACCGCAAAAAGAGCGATAAATAATGGTAACACTTAAAGAATTAAAGCCATTTTATTATACTGCTCTTGATTTAGGCGTTATTTTATCAAAAGCAAACTTAACAGTTATCGAGTTTTCCAATGTTTTAAAGCAGATAGCTGAAAACGAAAAAGATTTAATCGCGCTTAAATACAAAAATGACCGTCGGAAATTATTTTTAGCGGCCTCATATTGGAGTTATTATTTTGTCGATAAAGAAGCACTCGATGCTGAATTTCCGGCAATCAAAAAGCTATTAAGC
>OHAO01001226.1_pt1 | contig 18390 bp, 17 predicted proteins | sample 1577151 | NCBI WGS metagenome assembly OHAO01 (sample SAMEA3541585, study PRJEB24748) | human gut metagenome | biome: human gut; feature: human-associated habitat; material: faeces | place: China | collected 2012 | reverse complement strand
ACGTCTGTAAATCGTGTTCTTTAATATTGTAAGTTATCAGTCTTATAATCCCCCATATAAAATATGGTATAACTAAAAGTTTAAGATTCTTACTCCAAAAAATCTTGTCTTCGTTCTCTCTATGAAATAAAAAGCCAGATATAAAAAAGAACAGCTGAACACTGAATGAATAAGTTATAAATCGCAAAATGGGGGGGTGAAATGTCCTAAGATTATTGCATACATGCCGATAACCTTCATCCAATCTACAAATACCAAATGTTTCCTACCTTGTGTCATACTATTTCAGTTCTTTATATACTTCCTCTTATGCTTCATCCACGCATCACTCATACATTTCGGCATACAGTTTTTGAATGGTTGAATCCATCCATAACGCATATACACCCATAACAAAGCCAATGGATAATACCATTTATCATTTACATGATGAATACGCAATCCTTCCTTTCTAAGGAGAAGAGGATTGGTTGCAGAAAGACCATACTGTCCATTATAAGAAGCAACGACCTCATCAATGTATTGATACTTAACACCATCAGTATGTAGCCTATAAAACAAGTCGTGATCTGCAACAATACGATAGCTCATATCAAATTGATAATGCTGCATCAACTTTGTCAGAACAAAACAACTTTGATGGCAAAACGGCATAACAGGATTATCCTTCAAATAATCTTCATACTTAGCTATACCAGTTCCAAAATCATACATCTGGCAAGTATTACCAAACACGACACCAACTTCAGCTTTAATACTATGCGAAAAAAACAGTGCAAGGGTATCATTTCTATAAAATGTATCACCAGCATTCATGAAGTTTATCCACAATCCTTCGGCCATCTTTGCTCCTTTATTCATTGCATCGTACGTTCCTCTATCCTTTTCAGAAACATAGCGAAATTTAATTCCTTTGGCTTTGAATTTGTTGTCATAAGACTTCAGCAGATCTACAGTTCCATCTCTGCTACCACCATCAATAACCAGATACTCCATATCAGTATAAGTCTGAGCAAATACAGAATCAAGAGTTTTTTTCAAATCATTTTTAGAATTAAAGCAAACCGTTATGACTGTAACATTCATTTTTTATTTTTGTTATCGTTAATAATAGCCTCATAAACACGAAAAGCACAATGCTGTGTATCAAAATCCTTTTCTAAAGCAATAGACTGTCGTCCCATCTTATCCAAATTCTGAAGATGAAAATAGCCTAATGCTTCAATTATGCTTGCTTGATCAAACGTGTCGAAAGTTATACCATTCTCCCCCTTATGCACCAATTCTGGATAACATCCATTATATACAGATGTCGCAACAGGCAATCCACAAGCCATTGCCTCAGGAATCACCAGACTCCAGTTGTCCTCTATAGTAGGGATTATAAACACGTCAGCTATAGCATAATATTTATAGATATCAGCATAATCCACCCGTCCTGTAAACACGATACTCTCACAAGAACTATAGCAATTTCTGAATTCTTCAAGTTGATTACCACTACCAACTAATAATAAAATATCAGAAGGATTTGATTCCTTATGCCTAAGCCAGGCTTCCAACAAGAACTTCACACCCTTACGTTCTGCAATTTGCCCTACAAACAAATAAAGCAAGCCCTTGTCATCCTTTACGTATTTGCACTTTAACAGTTCCTTTTCTTTTGCAGACATTGAAGAAATGCCATTCCGTAAGAAGCTCGCATCTGCACTCATACCGCCAATATGTATCTTTGATGACTGAACGCCTAAAGACTCTAAATACTTTTTCGTTTCCGATCCATTCACCAAGAAACCTGCAAAATACTTATTAAAGAACTTTCTCTGCCATGTCTTTAGGTTTCCTGTATTACGCTCAGTATGAAGTGTACGTTCATATCCGAGATATACAGGAATACGATGTATTAATCCATAAAGCAAGACCAAAGGTGTCCACTGAAAATAGCCTTCAGTAATCAGTACGTCCGGCATTATCTTATTAATGGCTTTGAATATACCATGAGTAAATGGTATGCGTTTACCCTTCTCTATATCAGGCATTACATCCCATTTCATGGAGTTGGTATCAAATACATGATCTGTTGTCAGCTCGATAGCATTATCACCAAGTTCTGCCTTTATCTGTTTGCAAAACTCTTCCTTTCTACACATTTGATAACGCACAGGTGAATACATCACATAAAACTCGCCTTCAAACAACTTTACAAGTTCCTTATAAAAAGGCAGACGATACTCAAAGAAAACAGGGTTACAATATAATACTTTCATCGTCTTATACTATTAATGATAGTATCTTGTTTTATATATACAAATATAAATATTATTAAAGCATAAATAGGTGGAGATACCGGCGACCATTCGGAACCAATAACAGGAAAACTATTTGCATTAACAAACATTGCAATTATAGCAGGGAAACAAGTCAATGCGTATGGATTCTTTCTTAAAGAATATTTCCAGCATATCCAACATTGTTTCCATAAGAAATACAACCATATAAACAATCCTATCAGACCTGTATTAACCAAAACAGAAATCATCATGTTGTGTGCTGTATTTGTTGCAAAAGCAATATATCTTGATGCTATGGCACCTTTCTCGCCGACAATAAATCCGTAGCCTACTAAAGGACTGTCCTTCCACCCTTCAATATACGCTTCCCAAAGTTCTCGCCTACCAGAACCCGACTCTATCATTTCTTGGCTTTTATGTCCAAAGACAATGCTGTAAATAATATCACCCCATAATTGATAGGCTCCATAAAAAGCTACTGCCACAACTAATGCCAGTCCTAAATTTATGCCCTTTCTGCTTGTGCTAAAGAAAAAGAACAATCCTATTATGAGCGACATCCAGCTGGCTGTAGATGTTCCAAGTATTATTGTTAAAGCTGATACAACAAAATGATGTTTTACATGTTTGCTTTGAAACAATTTATAACGTACTCCACCTAACAATAGAAGCATCTCTGTTATAGCCAATAAAGGAAACGCATTATCGTGCCCCAAGCCCGACCTTAAAAACATGATTAGATAGACCACATTGCAGAATGTCAAACTAACGATAACAAAAGAAAAACGCTCTTTTATCGTTTTTAGGCAATGCATGATATACATTACGGCAAAAAAACTGACAATTACTTCTACTGCTTTATAACCTGCCACAGCAAGAGACTGCCACCCTGCCCATAAGACACTAATTGCTGCAAAATAATAATAAAGTAAAAAAGGGGAGTTATACCTTATCTCCTGCTTTATTTTTCCCATTTTTGCTAACAACAATGCACCAAGAATAATTGTCATTAATATTGCTACGGAGGCACTTGCATCTACAGAAGAGTAGGCATCCATGTCTCTTGCTCTATTAAACAATGTCTTACGCAAAATGCAGACTATCATTAACGCCAAAAACAACTTCTGTTTTTTTAGCGGCTTCAATTCTGTTTTTATATCTGACAACATAATTTTATTTTAAAGAATTTATAAGAACAGCAATACAGCGTTTCCTTTCTGTACTGATTTTTAGATTGACAGCTTGCCAATCTATTTCTCCCGTAGGATTATTGCACATTCTATTTGTTAGACCTGTAAATTCCAATAAACTATTAAAACGAGAGTTGCCCCTTTCACTATTTTGCAATACGCAAAAAGGGCGATTAAAAAGTATGGAAAACACAGTTCCGTGAAAGCTGTCCGTTACCACATAACTGCTATTATCGATCAATCTAAGCCATTTTTCAATAGACATAACCTTTTGTCCTGTTTCTGAAATACCAATATTAACGATACTTAGATTGTGCTTGGAAGCTAAGTTTTCCACTATCTGTTTTTTCTCTTTGTCACTGTCGAGTAAATATGCCAACAAATAGTTTTTCGCTTTTCTCTCTTCATGCTCCCCAATATGGGCTAAATTCTTATATATTTGCGGTGTCAAGAGCATCGTTGGATCAATGACCCATTCTGCATTGCAATCTAAGATGTCACGACATATTTTTATACCACTTTTTTCTCTTGTTGAAACATAAGTAAACTTGCTTAATAGTGACTTGCATTTGTCAACAATATCAAGAGACGGTCTCCAGTCATCCACTCCAAAAGAAGCGGCATAAGCAACTCTCTGAACATTCCAATCTTTTGCAAAATCAAGAAAATACAACAACTGGTCGCAGTAAAGTCCTCTCCATACTTGGTCACTTCCAACGACTATTGCGTCAAACGTGTCAGAATGGACTCTTTGAAGCGAAATTTGCTGTGGAATATATTTCTGGATGAAAGGTACAAGAACCTCCATTTTATCCCTCAGTTCCAATTGTGGATGTCTTTTCTTGTAAAAGCCAAGGCTTTTAAGCATTTGCCACGTTACAACTGAAAGTTTTTCTCTCAAAGATGTTATCTCATACATTTTTCCGTCTATAAGCGACACCTCATGCCCTAAATTTTGCAATGTAGTATACAAGGCATAAGCTTGCAAGATACCTCCATAATTTGTATGCAAGGGCAATGTCAATATTCCGATTTTCATTTTTGCAGTTTTTGTTTCGTTATCTTTAAAAGTCTTTTCTTTATATGATCCCATAAATTAATATTCAACTCATCTTCAATCAAAGCTGAAACATCTGTTCTATATTGTAGTTTACGGAAGAAACGCTTTCTATGAAGATGTTCCTCTGTTTTATCGTAAAAAGCCCCGTTCCATTTTTTAGATTCCACAAAATCTGTTTCTATGATATTGGCATTTAGGTCTTCAAAAGCGCATGAGCCCTTTTCTGTATTTATTAAAACCAAACTTACACCTTCGTTATCATCAAAAGAAGAATTTATGTCTCTTATAGCCCAATGGTCACCTATTGTTATGTCTGCCCCAGAATGTCCATTCCTGGCTGAACACTGATAGCATGAAGGACGTAACGACATATCTGAAAGGAAAGCCCTCATATATATATTCTCGGAAAAAACAGAATCTACTAATACTTCTTTTCCTCTTTTTATTATTATGCTAAAATTTTTCCAACCTCTTTTCTTATTACGAAAAGAAATATTTGTTAATGATGATACGTCATTCCGTGAGATTTCTTCTATATATTTTTTCCATAAAAGAGGACTAGGTGCGCCATGACATAGATAATCAACAAACAACAAATTTTCATAGTCATGTTTTAAAAACTTTCTTAAACCAGCAATTTGACATGATGAGCCAGAATATAGAACTTTTCTTCCAGAAGAAAGAAAATCTTTAACCTTACTATATGTATCTCCAATATCACATTTCACATATTTAGAGCCTCTAAATTTATCCAGTCCCTCAATATTTTCTGTATAATCCATCACTACTTGCCAATGACTATCAAATCTTGCACCAAAAACAACTCCTTTTTGAGACAATACCTTCTCGGCTAGAAGAGAAAATACACCGCCAGAAGAACTTTCTTTCCTTATATCTAAATTTTTATTTTTGACTGCATAACAGTTTATAGGGAGCCTACATTCCAAAGGGTTTATATCAGGACATGCTTTTTCGCATAGACCACAATTGATACAATTCTTTAAATCAACTTTAGGATATAAAAAACCTTCATTGTCGCTAAACATATTTATACAATGTTTCGGACATATTTGTTGACATGCAGTACAGCCTGAACATTTTTTTTTGTCTTTTATGTTAATTGGCATATATTATTTTTTTCTAATCAGTATCTTTAATGCTCTCTTTACAAAACGATTCCATGTTCTTTGTAACAAATAGTTTAATGAATAAAGCAAAGCAGCCCTACTTTTCGTCTTTATTGAAAGCTGGAACAATGATAAAAAAACAGCTTTTGTTGACACATATAAGTTATTAAGGCTTCTCTTTCTATTTGTCAAACTATCTAAAGAACCAACACATAAGCAATATGTATATTTATTGATATATAAACACTTATGTACGTGTTTTAGGTATTGACATACAAATATCTGATCTTCTCCCAAACTTATTTCTTTTGAAAACTTAATGCCGTTTTCCTTTATTATTTGATTTAAAAAGCACTTGTTTGTAACTAAATACTTAGGATTTGCACTAAAGCTCTTTTTAAAATATTCGTTGACTATTTGTTTGTTCCCTTTAACCTCTACATTTTGCCCCCCCGTTTTTCAATATCAAGACCAACTCCAGTCATAAGGAAGTCATATTCCTTTGGTAAAAGATCAGCCAAATCTTCAAAATGGTTAGGACTGACAAAATCATCAGAATCTACAAACGTAACCCAGATTCCAGAACATTTTGCTAAACCTAAATTTCTTGCACTGCTAACACCACCATTTTTCTTATAATAGTAATTGAAGCGTGAATCCAAAAGCTCATACTTCTTACATATTTCTTTAGAGGCATCAGTACTTCCATCATCAATCAAAAGAACCTCATAGTTCTGCATTTTCATTGACAGAATACTATCTAAACACCTTGATAATGTTTTCTCGCGATTATATATTGGTACAATAATAGAAAGATTCATACTATATAAACTTGCCAATTTTTATGATTAGTTTATTAAATAAATTCATAAGATAAGAACGGTTGCAAAAGTCCTGAGAACGGGCTTTCATTGCACAATTAAATATATCAGGCCATGTCAAAATTCCATTTTCCAAGCAAACCTCCAGAAAACGAGCCATGTCTCTATGGCATTTATCCATATCTGAGGACACTCCCCCATCTTCCATATAAGAGACTGCGAAAGGAAGGATTTTAACTGAACATTTATTTTCTACTACAGCTTTTATCCAAAAAACCCAATCTGCACAAATTCTATAATTCTCATCATAATTACCACACCTTCCAAATAAACTACGTTTTATAAACGTTGCTTGATGAGGAAGAGTTGAACTAAGAAAAAATTCCATGTTCATTTCATCAACATGTAATTTGGGGGAAATTCCTTTCCGCTTTGTCTCGATATTAATAAAACGCTGTCGTCCTACCAACAAGTCTTCATCTGTGGTTATGTTATTTTCAAAAACACGTGAAAGAACATGTTTGTCAATAAAGTAATCACCAGAATTAAGGAATAATAGATATTCTCCATGTGCAAAAGCAATACCTTTATTCATTGCATTGTAAATACCATTATCTTTTTCACTAACCCAAAATGAAATTACAGACTCATTTCTTTTTATTATCTCCACACTATCATCAATGGATCCTCCATCAATAACAATGTATTCGATATCACGATAAGACTGTTTGGCAATACTATTAATTGTCCGCTCTAAACCTTGGCAATTATTATAGTTTACCGTAATTATTGATAATTTACTCATATATCAATCTATAACTATTCTTTGTTTTTTTCTTCGTAATCTTTGTACAAAACGAAATATGCTTACATACATCTTATACAAGCATTCATTCTCTATAAACAATACATATTTCATTGGAGTAACCTTTTTTAACCAAGGATTCTCATTCAGTAATTCAACAGTCTCTTTATAGTAAGCATTTACCATTTTGATTTCTGGGAACAAAAGAGTTGAAGTATAATCAATGAAACGATGTTTGATCAGCTGTTTCTTCAATTTAGGGCATAATGCCAGAATGTGTTTGTCTATTTCGTCATTGAAATCCCTAATATAATTAAATCCCCATATTTTAGTATGCATAACAGACTCTTCGTTCATAGAATAAACATAAAACCTCTCCGGCACACTAATAAATTTATGACATGAAGCCATTACTTTTATATTGAAGAGCAAATCTTCGCCAATTTTAAATCGGGAATCAATGTTAAAACATTCATCAGTTATTATTCCTTTACGGAAGAAAGCACTATGTATATAAGGAAGAAGTCTGCTACTCAATAATAAGTTATAAGCCGAAGCGACATCATACACTTCACCTATAAAATTATTATCATAGTTAATACGTTGCTTATCCGTAAGATACCAACCGCCAGCCTTTACAATATCGTAATCTTTAAAAAGCCAAGCTAAGATTTCATCATTTAAAATTACAGAATCGTCAGCATCAACAAAACAAACATAATCTCCATTAGCCTTATTCCAACCAAGTTTACGAGCGGCATTTACACCTTTATTTGTTTGACTAAAAAGAAAGGCATTGCTTTTGTTAGCAATCTTCTTTGCCACGTCTTCTGTACCATCCGTACTTCCATCATTCACCATTATTATTTCATATGGTACTGTGCATGTATTCTCTATACTTGCAACAACAGAATCTAACGTCTTTGCAGCATTAAAACATGGTATGATAAAAGATATTAGCATATTTACTTAGAATTATACAGATTGAAATACTTTGGCATTACATTCTTTTGATCAAATTGCAAAGCAAATTCCCTGCTCTTTTCTCCTGCATTATCAAATGCAAAATTCAAAATTGCATCACGCAATGCTTCATAGTTTTTTCTTGGAACTACAACACCTGCATTAGGCGCGACAGTTTCTTTAGTTCCTTCAGAGTCAAATGCGACGACAGGTGTTCCGCATGCTTGACATTCCAAATTTACCGTAGGGAAATTATCTGCCAAAGTAGGATTTACAAACAAATCAGCAGCTGTATAAAATTGAAGAAGTTCCTCTCTGTCTACTCTTGGGAATACAGAAATACGGTCACAATCTTTAAAACTATCTACGTCACGGTCAATACATCCTACCCATATGAAATAATACTTATCTGGAAGGTCTTTGAAGAGACGATGCAAAAACGAACGTCCTTTCAGTTCCCATATAGGATTTCCAACAGATAGCAGTATTATTTTATCTGGAGAAATACCATATTTCTCTCTCACATTCTGCTCAACGGGATGAAACATATCTAAATTGATACCATTATTAATGACTACACATGGCTTATTCTTGAGATATGATTTCTCTACAAGCGTACTCATCCATTTTGATGGTGTTACTATCGTAAGGTTCTTTATTTTTCCTATTGTTTTCTTTCTGTAATTGTGCGTAATATCAATAAGGTAAAGAAACTTATGAGTTGGTACAATAAATGTGTTACTACAATTTTTTCCTTCACATTTTCTTTGCCACTCTTCGCACCCGACAAAAACAGGACAAGGACAGCATCCTGTCATTACACGAGCATCATGAAATGTCCATACTGCCTTAATATTATGTTTGTTTATATAATTACAAAGCAACCCCATATTGAGAAACCAATCGTTTGCTACATGTAGATGGATTACATCAGGATGTATCTTGTCCAACTTTTTTAGAAAGCGTTTTGTCGCAAACCATGAGAACATATCCTGCAAGCCAAAACAATCAAACATCAGACTATGAATCTTACATGATATAGAATCACCAACCATAATATCATGTTCTTGTATCTTTTTCCCTTTTACATATTTAATTGCAAAATATGCCTTTCCTCCATCCTTCTCAACCATTTCCTTGGCAGCAGAAAACCATTGACCAATAAGATCATTGGGTTTGTATGATGAATGTATATATACGATATTCATATCACTATAAATCTTTAGTTAACCAATCCTAACCTACGCATAACCGCGAGCTGTATTCTATCATACCAATAGAATAGAATCTGTGGGAAACGTGGTTTATGACGAATTTCAAACGAAGCTGTGTCAAAGTTCATCATAGAGAGTCTTTCTATATCACTTTTCCTCACAGAACGTCCAAAAAGCAATCCTGCCTCACGAAGTGTTCGTAAACGACGCGTTACAAATATGTCAGGATGATATGATAAGCAATAATTGCCATATGTTTCAAATTCGCTAAAAGCTTGCTGGTCCTTTCCACTAGTAGCGTTTAAAATCTTTTCAAACCAGTATCTACCTTCTACTTTAGAACATGAAATAGCATTCAACAATTCCTTCATCACATCAACATCTATCGGCATATGTTCAGCTATAAACGAATAATCCGCCAACCTGCGAAATCCCAAAAGTCGTTCGATAGTATCAAAATACGGTGTATGATTCTCATCTTTAGCAGTTAGAAGATATTTTCCATTATCAAAATACGATAATTGATGCAATGGTATGGTATCCGAATCCCAAATTAAATACCGTTGCTTGGCATATTTACTTAATGCAAATCCCATTTTAAGGAACTGTTGCAAATACCAACCAGGATATTTTTGACATGAAAAGTGTTTCTGCATTGTAGTACGGACAACTTTCATAGAAAGCCCATCTACCATTTTATCTTCATCAACAAAAATAACATTACGTTTTCCCAGCCATTTATCAGAGAAGAAGATACGATTCTTTACATTACTAATTATATATATGTATTCATCATTAGTCTGAAGATATTTACGAATATATTTAATATTCGTCTTCACTATATGATGGTCTTTTGCAGACAAACAAATAACTACATCCATATCTATTTTTTAACAGAGATATTCCAATCCCATTTTTAATCTAAGTTTTTCACAAGTTTCAACATCCTCTTGACATTCTATTGTCCATGGCTCGCAGTCTTTTAAAACTTTTGCAGGCACACCACCTATAAGCTTGTTTTCTGCCTCAAAGCACTTATTAACAAAACTACATGCAGAAATTTTGCATCCATCCCCAATCTTTATATGATGCGCAACTACAACATTTGTTGATATATAGCATTTATTGCCTATTTCTTTCAAATCACCATCTGCAAATGTCGTTAGATTCATAAGACAACAGTAATTTCCTATTTTGGTAGCACCATTCAAAACAATACTTCCATGATGAGGAATACGACATCCATAGCCAATACTATATAGAGGTATTTCAAATCCCAATTGATACCCTAAACGATCATAACGTATCTTGTAATAAAGATAAACAAAATACCAAAAAGGATTTTTCTTATAGGGGGGTAGCATACAATTCTAACTTTCTTAAAGTTACCATATATTGCTTTAGTTTGGAAGGATAAAATAAGCGTCCAAACCAAGAACGATGCCATGCATATTTATTCATGATAGCATCAGCCTTTATAAAAAAAATTGTTTCTTTCCTCGTCCTCATTTTTAGAAATATTTAAATCCAATTTTAACTAAGCAAAACATAATAAACCACGAAATACTTAATGACAGTACGAACATCAAAGAAAATGCTAATATAGCATTATGCACATACATATTGTACATCCAAGGGATATAGAACAAAGTAAATATCACAACGTGATGCAAAAGATATATTCCAAAAGAACTTCGATTTAGACTCTTTAATATTCTGCTTTTCACTTCAGAATCATTCATTAATGCTAATAACATGAAATTAAAGAAAAATGTGTAAAGAGTCTGAATACCTAAAGCAAAGGTTAACAGCCACATACCTATCATTGATATAGCCATTACTTTTTTACGCAACAAGCTATAGTTTCTTTGCACAAGTCCCCCCCCAATAAAGAAAATATAATAATTTAATAGATGTTCGACTATCTCATTTGTTTCAAAGCCTATTTTCGCTTTAATAATATAAAGACTGTATGTTAACACCCCAATAAGTAACAACCATCTTTCTTTTATCTTATAAAACAATATAGAGAAAGTAAACATTATAAACAGGTCACGTACAAACCACAAGTGCCCAGATGCAGATGAAACTCCAATGTTTGGCAGTCGTAAGCACATGATTAATGTATACATCAAACAATATGGAACAATCAAGCGGTCAAACTTTTTCCAAAAAGTTTTCAGTTTGTCAGAATAGTGTTCTTTGTAAGAATAAAACAACATTCCTGAAATCATAAAAAATGTAGGGAGCATTGTATTACTTAAACCTCGCAAGAAAACAAAATCCACAATCGTTTTAGCTTCATTTATATCACCAACATATCCTGCCCACTGCCACATATAATAAGGACAAGCACAATGGTATGCTACTATTACTAAGGTAGCAAAAACACGAATTCTAAGTATTGAATTAGACATTATTTAATTCCTAATAAAGATTTTACTTTATACATTGTACTAAAATATTTTCTAACAACCAGATACACGAACTTATAATAATAGAAAATACCATATTTATCTTTCAGGCATTTGCCCCCCCCGATATAGGTATGACATCCTTCGTTTATGTATTGTCCCATTTTCGCCTTTTGCCAAAAAGACTTATTTGCAAACTCCATATTGAAGATAAAATCCTTGGCCTTGTCATTATTCTGTATCTTACTAAGTTCTGCAAATTCACCATGGTGAATAAAGGTCACTTGTGGAGTGAAGGCTACGGTATTTCCACGAAATAGGTTTAACTCAAAGTCAGCATCTTCATAACGCGAGAGTGTTTCATTATAAGGCTTGTCACCCAATAATGCCTTTTGATATATACATGCTCCACTTGCAAATATAGCTTGATTACCTAACAAAGCCTTAATAAAGTTCTTGAAGCACATTTCTTGATCCGTTCTCAACTCTATATCATGCACTGTCCCATCGCATTCTTTTACGCTGATATTGGAAGCGGCAAGTTTTACTTTGTACTTATTCACCAGATACAGCAATGTTTCAATATTTGTAGGCATCATTTCATCGTCTGCATCGAGAAAAATAATCCATTCCCCATTTGCTTTTGACAAGCCGAAATTTCTTGCAGAACTGACACCACCGTTTTCTTTTTTATAATATCTAATTCTCTTATCCTTTTTAGCTAATTCTTTTACTATAGACGCACTTCTATCGGTTGATCCATCATCTGAGACTATTATTTCAAAATCACAATACGTCTGTTTTATTACAGAAAATAAAGTCTGCTCAATAGCAAATTCTTTATTATATAAAGGTATTATTATCGAAACCATATTATTTTTATTTTGTTTTTTAAAATATTGACTTTATTCAAAATCATTTGTTTTTCATTTTTTCTTAAACCTAAGAAAAAGAATACAAAAATAGAAATTATTATTATAAATACACAAAGTAGCAAAGAAGTTACAATACTTTGTGGATGAATTAATTTATGGAGACCATATCCTAATATTCCCATAAGTACAGATACTTCTGTTATAGGAAAAACCACATAAAACAAATAAGTTTTTAAAGACAAATCTATCATTTTACGCAACAATATGGCATGAACAACAAAAACAACGATATGCATAAACAGGTATACATAAAATGCGGAAACAGGACTATATCCCATTTTTAACACCATCCAAGTTAACGGCAAAACCATGGTAAAAACTAAAGCTTCTGCTAATTGAAACGTTTTTATTTTACCTGTTGCCTGGGCTGCAATTACTTGTGGATTACATAATGCATTCACTGCTGTTGTCAAAAGAAGCAATCTTACAAAACTTACTGTATAACATGGAACTTTTTTCAACCAAAAACCTAAGATATTATCTGCTTCTACAATAATTGGTAATGAAATAACAAATATTAAAAAATATGAAAATTTAGAACTTGCAAATATCAGTTTATGCATATATTCTATGTTACCAGCTGCATAAGACTTATAAATCTGAGGATTTAGAGCCATCTGAAAATTTGAGCTTAAAGAACCTACTTTGCTAAGAACAGTACTTGCAACACCTTTGGCAGCATTCACTAAAGGTCCAAAAAACTGGTTTAATAAGATATTATGACCAGTTGTCATAAATAATGCTGCACTGGTACCGATTAAATTCCATCCTGCAAAAGTAAACATCTTCGAAAATATCTGTTTGTCATATTGGAAAGAAAAATTAATCTGTGGTAATTTAAAAACGCCATAAAAAGCATAGCATCCTTGAATTATAAACTGTGTACCAAGCATTAAAACAGAGTACAAAACAAGTCGATCAACGAAGCCCCATTCAAGAGCAAAAACAATCAGTAATTTTAATACAACACCTAATATTGATATATAAGAATATATAGACATTTTTTCATACGCAATAATTGCAGCATTAAAAGGTACACTCATTACCGATATTACCATGCTCAATATTGAAGTTTGATACACCCATTGAGCAGCCTCCATCCTGTCAGATGGTATCGTCAATTTAGAACAAACAAACCATAATCCAACAGTTTCACTTATCAATAAAATGGCAATAGCCAACAAACCATGTATGGATAGAGAATTTCCAAAAACTTTATTTAGTTTTTCAAAGTTTTTTCGTCCTAACTCAAATGTTATATTTCGAGTAGTTGATGACTGTAAAGCACCATTAAACATCCACAACATCACAACTACTCCACCTACAACATTATAAATACCATAATCCTCAGCTCCTAATTTATCCAACACCAATCTTGCAGTATACAGGCTGATAAAAACCGTAAACAACATTCTGATATATAAGATAAATGTATTTTTCGCTATTCGCTTGTTATTTTCCGATGTTTGAGAAGTTTCTTTATTATTTACCATTATCATGCAATATGTATAGTTTGTATTCCTTATTGTTTGAAAGCTTTACATATTGATAAAATACATATTTTCAAAGCAACAATTACAAAAGCAATCAAACTTATTATTCTACAATAGTTTATTTCCAGACAGTAAAAAGAAAATGCTGCCAACATTATTTCCAAGAAATAACATCCACAACTCTTAACTCTTTCTCGTTGCGGCGTAACCGGCGATGGCAGCGTAGCAGATGAGGGGGGATGAGGAAGGCGATGGACATACTACCTGTAGTATCAGCTATGTATCCCATCAATACCGGAGCTATCGCTCCTCCCACTATCGTCATGATGAGCAAGGAAGAGGCTAACTTAGTCTGGGTTCCCGCATCTCTTAATGCTAAAGAGAAAATCGTTGGGAACATGATGCTCTCTCCCAAATACAAGGCGAAGAAAGCAATGAGGGATAAGGTTCCACTACATACCACCACTATCAATGTGGCGATAAATGTAAGGATGGAACAGGCCAGAAGGACCAGCTTCGGCTGGATATAACTCATTGCCACACCACCAGCCAATCTTCCGATAAAGAATAATCCCATACCGCCAAAAGCGAGATAGAGACTGGCGGTCTGCTTCTCAATATGAATGCTCTCTTCTGCATAGTTGATAAAGAAACTGTTCACACCCGTCTGGGCTGCCACATAGAGGAATAAGGTGAGCATACCGAAAGCGAATGCCATCGCCTTCATCGGCTTCTCCTCTATCTTCTCGTTCGTATCTGCCTCATGCGCTCTCCTTGGGTCGGGCAATGTTATCCTTGACAGAATCAATGCCACAGAAAGAACAAAGATACCCACCAGAGCATAAGGAATGGCCATGTTGACACCAGCAAACAGCAGTTGTCCGCCAACCAGTGGTCCCACAATCCAACCTATGCCATTGAGCGATTGCGACAGGTTGATTCTACTCTCCGCCTTATCGGGATGTCCCAATACCGTGGTATAGGGATTGGCACTCGTCTCAAGACAGGTTAAGCCGCACCCTATCACAAACAAGGACAGTACGAAGAAGTAGAAGCTGTTGATTTCACTTCCCGGTATGAACATCAGAGAACCGATGCCAAACAGAACCAGCCCGGTAATCACTCCCCTACGATATCCCCACTTCTGGATAATCCATCCCGCTGGCAGAGCCATAAGGAAGTAGGCTCCATAGACGGCTGCCTGCGTCAGTGCCGACATCGTCTTGCTAATATGGAAGGATTCCTGAAAATGAGGATTCAGAACTTCCAGGATGCCATGGGCAAAGCCCCACATGAAGAAGAGGCTGCTGATAATGAGGAAGGGAACCAGATAGTTATGCCCTTCGTATCTGAAGATGGATAGCTTCATCTTATTAAAACTTTCTTAGCCATTGGCTTTTGATTGATTTACCTTGTTTACTATTCAACAATTCTTATTTGCCGAATTCTTTGATTCTCTGTTCTTCCTTTAGCTGGCAAACCAACAGTTGTCCGTGCTTCTCGGCTATGATGTAGCCGTGCAAGCCTTGAACTACTACCTTGGTCTCATCTGCGACGTGGACTACGCAGTTGTTGCAATCGTAGAGGCGGATGTCTTTGCCAACCTTAGCATTACCTGCCTCGTCCTGTGGAAGGAGGGTGCGGAGGCTGCCCCAGCTGCCAAGGTCGCTCCAGCCGAACTCGGAGGGGAGGGTGAAGATGTCTTTCGACTTCTCCATTACTGCATAATCGATGCTGATCTTGTCGCAGGTAGGGAAGAGTCGGCCTACGATCTCTTTTTCTTGGTCGGTGTAAAATGATGGTGCCATCTCGTCCATGATGCTAGCAAGGTTTGGCTGGAAGGTGCGGATTGCCTTGCTGATGGTATCAATGTTCCATACGAAGATGCCAGCGTTCCAATAGTAATTGCCAGCGGCAAGGTAGTGCTCGGCGGTGGTGAGGTCGGGCTTTTCCTTGAAAGCTTCCACCTTATATATCTCGTCTACGTCCGTGAGGTCGGCTGTGGCGATGTAGCCATAGCCTGTTTCTGGGCGGCTTGGCTTGATGCCAATGGTCACGATGGCTTCTTTGTCGGAAGTATAGCTCAATGCCTTGCTCAATACTCGCTGATACTCGGTGGTATTGATTACCAGGGCATCGGATGGTGTCACCACGATGTTGGCTGCAGGATGCTTCTTCTGGATCTTCCAACAGGCATAAGCAATACATGGAGCCGTATTGCGAGCCTCCGGCTCGGCGAGAATATTGTCTGTAGGCATGTCAGGTATCTGCTCCTTGACTATGCTGATGTATTTCTCGTTGGTCACCACCCACATGTTCTCCACAGGGCAGATGGGCTTGAGGCGGTCGACGGTGAGCTGAATGAGGGAACGACCGACACCCATCACATCAATGAACTGCTTTGGGTAATCGGGGGTTGACATTGGCCAGAAGCGGCTGCCTACGCCGCCAGCCATGATTATGATTTGTATGTCGTTGAAATTAGCCATAAGACATTTATTTCATAAAGAACATTCGAAAATATAGAAGCCATGTGTTAAGCTATTCGCTTGTTGTTATATTTTGATTGAGACATAAAAATTATTTGCAATGACTAATTTCGTGTTTTTTCTCTATACCACTTAGATGTGTCGTAAAGACGGAACTTGCAATTAGAACAAGCATTAACTAAATCGTCTTCAGATATTTTATCAAAGACAAAAGAGTAGAAACTAGGATTGGATTCTCTGTCAAATTCTCTTGCTATTTGCTTCTTCCAATCATAATTTATACCTTCCCGATACTTTGTGAACATATCTGATATAAAACTTGCTACATTCTCCAATATAGCATTGTCATCTTCATCTTCAATATTCAGTTTGGAAAGCAAATCGATGAAGAAATCAGACAAACCACTGCTTTTGGGAACAATAATACCATAAGAACTTCTTATTGCATCATAATTATCAACAAACAATTGTTCTGTTGATGTCTGCACAAACATCATGTTTCTTCCCATTCCGTATCTCCGTTGTCGCTTGTCTGTATCAACAACAATCCATTTGTCTCCTTTTTCTTTGAGTGACCAATATAAATCCAAACGTCGTTGCTCTTCATTAATGCTAATCTTGGCTATCTCAAATTTTGACAAAATAAGATCGTCCATCAAATTGTAGTATCTCTGCTTGCAAAGAAGCATGTCTATATCCTTCAAGTGTGCTTGTTCTTCTCCATACAATGTCTTCAACAAAGAAATGGCAGATTTATCAGTTGACTTGATTTCCTTTAACAGTCTGTTTGCGGCAGCAAACGCCTCACTTTCCATTGTCCAAAAATGCCCATTTTTCTCCAAGTCTTTCAAAGAACAAAATTTCCGTTTGTCTTCCTTCTCTATCAGAAGAATGGGTCACATGAAAAAACGTGTGGCTTATGCGTAGATTTTTGTCAATCTGAACAGGAAAAACTTTCTATCTATGATGCCACGCAACAGAGCCCTGAATTGTTTCACTTTTGCATTAAAGACCCCAATTCGGGATAAAATAGCGATTAGTTGCGTGTGAAGACAGATACGTGAATTCTCTTCCCATGCCATCAGACATGGGCTATATATAAAGAATCGAAAGAGATTATTCTGTCCTTAGAACAATGTAAGTTGCTTCGTGTCTTCGATGCAGTATCCTTGCAATGCCTTTGGCTTGTTATCAAAGAAACAATATGCTCCCAAGGCTGAAATAAGGTTCATGATAAAGTTGCTTACAGATCTATGGCGTGAATGTACAATCTGTGCCGTATTCTTCAGCATGTCGTTAATGGTTTCGATAATGTATCTCTTACGCAGCATCATTCTGTCATAGAACGGCATTAGCTTGTTTTTCATGTTTACGCGCAATCCTGTCACCAGCTGTATTCCATCCTCAAAGAGGAAGTCAAACAGCTTCTGTGAAATATAGCCTTTGTCAGCGAACAGCTTGCCATACAAACGTTTAGCAAGAACCTTGAACACATTCGGGTCCTTGTCGCTGACATTTGCACCAGTAAGTACAAACGCTATTATCTCGCCTCTGTCATTGCACGCAAGGTGGAGCTTAAAGCCATGAC
>OHAO01001212.1_pt1 | contig 18574 bp, 18 predicted proteins | sample 1577151 | NCBI WGS metagenome assembly OHAO01 (sample SAMEA3541585, study PRJEB24748) | human gut metagenome | biome: human gut; feature: human-associated habitat; material: faeces | place: China | collected 2012 | reverse complement strand
TCTGCTGTGGAATTTCAGAGGTACAGTCATCACCCCATTTCTGCTGCTTATCAGACATCTCTTACCCAAATAAGGACTACTCCATATTATCAAAGCCGCAAAAATCATTACTATAATTGCACATAATGAAATAAGCAGCCAACGAACAATTTTTCTTCCCGTGGCTTTCCTTTGCGCCAACTGCAAGTTTATCACTTCCAGTTTTTCGGAAATAGCTTTTAGGCCATCAACCTCTGTTTCTATAACGGTTTCTCCCAGCAATGTGCTCACAGGTATTTCAAGCACTTCCGACAGGGAGATCAACATATCAGAGTCGGGAACCGACAATCCCTGCTCCCATTTTGAAATGGTTTGCCGCACCACATTCAGCTTGATCGCAAGTTCCTCCTGCGATAGCCCTTTTGATTTTCTGATGGCTTTGATGTTTTCACATAACATAGGGAATGAACTCCTTTCTGGTTAACGCCATTGTACGAGAAACAGCCTGTTTTCGCAAGCAACGTATATTAACATTTGCGTTCAGACTGTGCAGGCGGCTTTTGGCTTCTTTCTTTTGCGGCAGGCAAGATTTGTTGATTCCTGCGGCACGTATCCAAACCGGCAAATTACGCAAAGCTGCCACAGGTATGCGGCAAATTACCTTCCTCTTACGGCTGCGCTCAGTTTGGTGAAGCCGACGGAATTGGGGTCGCCACCGCTGATCTTGAAACGGGGCCCTGGATTTCTCTGGTTGCATTTTCCGTCTTCTCATACTATAATGAAATATTTGGTAAGGAATTGCAGGTTTTTGGGCAACCTCATGGTATTCCCACAGAATCATCAGCGGCGCGCTGGCAGTGCGCTTCAGATAAGGAGTCTTTTCATGATGAACAATCTCCATCCCATCCGCGACTATATCGTCCCCGGCAAGCGGGCCCATCTGGTGGGCATCGGCGGCGTGTCCATGTGCCCCCTGGCGGAGGTGCTGCGGGGCATGGGCCTCCATGTCCAGGGCTCCGACATGACGGAGAGCGACACGGTCCGCCACCTCCGGTCCTTGGGCATCCCCGTGGCCATCGGCCACAACGCCGAAAACCTGGGGGACTGCGATCTGGTGGTCCGCACCGCTGCCGTCCACGACAGCAACCCGGAGATCGCCGGTGCCGTGGCCCGGGGTATCCCCGTGTACGAGCGGGCCCAGGCCTGGGGTGCCATCATGCAGCGGTATCCCAACGCGCTGTGCGTGGCCGGTACCCACGGCAAAACCACCACCACCTCCATGTGCACCCACATCTTCATGGCGGCGGAGGCGGATCCCACGGTGATGATCGGCGGCACCCTGCCCCTGCTCCACGCCGGCTATCGGGTGGGCCAGGGGGACACCATCATCCTGGAGTCCTGTGAGTACTGCAACAGCTTCCTCAGCTTCTTCCCCACCGTGGCAGTGATTTTGAACGTGGAGGAGGACCACCTGGACTTCTTCAAGGATCTGACCGACATCCAGCACTCCTTCCGCCGGTTTGCGGAGCTGGTGCTCTCTCCGGCATAAGAGATCGTATCGAAATCTATCTTATGAAAGGGTACTTCCAAAGATTCCGCGAACTCACAGGCAAATGCCTCATCCCGATCCGACTCCTCCCCACGCAAATGAAAGTTACAATGAAGCGCTATACACGGATATCCCAAACGCACCAATACGCCCAACAAAGCCACAGAATCGGCACCACCGCTCAATCCGACCAAAACCGGACGATCCTCGGATAACAGCCGGTACTTCTCTATATATAAACGTATCGTATGTATCATAACATCTTTGTATTAAAAACAATAATGGCCCTAGCCGGTTTTAGCTAGAGCCATTACTTATAGATCTTTTGAATTAATCTTCTACACCTGCTAATTCCGGGTCGATCATAATACGACCACAGTATTCGCAAACAATAATTTTCTTACGCAACTTGATATCCAATTGCTTCTGAGGCGGGATCTTGTTAAAGCAACCACCGCAAGCGCCACGTTGCACATAAACAACAGCCAAACCGTTACGAGCACCTTTACGGATACGCTTGAAAGCGGTCAACAAACGAGGTTCGATAGTGGCTTCCAGCTTCTTCGCTTTCTCACGAAGTTTCTCCTCATCCTGCTTTGTCTCGGAAATGATCTGCTCCAACTCGCTCTTTTTCTGAACCAAGTCAGCCTTACGGCCTTCCAGCTTCTCAGTCAGTTCAGCGATATCTTTTTTCTTAGCGTCTACCGCCTCTCCGAACTCACGGATTTTCTTCTCTGAGAACTCAATTTCCAAACCTTGGAACTCGATCTCCTTGGACAGGTTATCAAACTCCCGGTTATTACGCACATTATCTAATTGTGCCTTATAGCGATCTATCAATGTGGTAGATTCCGTGATCTTATGCTTTTGCTCAACAACAGAAGCCTCAAACTCCTTGATCTCCGCCTGATAGTTCTGGAGACGTGTTTCCAGTCCTGCGATCTCGTCCTCCAAGTCTTGAACCTCCAGAGGAAGCTCACCACGAAGGGTCTTGATCTTATCAATTTCAGTCATCATCGTCTGAAGTTGATACAGCGTAGAAAGCTTTTCTTCAACCGTATATTCCTTTTCAGCTGATTGTTTATCTGTAGCCATTCTATAAATATTTTACTGGGTTTGAATTAACATTCGAAAAATGTACCGCAAAGGTAGGGAATTTTTTCGATATTATGTTATAAAATATGTCTTTTGTACAGATTTCCGATTCATAATGACCGATAACCGCCAGTAGAATCCGGTCCTCCACATCGTAAAAATCGTTGTACTTTGCCTCCCCCGTTATAAAGACATCGGCACCATACGCGATAGCGTCCTTGATCAAGAAAGCGCCGCTGCCTCCGCAGATAGCGACCTCTCGGATAGGCTTACCAGTAAATGGGGAATGCTTCACGCAACCGACGTTAAACAGGGCCTTGATCCGCAACAAGAAACTCAACTCATCTTCCTCGGCAGGCAACTCTCCCACTACACCGGAACCTGCCTGTTCCCATGTGTTTGATAACGAATAAAAATCAAAAGCCGGCTCCTCATACGGATGAACGGATAACAGGGCACGGGTCACCGCCGTCTTCTTGAATGCCGGAAAGATCATCTCGATACGCACCTCTTTCTCTACATGCAACTCGCCGATCTCACCACAAAACGGATTGCATCCCGCATTGGCACGGAATGTTCCCTCGCCATGTAAATTATAACTGCAAGCATCATAGTTCCCGATACTTCCCGCACCGGCATTGAACAAGGTATTCCGCATGATCTCGGCATAAGCCTCGGGGACAAACGTCACCAACTTCAGCAAAGCGCCTTTTTGGGGGCTCAAGATCCGTACATTTTGCAAGCCGATCAACTCTGCCAAACGGTAATTCACGCCTCCTACGGCATTATCAAGATTGGTATGGGCGGCATAAACCACCAAATCATACTTACACGCCTTCATCATGCAACGCTCGATATAATTGGAGCCAGTCAACGACTTAAACGACTTAAAGGCCAAAGGATGATGAGAGATGATCAGGTTGTATCCCATCTCGATCGCTTCATCAAGCACCTCCTCGGTAACATCTAGGCATAGCAACACACCCGTCGCATGCTGGTTCACGTCGCCAACTTGCACACCCGCATTGTCAAAACCTTCTTGAAGCGGCAGCGGGGCGTAATGCTCGATTTCTCTCAATATATCTTTAACCTTTACCATGCTAAATATCTTTTGATTTATGTTCGGGAGAAAAAGTAATTCCTTTCGGAAGAAAAGAAAATTCCATTCAGATGGAATAAGATTCCCATTCGAATGGAATTTCAGATTGGATTATTTCTTGATATCAACGATCAAATTCAGTTCGTCCAACTGGGCCGGATCCAAGACACCCGGAGCATCGAGCATAACATCTCGTCCAGAATTGTTCTTCGGGAAAGCGATACAGTCGCGGATAGAATCCAAACCGGCGAACAAAGACACGAAACGATCCAAGCCATAAGCCAAACCTCCATGAGGAGGCGCTCCGTACTTGAACGCATTCATCAAGAAACCGAATTGCTCTTGCGCTCTTTCTTCGGTGAATCCTAACAGCTTGAACATCTTATCCTGTAATTGGCTGTCGTGGATACGGATAGAACCACCACCCACTTCAACGCCATTGATAACCATATCATACGCATTCGCACGAACAGCGCCCGGATCCGTGTCCAACAACGGTATATCATCCGGATTCGGAGAGGTAAACGGATGGTGCATAGCGTAGAAACGTTGATCGTCCTCGTTCCATTCGAACAGCGGGAAGTCGATTACCCACAAGCAAACGAACTTATCCTTGTCACGAAGGCCTAATTGATTACCCATCTCTAAACGCAACTCGCAAAGTTGCTTACGAGTCTTCATCGCATCGTCGCCGGAAAGGATCAAAATCAAATCACCCGGCTTAGCGCCGAACGCATTCTTCATTTCTTGAAGAACCTCTTGGCTATAGAATTTATCTACGCTTGATTTCACGTTACCATCCGCTTCCACACGGGCGTAAACCAAACCTTTAGCACCTACCTGCGGACGTTTCACGAATTCAGTCAGCGCATCCAGTTGTTTACGGGTATAGCTTGCAGCACCTTCCGCACAGATACCCCCTATGTAAGCAGCGTTATCGAATACGGAGAAACCATGGCCTTTCATGATGTCCATCAACTCGACGAACTTCATGCCGAAACGCAAATCCGGTTTATCGCTACCATATTGTTTCATAGCATCTTGCCAAGTCATACGCATAAACGACTCCTTGAACTCGACACCACGGATTACCTTAAACAAATGTTTCGCCATGCCCTCGAACATATTCAAGACATCCTCTTGCTCCACGAAGCTCATCTCACAGTCGATCTGCGTGAACTCCGGCTGGCGATCCGCACGCAAATCCTCGTCACGGAAACATTTTACGATCTGGAAATAACGGTCGAAACCGGAAACCATCAACAATTGCTTCAAGGTCTGTGGAGACTGAGGCAAAGCGTAGAACTGTCCCGGGTTCATACGGGAAGGAACCACGAAGTCACGGGCACCCTCCGGGGTAGAATTTACAAGAACCGGAGTCTCTACCTCCAAGAAACCTTGCTCATCCAAATAGCGGCGAACCTCGAACGCCATTCTATGACGAAGTTCCAGATTCTTACGAACGCAAGCACGACGCAAGTCCAGATAACGATATTTCATACGCAAGTCATCACCGCCATCTGTCTCCTCCTCGATCGTGAACGGAGGGGTAAGCGCAGTGTTCAGGACATTTAATTCAGAAACGATCAACTCAATATCACCTGTCGGGATATGCGCATTCTTGCTGGAACGCTCACGAACCGTACCCGTAACCTGAATCACGAATTCACGGCCCAGTTTATTCGCCTTTTCGCAAAGAGCTGCATCAACCTCCTGATTAAATACCAACTGAGTAATACCATAACGGTCGCGGATATCGACAAATGTCATTCCTCCCATTTTGCGGGTTTTCTGCACCCAACCGGCCAGTGTAACCACCAGACCTTCATCCGCAAGGCGCAAGTCGCCACAAGTTCTTGTTCTATACATCTTTATTATTTAATTTGCTAGATTTACCAATCTTTATACCTCGGTTTATTACAAACCGCAACCACAAAGATAATACTATAAATCTTAATAATTATTCTTTTAAGCAAATTAAAATACGTTTTACCCTCTGCTACCCAAGCTGTCCGTATCGGGATTAATCTCTTTCACAGCCTCCTTTACATCCTTGGCCGTTATTTTCTTCTCATTTTTAACAGCGATTTGCTCTACAGGATACTTTTCCTCCATCTCCTCCAATTTAGAGTCTACGGATGTTTTTGAATCATTTGTTCTCATATTCTCTATTTTATTAACGTAATAATGGCTATTAAACAAGCAAGTACTGCCAATGGTTTATAGCGATAGCGACATTGTCCGTGAACATGGAAGGAGTTATGGGAATGCGAGACATTATAGCACATCATTATTTCGATATAGACGCTGTTATAGTGTTTGATGTGATGAAAAATAATCTGCCAGCCATAAAAATGACTATTGATAAAATGTTATTTGATATTTGAGACACCTTCCGTGAGCGATACTGTGGATGAGGACAAAAAGCTATTTACCCCCGGATGAGCCTCTTATAGAGCAACGAACGCAAGCCATTAGGGAGAAGACGGGTCACTAAGCGAATACAGACATTCTTTAGCAAGGAGAAAAAGCCGATAAAACCCATCTTGTAAAACAGCGTCTGCAACCTCACTTCCGTTACGGCATACCGCCATCCTCCCCGCCGCCGAAACATATCCGGCGAGAAGCGGAAAAAGAGCAGGCTCTCTTGTATATTATAGAACCGGGCACCATTCATCAGCATCCGTACCCACAGATAATAATCCTCGAACAAAGGAAAATGCTTATATCCTCCAGCCTTTAGCACGGCCGACTTCCGAAACATCACCACCGGATGGTTCACCGGACACCTTCCCTTGGCAAACCTCAAGATATTTTCATGCTGCTCCGGCACTTTCCGCATGGAAAGTACATTTGATACCTCCCCTTCAAACTCATCGATCCAAGCCCCCACTACATCAATTTCCGGATGTTCCAAAAATATCGCCAATTGCTTCTCAAAACGATCCGGCTTAGCGATATCATCCGTGTCCATACGAGCCACAAGGTCATACGAACAATGCTTCAGCCCCTCGTTAAGAGCCTTGCCGAGACCTCGGTTGGTGGGCAAAGAAATCACTTTTAACTCAGGATGCTGGCTTGTGAATTCTTTTATGACCGCATACAGCTCATCCGTCAAAGGACCATCTTCCACCAAGACAACTTCTATAGGCAATAGCGTTTGCGTGAAGATACTGGTCAGACTTTGACGTAAAAATAGTGGGCTCTCTTTATGATATAAAGAAAGTAATACGGAAAATAACATAGACTTTCAGGAAAAGTATTATATAAGAAAAATTTCTATATGTACATATAAGATGTATCCGGAACACTTGAAGATTGACTCTTTACAGAGTCTGTACGTAAAGAACCGTCTCAAATCTATCTTTCTCATTCTCATGATCCTAATCTGCCTCATAAAAAAAACAACTCTCTGATTTACAGAATTAAAAAACATAAACATTCTTCATAACCACATTACACCAGCTCATCTCTTCGTTGCAAATTTCATACCCACTCTACTTAAGACATTTTTTAGCGCTCTCCGTTGCTTAGGTGATATTTTCCACTGAAGCCAATTAGTCATATCAATCTTTATCTGTTGAGAGAGAGGAACAATGCCTCTACCAGAATCTATATACAAGCTCAATCTACTCAAATTTTCAACAGCATGCCTAATCCATTTACCTTTATATACTCCATGTATATATGGCAAGATATATTCTGAAACTGCCACCACATCTTTATAATCCTCTGATGGAGCAACAGCGGCTTGTTCATTTATTGAGTTTTCAATATCCCATGCACTAAGAGAGCCATCGCCTAACAGCTCAACAAAAAGATCCTTTCGAAATATTCCAAATTGAAGATTGATAGCATAGGGGATTTGCTTATTGACACTACGCAATAAAGGAAAAGATTTAATTTTAGATCCTTTAGGAGTAGGGCCTAAATTACAATACCTTATCTCGTGGCTATCCATATAGTCAAGTAACCGCTCTATTAATGAATTGTCAACATTGTCACTCAAGATAATGTCATCACACATCAACATTACATACTTCGATTTTATAACTGGCAAAGCCGCTATAGTACGCTCAACCCAAGTATCATTTTGCTTATTATTGCATATACAAGTAATACCTTCATACGATTTGGTATTGGTGGTTAGAATAAACTCATAGGGACAATCACTCCAATATCTCCGATACCCTTTTAAAAATACGGCAAGCACATCAGAATACGAATCAGGAGAACTAACATAAATAGAAAGTCGCTTATCCATCAGCTATTGTACTTTTTCTATATATTCCTTCAAACTCATCAAGTTTTTATCCTTGTCAGAAATGATCAATTTCTCAATACCGCCAATCTTATCGAAAGGCCACTCTATAGCCATATCCGGATCATTATACATTATGCCGGCATCACCTTCACCATAAAACACCTCACCACATTTATAGCTAACGACAGAATCCTCCAGCACCAAATAGCCGTGGCCAAAATACTGAGGTATGTATAGAGCCTTCTGATTCTCTCCGGTCAGATCAAAACCTTGCCATTTACCAAATGTTGGCGAATCAGGGCGAAGATCTATGATTACGTCATACACATGGCCACTTATACAACGAACAAGCTTGGCTTGCTGTTTAACAAGCTGGAAGTGCATCGCACGAATTACACCCTTTTTACTAATGGTATAGAACACCTCTTTAAGTTCATGATCTATACCATTTTGCTTAAATGCATCAATATTGTAATCCTTTATAAAGCCACCACGTTCGTCTGTGGCATAGAAGGGAGTTATCTCATATGCCCCCTTCATATCAAGTCCCTTGAATTCAAATTTCTGTATCATGACTAATTCCGCTATAACATCAAAGAGTTTTTAAGCCAATTAATAGTTTTATTAATGCCTTTATCAAAGTCTATAGACGCATATTCTCCAATAGTACTAACCAAGTTACTATTGTCAAACATATCCATTGTATACTTTACACCATCATCTTCACGGACTCCTATCCCTACCTTATCTGCGCAACCAACTAGTTCTCCTATACGAATAAGATAATCTTTCAAGACTTTAGGATTGCCAGAGCCTATATAATAGAATGGCTTATTAGTTTCCTTAAAGCCTAGACGATATACAGCTTCTATAAGATCATCCACATAAATAAAATCATATGGTTGTAAAGCAGGACCAAATGCTGCTTCTTTACCAGCCATCAACTCACCTAACGTATAACTAACCAAATTGCCCGTTTTATTACCTACACCGTATATATTTGAGAACTGCATCCACACAAACTGTTGAGCGATATTCTTGCAATAATCTTCCAAAATTATTCTGCAAGCATGCTTAGCCACACCATACATCATTCCACCAGTCGTTTTTTTCAGATGCGACAAACTAAATGCTACATTCTCCGCTACAGTACCCGCACAAAGAAATTTTTTCACATTTAGCCTCTTGCAAATATTAGCGCAATCTACTGCCATCTGAATATTTGATAATTGAACCGTAGGATCTGCTTTATCAGCCCCATTTACACCTTTCCACGCAAAATGATAGAAAGAGTCATATTCAATTACTGGCAGTCTTTCGACTAGAGATGTATTCACCCCTGATTCTATCCTCGTAATAAGATTTGAATCAGGCAAACGATTGCCATGAAAGGTAATATCAACAGCAACAACCCTAGTACCTTTTTCTATCAATTTCTTTATAAGTGAACTACCTATAAAACCATTGCCCCCTGTGACGATTACGTTCTTCATATTATCGTTATACGTTTAAAAATTCATTTATCTGTTTATCCATACAAACACGAACATCCCCACCTGCTAGCCAAACCTTACTCCATTCAACAATCTTTTCCATTGCCTCATCCAGATTCCATCGAGGGCTCCATCCAAAAGTCTTTTTCAATTTAGAGCAATCAAGCTTCAAGAAATTAGCCTCGTGAGGACCACCGTCATACTTGTTCACCCACCTCATACCTTCGCCCCACTTGTTCACAAATAGCTCAACAAGAGCGCCTGTTTGAAAACAATCCACATCATCGGGACCTACATTATAATAATCCGCAAAACCGATATCCTCATATTGCTTCATCGCTATCAGCAGGTAAGCATACAAAGGTTCTAGAACATGTTGATAAGGACGGGTAGAGTATGGATTACGCACAACAATATCCTCATGTTTTACAGCCGCACGGATACAATCAGGTACTATTCTATCATTGGCGAAATCTCCACCACCTATCACATTACCCGCTCTAGCAGTAGAAATAGGAATAATAGGCAGACCATCAATATTTGTGAAGAAAGAACGCTTGTAGCTATGAGTCACCAGCTCCGAACAGGATTTGGAATTTGAATAAGGATCATACCCATCCAATTCCTCATTCTCCCTATAGCCCCAACTCCACTCCCTATTCAAATACACTTTATCCGTAGTGACATTCAAGAAAGACTTCACACAACAATTATTGCGAACACACTCAAGAATATTCACGGTACCCATCACGTTTGTCTCGTAGGTATAGGCAGGATCTTTATAAGAATCTCTAACAATGGGCTGAGCGGCAAGATGCAGTACAATTTCTGGTTGAGACTCATCAAAAGCCTTCTTTAGAGAGGTATAATCTCGTATATCGCCAATCACGGAATGTATGTCATCTTCAATATTGGCAATTCGAAATAGCGATGGTTCTGTTGGGGCTTTCAGTGAATATCCTGTAACGATCGCTCCGGCATTAGCGAGCATCCTACACATCCAAGAGCCCTTAAAGCCGGTATGGCCTGTAAGGAAAATCCTCTTGCCTTTATAAAAATCCAATATATTTCCCATTCGTATGATAACTTATTATTTTGCGTAATCTGGTATTTCCGGAACAGAGCGCTCACAACGCTTCCAAGGAGCTTTATCCTCGGCAAGCAGTTTTTCAAGCATAGATTTCTCACGTATATTATCCATGCACTGCCAAAAACCAGTATGGATGTAAGACATCAACTGACCCTCTTGCGCCAACTTGACTAGTGCGGTCTTTTCGAAGACACAAGAGTCACCCCCTTCCAGCATATCAAAAACCTCGGGTTCCAACACCATGTAGCCGGCATTAATAGGAGCGCCATCAGAGGCGTTCTTTTCCCGAAAAGCCCTTACGGCTTGATCTTTAGTAATATCTAAGACTCCTTTATCTTGTGCTATCTTGACGGCCGTAAGGGTCGCAAGCTTGCCATGGCTCTTATGAAACTCCACCAATTTATCAATTTCTACATCACAAACACCATCGCCGTATGTCATCAAGAAAGTCTCATTCTCTATATATCTCTGGATACGCTTAATACGACCTCCAGTCATAGTGTTGTAGCCCGTATCAACGACTGTGACTTTCCAAGGCTCCATATTAGTTTGATGAACGGTCATTTCGTTGTTGCCACCACGATAGTCGAAAGTCACATCAGAGTTATGAAGGAAATAGTTGGCGAACCACTCCTTAATATATTCCTGTTTATAACCGGCGCAAATGATAAACTCGGTATAACCATAATAGGCATACTCTTTCATAATGTGCCACAAGATTGGCATACCACCAATCTCAATCATTGGCTTCGGCTTGAACTGAGATTCCTCAGATATACGAGAACCGAAACCTCCTGCAAGAAGTACTACTTTCATGATAAAGAAAAGATTTTTCAGTTAAGTAATCAGCTAAAGCTAAGATAATTAAGAATTAAACTTGTCTTTATAAATTGTATAATCATTATGTATATCAACAAAAACTGCATGAATAGGATATTCTGTAAAAATATCAGAATTAGGGATTTTCATAAAATCGCTACCATACCTAAGAGAAAGATATTTTTCTGCTTCAAAAGGAATAGGTAAAAGGAGATTCTCAAAATTCACATAGCGCTGAATTCCTAACCATTTACGAGGAAAACTCGTTTTGGGAAACGGAGCCTTTCCAAAAAAATGGCCAACAAGTAACGTATTTTTAGTTGAAAAGTGATTCAATATTTTGAATAAAAAGTTTTTTGCTGTAGTACCTACAACAAAATGACAAGAATTAATAAATACTTTCTTGAAAAAGCTATCAGAATCGTAATCTACCAAATAAAGAGATGTAGCTTTTAAAATTTGAGCGGATAAATATTGAATATAACGAACAAACTTATTAGGTGATACATTATACAAACACATTATATCAATATAAATACCTTGATGCATTTTATTATATCCTTTTTCAATACAAGTTGTTCCATTCATTCTTAACTTAGAAAAAAACAAAGGCCACTCAGTAGAATTCTCTTTGAAGATGAAATTTTTCTGTATCAAGATGTATAGAAGCATAATGAAGGAACTTATGATAATTATTAAAAGTCATAAAAACGTCAAAATCATCATCCCATGGAATAAAGCCATGATGCCTAACAGCACCTAAAGCACTTCCACCCATTAAATAATATTCTATATCATATTTCTTACAAAACTCATCAAAATAAAACGCTATTTCTAATATTTTATATTGAAAATCTTTAATATCAACATTCATAGTAGTAATTTAAACTAGTTTATCACGCAATATAGTAGAAGAAATACCTTTAGTATAAGGAAAATAAACAACTTTAGTTCCATTCTTATTCAACTCAGCTTCTACTTCCTGAAACAAAGAATTACCTTTCCAGTCATCACCAACAAACATCACATCGAAATGCAAACGATGATAAGCAGACATTTTATCTCGATTAACTTGAGGAACTACTTTATCTACATATTTGCAAGCCTCAACAATTGCCTTACGATTATCATAAGAGATTATAGGACTTTTATGCTTATACTCTCTTACCAATTCATCGGTACTAACACCAACAATTAAAAAATCACACAATTCCTTAGCTCGTTTTAGTATGTTTAAATGACCAATATGAAACATATCAAACACTCCAGAAGTGTATCCAATAATAAAATTTTCGTGACACATAATTATATATTATTTCAACAAACTATTATACAAATCCACCCACCTTAGCATAACATTTTTTACAGTAAAATAATGGAGACAATTAAAAGCATTCTCTGAAAGTTTACAACGCAATTTTTCATTAGTAATTAAGTCATAAATCGAGCGAGAATATTCAGATATGTCCAAAGACTTAATAACTTTTGAATTAACATCATTAATTAAGAAACCTCGAATAGCCATACAATCATCAAAAGCAATAGGGACTACTTTCATCTGCATAGCTTCAAGCAGACTTAGTGGAGCACCTTCTAATAAAGAGGTAAACATTAGTATTGACGAACGTTCAAAATATTTCTTTGAATCATCACGCCCAACCAATTTCACATTTACAATATCATTTTTATTTATAAAGTCTTTATAAACAGATTCCCACTCTCCATAACCAACTATAGTTAAACACCAATCTCTCACGTCATAAGTAGATAAAAAATGTTTCCAAATTTTTAATGCTAGTAATATACGCTTAGATATTTCATCAAATCGAGCCACAATTAGCAATTCATTTGTTTTAGAATAGTTACGCTCAACATAATCAAATGAGAGAAAATTGGGAATTGAGACCATCTTAGAAGAATCCTTCAAATTAGCAATAGATCTATAAATGGGTATATAAGCATCAGATAGGAGAACTAAAGCATCTGAGTATTTATAGATAGATTTATACTTCCTTTTGGTAGTATATTTAACTAGAAAACGAGTAATAGGGTAGAAGAATAACAATAAAAGATAAATAAGCCACTTAAAAGAAATCCGCCTATTAAGAACTTGAAACAAAAGAGATTGCTTATTATATCTAATATTCTCTGTTCCTGGAAGATTATGCAAAACTGATATAATTTTCACTTTTAATCCCGCAACAGCTTGACCAAGGAATTTCATATTAACAGCTCTTGATGCCTGATTATGAATAATAGAAATCTCATTATCAATAAGAAAAGAACGGAAACCATCTAAATCATTATAATCAATTTTAAATTTCGCATCAAAGACTAATTGAGAGGAACTATATTCAGAATCTTTAAAATAAGCTATAAAACAATGAATTCCAACACTAGACAAATATTTGGCAGACAACAAAGTGACTTTTTGATTGCCACTACCTGATTCAGAAGGATCTAATAAACTAATAAACAAGATATTCATGATCTATACTTATCAAATAATTTACGATATATTTTCTGAAAAGGAATATAGTGATTCTTATAACCATCTATAACACATATGCTTTTATAAAAATTTATCGTGTGCAAACCATCCGAGTAATATGACGAGGAATCAGGATAAAGGGATATTACTTTTGTTTCATTATAGGACTTATCTGAAATATCCTCAACTTTATACAGAATAATACCTTTACCATACCCTTGTAAACAATCCTGAGCTGGTCTGTATACAGTATTATTTACGTACATGAAATCACCAGCCATTCTGCTCCCAAACAAATTAGATTTTATTAATATTGGAGACAAATCGTATCCATATAATCTATTATTTGAAGTCCACATATACAAATCCTTATTATATGCATTTCTTGAAGTTGCAAAAAGATAAAAGGCTCCATTATAAGGCAAGATTGTAGCATCCGCAACTGCAACAGGAAGCATAGTACTGAAATGTTCACAAGAATGTAACAAAGTATTATACTTATAAACATTAAGTTCTGTAGAATACGAATTTTCAGGAACAATATAAACCTCATCAAGAGTATCACCTCTAATAATCAAGGGATAAGAGTTATGTATATTATCATCTATCAACGTATATTTTTCAATTATTTCACCTGTACATTTATCGACAGACAAATGACATATTGTTGCTACATTTTTACTACCTAACAAGATATCTTCTACAAGCAAATCAATAGTGCAGTCAGATACATTTAAAATGAATGGATCTGCATAACAATGAAATTTAGAGTCTCTCCTTAACCAAGTGATATTAGACAAATCAATATTATCACTGACTAAATCTTCTGGAATAGCATTAAAAAATCCCACATTCCATTCTTTATAAGATATTTTTTTCTTTAAATCAAAAAACATATAAATAATTAATTGGTTTTACCACAAGAATACTTACCCGACATTACTATCCAAAAAAACAGACCTCCCCAAAGATATGTATTAATAATAGCACTTTCGGACAAACTCAAAAATAAATATTGAAGCATTACAGGAATGAGAATCAAATTATAATCAAACTTAGAAACAGCCTTACAATATAGATTATACAAATATGCTAAAGAAAAAATTCCAGAAGACAGCAGCAATGATATATACGCAACATCTATTATAATAGACTCATCAATATTAGTTGCACCAATCAACAAATTACTCGGAGTTAATTCGCCAAATACGAGCAAAGAATACCTTAATCTACCAGAACTAATTTCATGAATAAAAGAATACTCTGATTCATTAAACAAAACAACAATAAAAAAGAATAGTATCACAAATGGATAAGACAACAATATATATTTATTAAAGAAACATTTTTTTAAATTTGTTTTTTGAACAAAAGATAAAACAAGCAGAATACAGCCAGAGAACAGAACCGTACGAGAATAAAATGATTCATATATAACAAAGACTATAAAAGCGACAAGAAATGTATTAATTTCTTTCTTTAAAACCACAAGAAAAATAACCAAGAAAAACAAATACAATGAAAACAGGTTAGGATTTCCATATCCCATATCACTAACAACGCCTCCAGACTTATAGAAAAAATCAGAATATTCTTCATGCAACACTCCTAAAATCAATAAACCGTAATTTATAATTAAGAATAATACAGTTAGACAAAAAGAATATTTAGCCATTTTATCAATATAAAGATTCCTAGATATTGATACCAGCAATGACACAAACAACATTTTAGATGCTTCCACACGAAACAATGAAAGTATAAAAAATAGAACTATCCAATAAATATTATCATCTATCTTTGTAAAAAGCAACGAAATAAAAGAAATACCAATAATAAGTATAGATAAATTAGCTGTAGCAAAGTCTGATATATTTAGTGTCATTTTAAGATTAACAAGAAATATTATAATAAAGAACAATATCTCTAAAATTCTATTCTTCTTAATAACAAATGAGCCAGTCATAAAATACTATATATTTCATTCATTGTTTTTTCAACATCAAACATCAAAGAACGTTTTGCTGCTTTATCTTGATAGACAAAGACCTTATTATAATCATTGACAAATAATTTAATTGCATTATACAGAGATTCATCATCATTGTCTGCCAAAACCCCATACTCGGAATTTGACCCTAAAAGCTCTACTGGACCAACTGTTTTTGTAGACACAATTGCTTTTCCCAGACATAATGCTTCCGCCACAACTAAAGAAAATCCCTCTGCCAAAGAACAACTCACAAATAAATCCGCACACTTTATATAGACATAAGGATTAGGCTTATAACCTAAAAGGTGTACATTATCATCCAAATGTAAATCATGGATCATTTTACTAAGATCTGACTCCAAACAACCTGCACCAACAATCCAAAAATCTATATCATATCCATTATCTACAAAAATTCTAGCAACTCTTATAATACTATCAAATTGTTTTTGTCTAACCAATCTTCCTACTAGACAAACCGTAAATTTCCTTTTCTCAACTTTAAACTCATTTGCCCGCAAGACAATTGTCTTACAATCTATCAAATTATATATTACTTTTGTGGTGCTACCATTTTAGGTTCGCCGGTAGTGCCGGAAGTGAAGTACATCAGTGAGATGTCGTCATTCGTATTGGCATGTCTCGGGCGGATGAAAGGGGCAGCATTATCGATTCCCTGATGGAAATCTTCGAATCCTTCCGGAACTTCCGGACCTACACTGACCAGCTTTTCCACGCTCGGACACTCGGGAAGAGCATCTTTGATGTGTTGCAGTATGATTCCTTCGCCGGCAGCCACAATCATTTTGATGTCGGCAGCGTTGCAGCGATAGATAATATCCTTCTTTGTCAGCAGGTGAGTGGCGGGGATCACCGTTGCTCCCAGCTTATGCAGGGCGATGGTGCTGTACCAGAACTCATAGCGGCGCTTCAGAATCAGCATCACCATGTCTCCGCGACCGATGCCGAGGCTCTGGAAGTAAGAGGCCGTCATGTCCGTATAGCGTTTCATGTCGGCGAAGGAGAACTGACGGCTTTCGCCTTGGTCATTGGTCCAGAGCAGAGCGTTCTTGTCGGGTTGTTCGGCAGCCCAGGCATCTACTACGTCGTAGCCGAAGTTGAAATTCTCCGGTACGTTTATTTTCAGGTTCTTGATGAAATCCTCTTGTGAGGCAAAGCTAGTCTGTGCTAAAAATCTTTCTACCATAACGTTATTACATAATTACGGCCAGAAAACGTACCGTTTTGCCATCGAGCGCTTTCATGCCATGTGGAAGTTTTGAATTAAAATAAATACTGTCTCCTTGGTTCAGGATGATTTCCTTGCCCTCGATGTTGATAAGCATACGGCCTTCAACCACCAGGTTGAATTCCTGTCCGTTGTGGTGGTTATAATGGATCGGCTCATCGTCTCCCTTCGGTTCGACCGTGACGATGAAAGGATCGGCGGTGCGGTTCATGAAGCCCGACGCCAGTGACTGGTATTTGTAAGCCCTGGTACGTTCGATGCTGACTCCTTTGCCGGCACGGGTCACGAAGTAGCTGCTCATTTTCGGCTCTTCGCCAAACATCAAAGCATCCAGTGCGATATTGTAGGTACGGGCTATCTTTTGTAGCATACTAACGGAAATGTCGTATTGTCCTGTCTCTGCGAGCCGGTATTCTTCGGCAGATATGTCGCAGTCGCGGGCGATATCTTCAGACGTTAGTTCCAGTACGTCACGTAATCCGCGAAGGCGTTCTGCGATCTGTTTAATTTGGTCATTCATACAAGTGGTTGTTTTTTGATTATTAATAATTTTGCGGTATTATTTGGATGCTTTCATCGCTTTGATGACGGCGGAGGTAAATCCGTTGTGTTCCAGTTCGTTGATTCCCTTGATCGTAATTCCGCCCGGAGTAGTCACTTTGTCGATTTCCACGCTGGGGTGGGTGTCATTGTTCAGAATTAATGCGGCGGCTCCCTTGACGGACTGGGCTACCATTTCCATCGCATCTTTGGGACGGATGCCCATTTCGATGCCGGCCTGCATGGCTGCCTGGATGTATTTCAATACGTAAGCGATGCCGCAGGAAGTCAGTGCCGTGGTGGCGGCTATCTTATCTTCGGGGATGAGCATGGCCATTCCCATTTCGTTGAACAGGCGGAGCATAAACAGGTTCTGTTCATCGTTCGTGTTGCGTGCCGCGATAAGCGTCATACTTTCCAGTTCGCTGATGGCAGTGTTCGGAATCAGGCGGAACATTGGCATCTCCGGTGCTATCACAAAGTGTGCGAGTTCTTCAAAACTGATACCTGCCGCTACGGATACGAGCGTCTGTTTGCTCTTCAGCTTCAACTCGCGCATGACGGACTCCACAAACCAAGGCTTCACGGCGAGAATGACAACATCTGCTCCCGTTGCCGCTTCCGTATTGCTCAGAGTGGTGGAAATGCCCGGAAATTCTTCTTTCAGTTTCTCCAGTTTGCCTGCGCTGGGGTTGGATACAATGATATCTGAGTCTGCTATCAGACTTCCTTTTGCCAGGCCGCGGGCTATAGAACCACCCATGTTTCCTGCACCGATAATAGCTATTTTCATATGCGCTTCTTTTTTAATGTATTCTTACAGACAAAGGTAACGGTAAATTGCGAAAAAACAAAAAGCAGCCTGAATAAGAACTGTTTTTCTGTTCGAGGCTGCTTTTTTGTTCGCTGTTTA
>OHAO01001209.1_pt1 | contig 18589 bp, 13 predicted proteins | sample 1577151 | NCBI WGS metagenome assembly OHAO01 (sample SAMEA3541585, study PRJEB24748) | human gut metagenome | biome: human gut; feature: human-associated habitat; material: faeces | place: China | collected 2012 | reverse complement strand
CTCGGCCATCTGCCCGGGCCTGATCATGCTCTCCATCCCTGACGACAAAACCTTGACCCCGATACTTCCCTTGACCAATACGGTTTGAATGTTCCCTTCTTGGTGAGTATTCACGTTAAAAGAAGTCCCGTACACTCGCACCTCCACGCCTTCCATTTCTACAAAAAACGGACGCTCGGGATCTTTGGCTACCTCAAAATAAGCCTCTCCCGACAAATACACTTTACGTTCTTTTTCATCAAATTTAACAGGATACTTCATTCTAGTAGCCGAATTCAAATACACCAATGTCCCATCCGCTAATCTTACTTTATACTCACCACCGCGAGGAACCTCAAGTTCGTTGAAACGGATCTCGTCTACATTTTTTCCCTCGGAAGAAGTATATACCAAACGATCTTTTTCCCCGGTAACCGTTATCTCCTTGTCCTCCGAAATCACCCCTTCTTCCTCTTCCTTCAAAAATACCTTCCGCCCGTCATCCAAAACCAACACGGCTTGCGAACATCCCGGCTGAATTGGTGCAACAGACGAAGCTACTATAGAAACCTGTTCTGTTTCATGCATCAACTTCCACGACCCCACGACTAAAATAGGGAATAACAACACGGCTGCATATTTCCACCAGTTCCCAATACTTCTCGAGGAGACTTTCCTCACACGTTTTTCAAAAACAGAGAAAGCCTTTGTATCATGGATCTTTTCATAAACATATCGTTCTTTCGAAAATAAATCCTCTTGGCAAATTTGTTCAAATAATTTTCTATTTCGAGGCGCCTCTTCACACCAGTCCTCTAATTCCTGCCGTTCCTCCTCGGTAATATCTCCAAGCAAGTATAGCTGTAACAAGCGAACAATTCTATCGGAATATTGATGCTCCATTTGATAATTTTTGCACCATATACAACCATGATACAAAAACGGGGTATCCTAAATTCATCTTTTTTCAAAAAAAAATCAAAAAAGATTCACACCACCTTATAAATCAATAATATTCAGAATTATTAACAAATAATACGACTTACCTAACCGCTCACGTAAAAAATACATCGCCTTCTTTTTCTGTGTTTTTACCGTTTCTACAGAAAGTTCCAATATTTGAGCTATCTCCTCGTTTTTTTCGCCCTGCAAATGCAATTTAAACACTTGACGACAACGCTCCGGCAGTTCATCCACGGCCCGATGTAACGCCCGATACATCTCTTCCCGCATCAACCGGTAATCCTCATCCTCTTCATCCTGTTCCCACAATAAAATCTCTGCATATCGCCGCTCAACCTCTTGATGTTTTAAATAATTCAAGCAACGATTTTTGACCGAATCATACAAGAATGCCCGAAACCCGTGATATGAATTATACTTTTTATCACTCTCCCAAATAGCAATAAAAACCTCCTGCACAACATCTTCCGCCACTTCCTGTTGCTTCACGTAACGCAGAGCATATAATACCAGATAACGATAAAATGTACCAAATAACTCACGGAAAGCTGGCATTTGCTTTCTATTTATCTGGTCTATAAACTCATCTGGTAACATTCCCATGTCTCTCTAATAATTGTTTGCCCACATTACTTCATGGCAAAGCTATGATTTTTCATTCAAAAAAAAACAAAATATGCCACAAATTCAAAGAAACATAAAAACTCCCCCAAAAGTTTCTATCGATTACATGCCATTTTCAAATAGGGAATCTTATTACCCGTTCCCATTGACCAACGAAAATCGATGAACACCTCCTCAGAATAACTCTTCATTACTAAAAAGATAATTACTACATGATTACTACGGGATCACTACCTTTATAAACCTTATAGATACCTTATAGAAACCTTATATGAACCTTATATATAATAAGGTTCATAAAGTATTTTAATAGTTTAATAAAAATATTATTTCAAGTATTCATCAGGTAGTGATCATGTTATCACACAGAATTTTTCATAGAACTCCTTATAAAATTTGCCTGACATACAATAGGAACTAAAAAGTCCTGTTTTGTATCCATGAATTAAACTTGCAACAAAAATTATTAATAATATTCTTTAAAGTTGAAGAAATTGTTTATACCATTGTATATATTTAGGATCTGTAAGAGAATCCACAATCTCTTTTCCCCACGCATTCCACTCTTCCGTTCTCCCCGGCTCCATCGCAAGAATATTCGCATATAAATCCGCGAACGGGATCTCTTCCGGCTTCATACCTTTGCTTGCTTTCTTGTATTCCTTAACGCTGCAAACTTTATTCTTAAACAGTTTGACAACATTTGCCAAACAAATTAATTGTTCCGAATCCTGTAATTTACTTTGCTTAATGAATCGAATCATTCTATCTATATCTTCAACAGAAGTTCTTGCCTTTGCGTTATAAAGAACCTGGTTAAGATCGGAATTAATTTGAAATCCAACCAGTTTATCCACTTTCTCGGCACCTAACTTTTCACGAAATTTCTGAATATTCGATAACAAATAATTCTTCATATCTGAAGTAATCATGGAGAATTGAGGATGATACAACACCCAAAACTCGGGAGAAGTTCTCTGCTCGTCATCAAGCAACGCAAACAATTCCACGGCAACAAGCGAAGTTCTCGGACTAGACAACTTACCTAACGCCATCAAATATTTCAACATGAATTCGGGAGAGCGATCTCCCATGTTATACCTCATCTCAAGTACCCCAACGGCTTTATTATCATCGAAAGTTTCGTTCACATGTTTAATGAAATCACCTTGCATGAGATTAGACACTCGGTGACGAACAGCCCCGTATTTATCAAGCACAACTACCATATTGGGAACAATGACACCATATCTTCTGGCTATATTAGCCCCTTCACCCTCACCAACGTGTATTTTATAATTCACAAAGAACTTATTCAAGTAGTCACCCACCTCTTTGCTAGAGAAAAGTTTTTCATCGATAAGCTTTGAAGTTTGACCGTCGTTGTGAAAATACAAGAACACACACCTGCCCTCGAAAAAAGCTCGATCCATGACCTCTTTCAGTGATGCCAAATCTTCCCAATACACACCATCCTTTCCCGACATTCTTCTGGAAGTAAGTCTTATGTTAATAATTCCCTCTTTGACTACCTCATCTTTCACGGCTTCTTGAGCCCGTAAAGCAATCTCCCCCAACCTTCTCGTCTGTTCTTTGCCATTGGCAAGCGAGATAAACAATTTCGCACCCTCGAATATCGTTCTTTTTTCAGAATCGTCCCATACATTCAAATTGGTATCAAGAATATCCAGATAACCCTTTTCGTCATAATTTCCCCGGGCTTCTGCCAATTCGGTGATTTTCAAAAGAGCCTCTTTACGGGGTACATCGTTAGTTTCAAGCAAAGCCTTAATAACGGGGACCTTCTCGTATTTCTTCGCAGGTAGCTGGTACACGATCATCATGTTCAATTCAGTTATAAAAGAATTATAGATCAATTTGCCGACCTCTTCTTTTCCGACTTCCTTTTCAAAATACTCCCGGTTCGCACAAACAAACTTCATCTCCTCACCCTCTATAGTTGTTGCCCGTGAGCGTAACAATGGCCAATAAGTCGAATTCAGTTTATCCTTTTCTGAAAGCTTTCCCCAAAGATCATCGCCCACGTTTTGAGCCTTCACCACCTCACCGGAAATAGAAAGCAATCTCCAGTATGTCATTTGCTCCGTTTTATCCAATTTCCCCGCCTGATACAATGCTTCATACTCGGCAATACTATTCGCTTTTAAACCACACTCGACGTTCTCTATTAACTCTTCAAGAGGCATCGCCCCGACAAGTTTGTGCATCAATTTACCATCAGCATTAATAATTAAAAAGGTAGGATACGCATCGACCTCGTACTGTTTACCGATAGCCGGACCTTCACCTTTCTCCATGTCGATTTTCACACAAACGAAGTTCTTGTTGAAATAATTTCCTGCAGCTTCAAGCGTGAAGACATCATTTGCCATCATCTTGCACGGTCCGCACCACGAGGTATAACAATCCAAAAATATAGGCTTGTTCTCCGCTCTCGCTTGCTCACGAGCTTTCTCTAATGACAATTCCTGAAAGTTTGTTTGAGCGGAAATAACCAAGGAACACAAGAGTCCCACGAATACCAATAATAACTTTTTCATTTTCTTTTACTTATAACATTAATTCTGTTTTTGATTTCTAGCATTAAGCATATTTCCCAGTCCGATTTGCAAAGGTCGATGCTCGGTATGTTCGTAGATGTACTCGTGTAATTTTACCACTCGCGCATATTGTTCCTCCGTCCCAGAACCCGTGATAAAAATTGTCACTGGAAAATAAAACCAAACTAAATCCTCACCATCAATTTTCGGGAATTCTTTTTCACATAACACGAGTACTTTTTCTATTTTTTCCTTGTTCTTGTTATCTGCCCAAGCAGCACGCAACGCTTGCGCCAAAGATACATACACGTCAAGACGTGCTCGAGAATTAAAATGATGGGGTTTCATTTGCTTGATCACTTTATCCAAGTCATCCATCTTTTCTCGACCGCGAATCATATCCCTTAACTTCATTTCAAAAGCCATCGAGATTCTCTCCAATACTTTTTCTTCACCCATACTCTCACGAAATTGGTCGAAATGTGCAAATAGAAAATCCATCGGTTCCGAACAAATCGGGGACAAAATCTGATTATCATAAATGTACCAATACTCTCTATTCGACTTCTCCGCATCCGAAATCACTTTAAACAGTTCCGCACGGACTTCTTGTGCTTCTCTAATCATTTGGGCCTTCAACAATTCCTGTAAATAATTTGTCAGGAAAGAAGCTTCCCGGTTACCCTCTCCGTACTGTTTTCCCAAACTGGCAATAGATGCAGACATAGCCTCTTCCACCATTTTTTTAAACTCTAACGGATCAATCGTGGCACCGACAATTTGATTTTCTAACCCTTGATTGGTATTTAACAACAAGAATGTCGGGTATGCCTGAACATTAAACTTTTTCTCTAGGTTTTTGCCATCTTCCTCCGCTCCAGTGTCATATTTCACACACACGAAATGTTTGTTCATAAACTCGCCCAACTGCACATTTGGAAATACATCGGCAGCCATCACTTTACAAGGACCACACCATGACGTGTAAAGATCAACAAAAACCATTTTTCCCTCCGCTTTCGCCTTTTCACACGCTTCATTTAATGTCAATTTCTGGAAGTTTGTCTGCCCGAAAGCCAGTACAGAATACAAAATTCCGACATAAATCAATAAAATTTTTTTCATTTCAGTTCATTTTATACAATACAAAACATTCTTTTTTATTAAAGCGATTATTTCCCGATGGAAGAGAGTCAGACTCTCTTCCATTAGTATTAACACCCTATAAATAAATTAATAACTTACATTGACACCCCTATTTCTTTTAATACAGACACTATAATTCTATACTTAGTCATCACGGCATCAAATGCTCCGTACAATGCTTCGAACTCTTCCGGTGTAGAAGTGAATATCGCACTGATATACATACCGACATCTTGAGTTTCTGTGGGCATATTACTATAATCATAAGGATTCGGCTCTTTCAAGAAACCTACAGTCCTCGGATCGGAGAACCCATATCGATTATAAAAATACCAACCAGCACAACCGTACAAATTTTCCGTGTAGCAACTGCGTGTCGTCTGATAGAACGCTGCCAATTCTTCGGCATAAGCAGCAACCGGCGTGGCAAGGACCGCATTCAGGACTGCACCTTTCATGTTTTGTCGTTCCACATCGCTCATGTTCCTAAATTCGGTAACACGGGAAATCAGCACGGTGTTCAATCCTTTGAAAGCCTCTTTACTTGTTGCCGAATTATAGGGCGTTAAAGATTTCAACAACAAGAAACTGCGAATTTTAATACTCTCAGGCAAAACAGGCACGATTTCTTCACGCAGGAATTCAAGTCCATCTACAACATATTCTCTCGGACACAACTCATAAGACGAAAATGGATTCGGAGTCTCCGTCCCTCCCAAGGCAGATGAGCTAAACTGCAGGACTTCGTAGTGCGTGTAAGAATTCCCCCAATTATCCACACGGGTTTCCTGCCCGATCGTATCATTATAGAACACGGGAATCCCCGTTTCCACGTAGAATTGATAAATCGCCCGATCCACCGGATCATCCGAATTTTCAATCGTGAACCAATCTTTACCAAGGTTGGAAGGTGTCAAATTATCTTCCTTGTCACAAGCCACGAACAACACGGACAAAAGCAATATATAAAGGAATTTATTCTTTTTCATAATCAATCTCTTTGAAGTTCTCTATTCGGGCGAATCTCGTTCTGAAGCTCTCCCCGGTTAAATTCAATAGCGTAATTCGGAATCGGAATTATCCAAGCCGCACGATCTTGCGTGTAAGCATTCAACTCGTAATAACCGTTTTCATACCAAGTCCGCGAATTTGCTTCATAAGCATTATTCCGGTGACGGATAGTGAAATTATCCGGAAGAGGGTGAATACTATTCACGGCATAACGTCGCAAATCAAACCAACGATGTCCCTCGAAACAAAGCTCCCGACGACGTTCATCGCGGATAAAGTCTATCAATGCCTCCCCCGTTTCCGTTACCGATGGAGCTGCTGCGAATCGTTTGGAACGTAACTTTTCCAACTCGGTTTTCGCATCCCCATCCCGGGTCAACATCGCCAAAGCCTCTGCCTTATTCAAAATCACTTCTGGCAAACGAATCAAAAAATCCATCCCAATCTCATCATTATCATTATAATCCATCCACGTCTTATACTTATCGGGAATAGCCGCATGTAAAGAATTTTTGAAAAAAGCGGTTCTGCGTAAATCCCCATCACTATAACATCTCAACAAATCCTCGGATACTTGGTACGAAAACGCTTGCTGCGGGTAGGTATAATCCGGATTCGGATTATTCCAATCAGTCGAAGAACTCAAGAATGTTGAAACAACAGCATTCCCCCCTTGCGTGAAAATCGTTTCGGACGATGTCCAAGAAATCACGTTCTTCCCATCCGTCCAACTGTTTAAATCCATCACCGAATAAGCTCCCGCCATTGCCTCATCTGCCGCAGCAATACATGCCTCATATTCTTCCATATACAAATACACTCTCGACAACAGCGCGTTGGCAGCAACTTCCCCAACCCGTAATGTCGAAGAAGGCACAATACCCTCCAAACAAACAGTAGCACGTTTAAGATCCGTAACAATCTGTGAATACACTGCTTCCACCGAGCTACGGCTAAAATATTTATCCTCTATATGCTCCGTGATTTTTAAAGGAACTCCGGCATCCCGTGATGCAGTAGCTTTGCTATAAGGCATTCCGTAGATATTCACCAACAGGAAGTAATAACCAGCCCGAAGAAAACGCGCTTCACCTTCCACCCGATTCAACAATTCGATATCCTCCTCTTTCGAACGGAATTCATCAGCCATATAAATAATGGAATTCAATACTCCTATACTCTTGTAAAACCGTTCCCAATCATTATCCCTGTACTGGTCATTCTCCAAAGTCAAAAACGGATCGGAACCCCAATGATAAAAAGAACCCAGTACATTACGCGGGTAACTCGAAGTATAAGGGAATCCCCCCTCCACGAATTCTTCAGCATCATCATCCATCACGTGCAACCACGGGTAATTCATGGTAAGTCCACTACTGAAACCCATCGTTTCCTGAGTATTGGAACTAGGGTTCGACGATTGCATAAAACATTCACCTCGAAGCAATTCATCCAAATCCTGCGCCGTGGTTGCATATCGCTGGTTCTGCGAGTATTCCTCCAAAAAATCACCGCAAGAGCCAAGCCCAAAGGCAAGTACACCGAATATATAAAATAAAACTCTTTTTTTCATCGCTCAAATTTTAGAAAGTGATACTAAGATTACACGAGTAAGTCGGACGTACCGAAAGATTTACACTCGGCGACGAACCAGACTGAGTAGGATCTTGTCCCCGTAACTTTTTATGGGCTATCGTGAACAGGTTCGTTCCCGTCAAATTGATATAAGCTGATTTAAGGCCTAATTTCTTGCAGAATCGATCATCCACATTATAACGGAAAGAAAGCGACGATAGACGCAAGTAATTTCCACTTACCACCCGGATATCCGAATTGTCATACATCTCGTAAACATTAGATGCGATTCGATGTGTCATATTTGTACCGCCACTCCACCAGGGATTAGAATGGGCTCCCGCAACTGTATTCAACGCAGGAATATTGGTATAATTCTCGTCACCTGGCTTTCTCCAACGATTTACAAACTCCCGCCGCAAATTACTCGACGGATGGGGATTGGTTGTCCCGTATTCAGTACATAATTTCAACAAACGAATTTTATTACCCAAACTATAAGCCAGATTAAATGATAAACCAAAATTCCGATACCCCAAATAATTCGAGATTCCCCCCTGCAAATAAGGCTCACGCCGTCCCGACCTTTCCATTACTTCCAAAAAAACATCTTCCCGCTCCATATTATTATACTTCTTACTCAACTCCTCTTGCAATTCATCCTCCGCCCCGTAAAAAATAGGAGAACCGTCTACCGAACTCAATCCTTTAAAGCGGTATGAATAGAATGTATTCAAAGGCTCTCCGGCAATATCCACGTCACCGGTCAACATATCGGTATATTCAATCTCATCTCGCAACACGTTATTTCGATTATTTATCGCATTATTCACCAATTCGTTCAACACTTGTCCCAGCTGAGGATCAATACGCCAAACAAACCCTCTCTTCCCGCCATCCAACCCGACACGATTGATTGGAGTAAAATTCAAACTCACCTCTATTCCCTTGTTTACAAGTGTTCCGCTATTTACCACGTATTGCGTGATTCCATTAATTTCAGAAATCGTTTTAGTCAAAAATGCATCTCGCGTCTTCTTATAATACCAAGAAACCGAACCGTTAATTTTGTTTTTCAAAAGCGAAAAATCTAATGTCAAATTCGTGGACGCCGTCTTTTCCCATCTTAAATCAGGATTCGGATAATGGGCTACCTTCGAATGAAATTCACCATATTTCCCAGTATAATCAGTCTCTTGCCGAATAATCATATTCGGAGTCTGGTTACTCAACATATTTCCCTGGTAACCGAAAGACCCTCTCAACGCCATGTCATCCACCCAGTCAACAGATTTCAAAATATCTTGCTTCATGTTCCAACGACCTGACAACGCCCAAATCGGCATCATACGATCATTCGCCCGTGATCCGAACAAATTAGAAGCTTCCCCTCGAATATGTAAATTCACCATATAGCGGTTGTCATAATCGTACCCGGCCATCGCATACCACGCTACCGAATTCGTCAAATTTTCCGTGATAACACCCAAAGCATTCGCACTTGCCATAAATTGATTATAATATCCCGTATAAGTCTGGGGAACAGAAGAGAACAATTTACCCCGATCTCTATGATATCCCCGGCGTGTGATATTAAAACCATCGTATCTTTGAGAATTCAATTCCAAACCGGCAGAACCACTCACGTTATGCTTACCCTCGTTTCCCACGTTCTTTGTGTAATTTGCTTGCACCCGAGCCATCCAGTTTGTGTTGCGTACATCACTCTTACGCAATTCACCACCGACAGGACACATATCATTCCGTTCCGTCTGGTCCGCACGCAATTTGTGCACGTAATAGGTATCCTCCGTGAAATAAATCTCCTGATTCGTGTTACTTACCGCATAAGACAATGTTCCTTCCAATTTCAAATCGTCAATAACATTATAACCGATATGTGCCTGCATATTAATCGCACTTCCTTTGGTTTTATCCCCGGAATTATCCATTTCATTCAACACGTTAAAATTATACACCGGCATAGAGCCACTCGTCCGTTGATAAAAATAACGGGATCCATCGGGATTAAAAGCCGGAACGGCACGACTCATATTATAAGCATAATCCAGGACGCCTAATTCCGAAGGGTTATAATTACGACTCGATACATTGCCTTGAAGCTGGAAACGTGCCGTAAAACGTTCGTAATTAGCCGTCAAGTTCAATGTCGTCGAATACCGCTTGTTATTCTCCCCTTTTATTGCCCCATTTTCATCACTCATCCCAAGAGAAGCATAATAACGAATATTAGCAGAACCGCCCGACAAACTCAACGTGTGGCTATGTGAAAACACATCTTGACAAACAATATCGAACCAATCCGTGTTCAATGTTTCGTAATACGAAACCAACCGGTTATACTCCTTATAATCAATCGCACCATTGTAATAATCTTGTACCACAGCCTCGTATCCGACCCAACTATCCACATTGTTATAATATACTCCCCGCTCTACCAACTCACGGGAGACATCAACCCTTTCCTTCGAATTCATCAGATATATAGCTCGGTCACTGTAACGCGGACGCCGCGTAAAAGACCCCGTCCCGGAATAAGTCACACTGGGAGGACCAGCCTTTCCTTTCTTCGTCGTGATTACAATCACCCCGTTACCTGCTTTTGCCCCGTAAAGAGCCGTTGCTGAAGCATCCTTCAACACGTCAATCTGTTCTATATCATTAGGATTCAACCCCGAAATAGCATTTCCCAACAGATTCACGAAATCCAAGTCATTGATTTGCGCAGGATCCACGTTCACCGGATCGGTCAAAACGACCCCGTCCAGCACCCACAAAGGTTCCCGGTTTCCCAGAACCGTCGAAGTTCCCCGTATTCTTAATTTCGGAGCCGCACCCACCTGTCCGGAATTCTGCATAAAAATCATACCGGGAATACGTCCTTCCAACATTTGGTCAATCGTGTTCACTCCCGCCACTTTTATATCATCCATCTTGATGGTTTGCACGGCACTCGTTAATTTACGTTTATCTATATTCTGATACCCGGTTCTCACAATCACTTCATCCAATTGTTCTGCAGCTTCTTTTAAAACCACATGAATTGAATCTTGACCGGTATATTTTACCTCTTGCGTTTCCATCCCGATGAATGAAAAAAGCAAAGACACATTTTGCATTTTGGGCAATGTTAAGGAAAATCTTCCATTTACATCTGTTGATGTACCCAAGGTTAAACCTTTCACGATAACCGTCACTCCTGGTAACGGTTGTTTTCTCTCATCGGTCACCTTTCCAATAATACGTACCTCTCTTTCCTCATTTTTCACTTCTCCCGGAACAATAATAATAACACCTTGTTCTATCCGGTAAGATAAATTCACTTTACCCAAAAGTACATCCAATACCTGTTCTAATTCCTCATCAACAAACTTTACAGACACATCTTTCACTTTTTTCAATTCATTATGATTGAAAAAAAACTTGTAACCCGTTTGCTGACGCAATTCTTGAATAATTTCCAACATGCTTGCTTTCTCAAAATCCAGACTTATTTTCTTTTGAGAGAAACCATTCGCGGAAACTTTCAACAATAGAAACAATGTAAAAACACATATCAATTTCATAACCAGAAACCATTTTTTTACACACGCCTCCCTAACAGGGATGCCATCATCTCGTTTTTTTTGCATACATTTGTCTTGTTAATGTAAAGATTACTATATTTTATTAACACATTGACCGGATAGGTGGTCCCAACACCTTCCGGTTATTTCATTTTCACAATAATCACTCTCTCTTTTAATTCAAATTCAACATTTGTTGTCAAGGATATAATATCCAAGATAACATTACATTTATTATACTTCTCCAAATCTCCAGTAAATACAAGCTCTTTAGCTTCCGGATTCTGATAAAATACTGTAATATCATACCACCGGGCCAATTGCTTCATGATCTCATCCAAACGCATTCCTTCAATGATCCACTTCCCTTCGGTCCACGCCGTGAATATATCTGTATTCACTCGTTCCACGTTTATGCCATTTGTCTGAAGATCATAGGTAATCTGTTCTCCGGGAGAAATCGTCTTGGCATCAGCCATTCCTTTTCCTTGAAAAGCGACACTCCCTTCTACCAAGGTAGTTTGCACATAATCTTCATCCGAATAAGCATTTACATTAAATACGGTTCCCAAAACCGTAACATCTCCACCAACTGTTTCAACAATAAAAGGATGTTCCACATCTCGAGCCACATGAAACAAAGCCTCTCCCTCCAAACGAACACGTCGTTCTTTTCCCTCGAAACGATCCGGAACATTTAATTTTGAATCGGAATTTATCATCACGCTCGTACCATCCGCCAAAACCAAGTTATACTCACCGCCTCTAGGTACGATAATTTTATTATATTCTACCGCTTCGTCAATCTGACCACTAGGTTTGAATTTTTCTATCGCTTGTCCAAAAGCAATAGAATCCGTTAATTTTACTTGTTGACCGGAATTAAATACCAACACGGCCTTTGTTGTTCCCGGCTCAATGGATATGTCCTCCGAGACAAATGTCGTTTGGGATTCATCATTTTCCAGAAACCAGTAACCGAATCCCACGCATAGAGGAAACAACAGAATTGCCGCATATTTAACAATTGCTCTCCAAATATGTGTTTCCCGAGATTTATCTGCATAAACGACAAATTCATTCCACGCTCCCTTGCAATCCACCACACGAGTTTCTTTTCCCGTGTAATAGGTTTCAAAATATCGTTTTGCTTTACGATAATATTCTCCATTACCCTCATTTTCTGCCAGCCATCTCTCGACCTCTTCCCTCTCTTCGCCTGTAGCAACATCCATGAGATGTCTCACAATCAGATCCCAATTTATGTGCCTTTTATCATCTGTCATGATACTTTCAATTAATCATTCATATACAAGACACATCCATTTGAAAAACGGAGTACAAGAAATATGATTTTCTTTAAAAATCTTTAGAAACCTCCTTGTAAATATTCAATGAGTAAGAAAATGGGAACCAATCTCTCACGCAACATACGATACGCTCGTTGTACCTGAGTTTTCACCGTTGTTTCGGCAATATTTAATTGCTCGGCAATCTCTTTATTTTTCTTTCCCTCCACCACTTTCAATAAAATAATCTCCCGGCACTTATCAGGTAACGAATTCAAAGCTTCTTGAAGGCGTCGATGCACGTCCTCATCAATAATCACGTCTTCGGTTCCGGAGAAAAGCTGTGCCTCAAACAATTTATTGTTATGCTCATCCCTGATTTTCCGATCCCGTATCACATTCAAACAACGATTCCGCACCGAAGTGAACAAATAAGCTTTCACAGAAGTGGCCACTTGCAATGCTCCGGCATGCTTCCATAAATGGAAGAATAGGTCCTGCACTAAATCCCTTGCCTCCTCTTCATCATACAAATAACTCTCGGCAAACAGAACCATTTTGGCAAAATAATACTCATAGAGGTATCGAAACGCCTCTTTATCGCGTTTTTTTATACGAGCTAAAATCAAATCCTCTTCAATATCCATGAGTACATTCAAATTGTATGGACAAATTTATGTAAGAAAATCGAATAATCATGTTCACTCACGAGAATAATATGAAAAACAATATCACCCAACTCTCTCCTAACTCACTACACACAAACGCATAGGCCCGTTTCTTTTGGCTTTTTACGGAATTCTCGCTAATCCCAAGCTATTCCGCAAATCTTCTACCTCTTTTTGGGAAAGTACTGTATAATCCATCCGGCTCTGGACGATAATCCGACAAGCCATTTCGAAAAAGAGAGCCCGCTCAAGCACTTCGTCAAAGTCTCGACCACATACCACTTGCCCGTGATTACTTAACAAAACTGCATCATGCTCTTGCATAGCCTCTATCACCGCTTCCGCTAATTCTGGTGAACCGGGACGAAAATACGGTAACACGGCAACCTCGCCCACATGGTAAGGAACTTCCAATGTCACGTTAAAATCTAACGGTTTATTTTTCATGCAAGCCACCACCGTGGCATATTCCGATTGAAAATGCAACACCACATTCACATCCGGACGATTCCTGAAAATCCCCAAATGAAAAACACTTTCCATGGAAGGACGTACCCCGTTTTCCACTTGCCCGGAAATGATATCACACACGGCAACTTTCTCCGGGGGCAAAACCGGTAGCCACGAACCTGTTCCGGAAACGAGCATCTTGTCTCCCACCCGCCAAGATAAATTACCACTACTGCAAAGCATCAGTCGAGCCTCCCCATACCGATGGGCTTGAGTCACAAAAATTTCAACCTGTTCTTTCGTGATCATAAACGTATCATAAGAATTTACCCAAAAGTATAAGAAAAAGAATTTCCACCCAAATAAAACCCGGACATTCCTGCAGACGAGGAAGTCCGGGTTCATAAAGCACACGCATTTAATCTATAACCCGGGCAAAGCATTCAATATTTCCAATGTTTTCCCATCAGAAGGCCGCGGCATATTGGCATTCAAAAACTTACCATCTTGATCAATCAACATGAACCGAGGAATCCCCTTGCAACGAATAGCCTCCATGAAACTCTTGTCGCCTCCCATGTGTAACTAGATTCCTCCCAACTGTTTCACTTGAACAAATCTTTCCCACGCATTCCGACTATCATCACAAGAAATACTGACAAAATAGATGTTTCGCCCCTCAAATTCCTCTTCCAACTTTTTCAGATGAGGTATTTCGGCATTACATGGCCCGCACCACGTGGCCCATACATCAATGGACACGTATTTTCCTTTCAAATCCGACAAGCTCACTTTTCCCCGTTATATCTTTAAAAGTAAACGGTACGGCAGGCTGTCCCTTAAACAAGACCTTATTTGCATCATACACACGCTGATATTCCGCAACATAATCCACTCGATGAACCCTCTTACGGAAAATTCGATCCATTCCTTCCGTGTTTTCCATACCATATATTCTCACGTATTCCATGACACTCGTCACCACAAAATTCTCTACCAACCGCTTATCCCGGTACTTTTCCACCTCTTTCAACACGTTCATTAACAAGATACAAGCATCATCCCCCCGTTTGTCCATCCAGATCGTGAAAAGCAAATAAGGCTCTTCTAATGAATCCCAGATACTCGAAGATGCCCCAAGCTTCTTTTTTCTCAACAACCACATGCCTTAATTCTGAGCGGGATTTTTCTGACACCTGTTTCCCTCCATGCCCCATGATTACCCAAAAAGCCAACTGGTAATTCCACTCACGGAGAATACGTTCTCTCTCTCGTTTTATGAAATTCACATCTAACCCTAAGACAACTGTCTTCTTTGCTTTTCGTGGTGCAGACAGGCCATTTCCCATTCCTTTCAATTGTCGTAATATTGTTTCCGTTCGAGGATCAGAAGGACGTGTCGTCTCTAAACGCAAACGATCACGCCGAGAAAGCACATGAGATATTTGGGAAACGTCGCTATTAACAATTTCCCGGTCTGACAGGCAAGGTAAACCAAAAAGTACTTCCTTTGCCTTCCTCGGAAAGGACCCCGATCTCTCCTCCCAGTTTACGGACAATTGTTTGGCAAATAGCCAACCCCAACCCCGTTCCGTTGGTAAAACTATCCAATTTGACAAAACGTTTGAAGATTTCACCTTGCTTTTCTACCGGAATGCCTTTTCCCGTGTCTGAAACGAAAAATCGCAACCCATTTTCCTGCTCTTCATAACCAAAATGGATATGTCCCTCTCGGGTAAATTTAAGCGCGTTATTCAGAAAATTCGAAATCACCTGCATCACCCGATTCTTTTCCGTGTAAACAACACATTCATCCATGTGAGAAGTGAAAGAAATATCAATACCGGGATGCTCCGCAATCTTCTGGCGATAACTCATTTCCAATCCCCGCAGCATCTCGTTTATATCGACCATATCATAAATAAATTCCAACGTTCCCGCCTCAATCTTTGATAAATCCAAAATATCACTAATCAACTGCAATAGTAATTCATTATTTCGATTAATAATGGCCATGTACTCCTCTTTATCCTTCGGATCATCCGTGTTTACGAGCAATTCACTGAATCCCACGATGGCATTCAAGGGGGTACGAATCTCGTGACTCATGTTAGACAGGAAGATTGACTTTAACCGATCGGACATCTCCGCCGCTTCTTTCGCCCGTTTCCATTCATTGGCAACCCGGGTACGCTCGGAAACATCCTCGTATTTCAACACGACACCCCGAATCTGCCCCTCGTTCTTTATATCATAAACAGGCGTGGCCGTGATCTCTACCGTGAACTCGTCATCAAAAGTAACCTCCTTCATTTCCCGCTTTCCCGTCTCTAACGCCTTATGCATCACGCAACCCGGGCAAGGAGAATCCCGATGCATGACACTCTTGTAGCAACACAACCCGGCCTTGTACCTGCCGGCCAGCGGATGCTCGGAATACCGGGCCAAGTTCTCCCATTCAATCATGTAATCCGGGCGAAGATACACCAATCCATTATTCGAGTGATCAAGAATAAGCTGATTGATCTCCTGAATTTTCTCCACATTTTGCTTCGCCTCCATCAAGGTCTTCTCGTACAACTTACTCTCGGTTATATTTCGCAATGTCCCAACAACCCGCAAAGGTTTTCCCGCAATATCCTTTTTCTCGATCGTCAAATACAAGTCATAGTAATCCTCATATAACCCTCGAACATCATAACGAACCTCCCGGTGCAAATTATCTATCTGCCCGTTTTTTATATCCGCAAAAAGCCGGGACATGATTTCCCGGTCATCCGGATGCATGTTATTAACTGCCTCCAGCGAGGACTGACCATCCCGTTCTTTATAAAAATTTTCATTCCCGACCTTAAATTCGGAATATTTAAACCGGATAAGGTCTTCTTTCAAGTCCCAGATCATCGGAACCGTGTTCGTAACCGAGAAAGCCATCCGCAATTGCTGATTCACCTCTTGAAGTTGTTCCTGTATACGAATAAGATCTGTTATATCCCAGCGAGTTGCCAGCAACCAATGATGCACATCATTAGACACCACATTTTTATTCACGATAGAAACGTGTCTCCCGCCATCAGGAGTCTCGTACACTTCTTGCACTTGATAAGAATTTCCTTCTTCAATAATTTTAAAATCGACATCCCGGTAATGCTCGCCTCGTTCCTTTCCATATACCTCTATATCAGTTTTACCGATAATTTCTTCTCGGGAATATCCACCCTGTAACTCACACTGTTTATTCCAGAAAACATACTTCAAATCATCATCTATATCTTTTATGATCAGAGGCATTGGCATATTGTCCAGCACCGCATTCAGCAATCGCTGATTCTGTCTTATCGCAACCTCGTTCTTCTTTCGTCCCGTAATATCCCGTTCAAAACAAGCCACCAAGTTTTCTTGTACACGCTTGAACCGCCCCTCGTAATAAGTTATCTTACCATGAACAGACACGGTATACTCCACCTCGTACACTTTATCCGAAATCAACGCTTCCCTCAAATTGGATATCACGATGTCTACAAACGAGGGATCAACACAATCCTTCAAATTCCTACCAATCAATGTCTCCACCGGTAAAGAAAGTTTCACAGGATCAGCATTATAAATTTTTTGTATATTAAACTGGTTATCTACCATGAAAATCATGTCGGGAACTGAGGCAATAACCTTTTCTGCCATAATATTTTCCATACTTTCCCGTGGAATAGAGATTTTTCTCCTACGAGAAAAAAAGAACACAAGGTTTCCTAGAATCACTACTCCGGCAATAATATATCCCCACATGACAATATGATTTAATTTTTACGCAATATATCGCAAATATAACAATAATAAATCACCAAACAATCCCTTCATCGGGATATAGCCGAAATAAAAAACCGTGCTGATAACAGCACGGCTCCTAGGTACAAATTAAAACTTAAACTTATTCACTTAAATATGCACGTAGCATCCATAAATTCTTTTCTTGCTCGGAAATGTAAGGATTAATCATATCTTGAGTTCCATCATCACCGATTTCCGCGGCCAAAGCCAATATTTCACGTTCTTTACGAATCAATATCCCCAAATTCCCCACAATCTCCTTCACGCAACGATTCCCGTCGGAAACCTCCGTTACCTCTTTAATCTCAGCCTGTTTCATGTAAGCGGAATACGAATGTAACGGGGTTCCTTCCAACGTAAGCACGCGTTCAGCAATCTCGTCTACCTTCTCGATAGCATCATTATAGTATTCTTCAAATTTGGCATGTAACTCGAAAAAGTTACTTCCTTTCACGTTCCAATGGAATCCTCTCAAATTCTGGTAAAAAATCTGGTAATTTGCCAACAAGTCATTCAAATGGTTTACCAACTCTTTTGACTTCTCTTTGTCCAATCCGATTAAATTTAGTGCTTTCATATTATTTGATTTTTATTGTTACTTCTCTTTATTTTTCTAATACAAATATAGAATATGCTACAATATAAATCAAATCGATTGTTTTTATAAATATATTTGCAATATTTATAAAACATGATTTACAACACATTATAATTATAAAATACAAGCATTTCTCTAAAAAAATATCTTATGATTTTCAAGTTTACCGATAACTTCATTTTTTTCAAAAAAAAATCCATCAATCCTTTGCAGAGTTCAAAAATTGCACTACATTTGCATCCGCAATCAAGCAATACGGGCGCTTAGCTCAGCTGGTTCAGAGCATCTGGTTTACACCCAGAGGGTCGGG
>OHAO01001207.1_pt1 | contig 18598 bp, 13 predicted proteins | sample 1577151 | NCBI WGS metagenome assembly OHAO01 (sample SAMEA3541585, study PRJEB24748) | human gut metagenome | biome: human gut; feature: human-associated habitat; material: faeces | place: China | collected 2012 | reverse complement strand
AGCACTTTTGCATAGAGAACGTGTCTCCGACGGCCCACTTTTCCCAGCAGCTGGAAAAGTGGGCCGTCGGAGACAAGATGAAACAGCCATCCACCGCAGAGAAAAGCTTCCCCCATGTCCCCCCACGCAAAAAGGAACGTGCCATGGCACGTTCCTTTTTGCTAATCATTTTCTTGCTTCAGCTGTTATTCTCCCGTTTCGGCTGCTTCCCTGTTTCAGCCACTGCCCCTTGCTTTGTCCGTCAGGGACGGGGCTGCTGCTGGGTGATGCAATGGATATTGCCGCCGCCGAAGGCCACCTCACGGGTCTGCACGCCCACCACCTCACGGTCCGGGAACATCTCCTGCACCTGCCGCACTGCCAGCGCATCGTTCTCGTCGCCGTACTGGGGCAGGATCACACCGCCGTTGACAATGAGAAAATTCATATACGAAGCAATACTCACCTCGCCGTTTTCACGGGGGACGGTACCCTCCACGGCGTCGATGGTCTCGGCGCCCTCCAGCCGGCAGGGCTCACGGGTCAGGCACAGCTTATGCACCTTCAGCCGCCGGCCCTTGGCGTCGGTGGCCTGAGACAGGGTGCGGTAGGCGTCCTGCGCCGCCTGATAGAAGGGGTTGTCCTTGTCCTCCGTCCAGATACAGGCCACCTCCCCCGGCGCCACGAAGCAGGCCACATCGTCGATATGGCCGTTGGTCTCGTCGGGGTCGATGCCATCCCGGAGCCACAGCACCTTTTCGCAGCCCAGATACTGGCACAGCTTCTCCTCGATCTCCGCCTTGGACAGATCGGGATTCCGGCCGGGGGACAGCAGGCACATCTCCGTGGTCAGCACGGTACCCTCGCCGTCCACATGGATGGAGCCGCCCTCCAGCACGAAGCCCTCGGTGCGGTAGGAGTCCACGTCCGTCATCTCACAGATCTTCTGCGCCACCTGATCGTCCTTGTCCCACGGGAAGTACAGGCCGTCATACAGGCCGCCCCATGCGTTGAAGGTCCAGTCCACCGCCCGCAGGCCGCCCTGTCCGTTTACCAGAAAGGTGGGGCCGCAGTCCCGGACCCATGCGTCGTTGGAGGACACCTCCACCACCCGGATCTCCTCCGGAAGGCGAGCCCGTGCATTCTGATACTGTCCGGCGCTGACGCACATGGTGACCTTTTCAAACCGGGCAATGGCACGGGCCACCTGACAGAAGGTCTCCTGAGCAGGCTTGGCTCCGCTGCGCCAGTTGTCGTTGCGCTCCGGCCAGAGCATCCACACCCCGTCCTGGGGTTCAAATTCCGCAGGCATCCGATAGCCGTCCGCCTTGGGGGTAGAGCCGATGATACGTTTTGCCATATAATGCTTCCTCCTGCAATCAGTGTTGGGGCCGCCGGGCTGCAATGAGCACCTCGCCCAGCAGCACGCTCAGCACGGAGCCGACGGTGATGGGCAGCACGCCGCTGAGTGTCTCCCGATCCCACGACAGCGGCACGGCGGTAAAGATGATGGATAGAATGATCAGGGCCATAGGCACATAGACCAGCCACTTCAGAAAGCCGCTGCGGCCCGGCACCCGGAAGGGGCGCTCCCGGTCCGGGAATTTCCGCCGCAGGGTCAGGAACGCCGGGAACACCGGCAGATAGCTCAGCAGCAGCATCACCAGATTCAAGGCGAAGAAACTCCAGAACAGGGACGAGTCGGGGCTGAGCCGCTCCATCACCGCCCCCAGCAGGCACACGGCAGAGGCCACGATGCCGCTGGTGACGGCGGAACCCACGGGCATATCGTTGCGCTTCCAGCGCCGGGCGAACACCGCCGGCATATCGCCCCGGTCGGCGGCGTAGGCGGCGGTGGAGTTGACGCCCATGGACCATGAGATCATATTACCGAAGAGCGTCACCAAAAACAAGAGAGCCACCACCCGCACCAGCGTACCGCCGGCCCCGCCGGTCATCAGGGACACGGCATCGATGAGGCCGGAATCCGGACTGATGTCCCGCACCGGCACGGCGGCGCCGATGCCGAAGGCGGAGAACAGGTAGATGGCGGCAATGACGATGCCGCCGGTGACGATGGCCTGTGGGATCTGCCGCCGGGGCTCCTGCATATTGTCGGCGTAGGTGCAGACCACCTCGAAGCCCAGAAAGTTAAAGAGAATGACGGAGATATAGGACAGGCTGTTCAGGTCGAAGGACGGCAGGAAGGTCCGGGCCTCCATGCTGTTGACGAAGCCGTTTTTCGACACGTACACGATGCCCAGCACCCCCACCGTCAGCGCCAGCAGGATCTTGATGGCGGCGCTGAGATTCAAAATCAGGATGCTGTCACACACCGGATAGGCGGCGATCCATGTGACGATCCAGATGAAGGCCAGCTGGATCACCAGCGACCACACCGGGCCGATGCGCCCGCCGAAGATCACCTCCAGCAGCTCCGGGCATACCACCGCCAGAGATGCCATCCACAGCGGGAAATTGATCCAGTAGTACCATGAGGCCCGTGCGCCCCAGTGGGTGCCGGGATAGGCGGTCTGGATCCAGTCGTACAGGCCGCCGTCGCCGGGAAAGGCCGTCCCCAGCTCCGAGGCGATGAGGCCGTAGGGCAGCAGGAACGCTGCGATCATGAACAGCCACCAAAAATACTGGCTGTTGCCGATGGAGGCCACCGGCGCCGCCGCCTCCGCCACGAATACCACGCAGATGACGGACAGGATCACATCCGCCAAGCGGAATTTTCTGCGGTTTTCCATAGGCCGTCAGCAGTAGATGCGGTCCTGCAGGAACCGCTCCAGTGTGTCCCGTGCGGCGGCGATCTCCAGCTCCGTGTGCTCCGGGCGGCAGCGGGTGAAGTACACCAGCAGGCCCCGCATGGCCGTCAGGCGGTTGCCGGCTTGCTCCCAGCACAGGGAGGAGGCGGAGTCCGCCACCTCGTCCGTCACGTCCTCGCCACGGGTGGCCGGCAGACAGTGGAGGAACTTGCAGCCGATGGCTCCCAGCGCCATCAGCTCCCGGTTCACCTGATAGTCGTGGAACACCTGCACCCTCTCCTCCTTGGGCATCTCATTTTCGTACAGGCCGTACCACACGTCGGTGTAGATGAAGTCGGCGTCCCGGACGGCGGAGCGGTCATCCGTCACCAGCCAGCTGCCGCCGGAGAGCTGGCAGTTGCGCTCTAAAATGGTCTGGTGCTTCTCCGTCAGCTGGTGGCCCGCCGGGCCGTAGTGGACGAAGTGCATCCCCAGCTTGGTGGTGATGAAGCCCAGCGAGGCACAGACCTGCGTGCCGTCCCCCACGAACACCACCTTCACGTCCTTCAGGCGCTTGCCCTGAGGCAGATGCTCGAAGATGGTACACATATCCCCGATCTCCTGCGTGGGGTGGTTGTAGTCGGACATTCCGTTGAGCACCGGGATGGTGCAGGACTGGGCCAGCTCCACGATGGTCCGATGCTCGATGACACGGGCCATCACCACATCCACCAGACGGGACAGCACCTTGCCGGTATCCCCGATGGTCTCGTGGCCGCCCAGCTGGATCATTCCCGGTCCCAGATACTGGGCGTGGCCGCCCATCTGGCTCATGGCCGTCTCGAAGGAGACACGGGTACGGGTGGAGGACTGCTGGAAGATCATGCCCAGTGTCATGTCCTGCATCAGGGGCGGATAGTACCCGCTGCGGATGGCCCGCTTGATGGCAAGGCTCAGCTCGATCATATCCACCAGCTGCTCCCGTGTGAACTCATTTGTGTCGATGAAATCTTTCACCATAGCTTGCGCTACCTCCTGCGTCATAAAATGGAAACGCCCATAGTTTGCGCCGCAGGAAGCGGAATATGTACGCCATGATGCCCTCTTTTGCAATTTCCCCTTGTTATCTGCGGATAAATGCGATATAATGCTCTGTATTAGTATCAATCGTATCATCGGGCAGTCTGCCCTTTATCCTGAACGGAAAGGAAGAATACTATGATTAAGGTCCAGTCCCAGCGGGGCGAGATCAGTATCAGCAGCGCCGTATTCACCAGCATCACCGGCGCCGCCGCTACCAACTGCTTCGGCGTCAAGGGCATGGCCTACCGCAGCATGACGGACGGCTTGGTCCATCTGCTGCGCCGGGAAGCCATGAGCAAGGGCGTAAAGGTCACCTATAACGAGGACGGCACGGTGTCCATCGAGCTGCACATCATCGTGGAGAACGGTGTGAATATCGCCACGGTATGCCGCTCCATTATGGGCGAGGTCAAATATGTGGTCACCAAAAATACCGGCGTGGAGGTCCGTGAAGTGAATGTCTTTGTGGACTCCATCACCGTTTGATGAACGTCGGTAGGAGGAGAAGCAAGAGCATGACAGAAAAAATCAGCGGCGGCGCCTTCAAGCAGATGGTCGCCTTCGGCGCCGCCTGTATCACCCGTGAAAAGCAGGCCATCAACGACCTGAACGTATTCCCCGTGCCGGACGGCGATACCGGCACCAATATGAGCCTTACCATCCAGACCGCTGCGGCGGAGCTGAAAAAGTGCGAGCCTGCCACGGTGGGCGAGGCCGCCAAGATCACCGCCAGCGCCCTGCTGCGGGGCGCCCGCGGTAACTCCGGCGTTATCCTGTCCCTTCTGTTCCGGGGACTCTCCAAGTCCGTGAAGGGACTGGAGGAGATGGACGGCGTACAGCTGGCGGCGGCCATGTCCGAGGGCGTGACCACGGCCTACGGCGCCGTGATGAAGCCCGCCGAGGGTACGGTGCTGACGGTATCCCGCCTGGCGGCGGCCAGAGCTGAGGAGGCGGCGCAGGAGCAGAACTGCGCCGAATATGTGCTGGCGGAAGCCATTGCCACGGGCTATGAGACGCTGGCCGAGACCACGGAGATGAATCCGGTGCTGAAAAAAGCCGGGGTGGTGGATGCCGGCGGCAAGGGCTACCTCATCATTCTGGAGGGGATGCTCAGCAGCCTGCGGGGCGAGCCCATGCCGGAGGTGGAGGAGGAGCCGGAGCACGACAAGGCGGACTTTGCCGCCATTGGAGACGAGGACATCACCTTCGCCTTCGACACGGTGTTCATCGTCCGCAAGAACGATCCCAACGTGGATCTGGCCCCCTTCCGGGCCTATCTGGACAGCATCGGTGACAGTCTGGTCATCGGCGAGGACGACGAATCCTTCAAGGTCCATGTTCACACCGACACCCCCGGCGAGGCCCTGACGGCGGCCCAGCGATATGGTACGCTGGAGCTGGCCAAGATCGAGAATATGCGGACCCAGGCTGCCGATCTGGCGGCGGGCCGCAAGGCCCAGAGCACCGACGATCTGGACGCCATCGAGGCGGAGCTGGAGCAGGCCGAGCAGGCGGAGGTCCCCGCCGAGAAGCGCTACGGCTTTCTGGCGGTATGCGCCGGAGACGGACTGGCGGCAGCCTTCCGGGATCTGGGCGTGGATCGGGTGGTATCCGGCGGCCAGACCATGAATCCCTCTACGGAGGCCATTCTGCGGGAGGTGAACCACACCCCCAGCGAGATCGTGTTCGTGCTGCCCAACAACAAGAACATCGTCATGGCGGCCCAGCAGTGCGTGGGGCTGACAGAGAAGCAGGTCATCGTGGTACCCACCCACAGCATCCCTCAGGGCATCAGCGCCATGATGAGCGTGGACACGGCGGAGGAGGATCCACAGGCCATTCTTGCGGCCATGACCGAGGCGGCCGCCGCTGTCACCACGGCCCAGATCACCTATGCCGCCCGCAACTCCGACTTCGACGGCTTCGCCATCAACGAGGGCGACTATCTGGCCCTGCTGGACGGCAAGCTCTTCGGCACGGAGCGGGACATCACCTCCCTGCTGACCCGACTGGCGGCGCTGGCGGCGGAGCGGGAGGCGGCCTTCGTCACCCTGTTCTACGGCGAGGGCGTGTCGCAGGAGGAGGCCGAGGCGGCGCAGGCCCTGTTCACCGAGGCCTGCCCGGAGACGGAGGTCTCCCTCCTCAGCGGCGGTCAGCCGGTGTACTACTACACCATCTCCATCGAGTAAAACCGAGTCTATCGCACCGAAGCATTCCCCGGACAGGACACTGTCCGGGGAATTTTTTCTGCCGGGCGGGGTTCGGGTTTCCCCGGCAGTGGCCGGTATTTCCCGGCAAATGATTTTTCGGTATGATATTGCAAAACGGTCGCCCTTGTGTTATGATGAGGAGGATAACGTTCCAGCCATTGAACTGGACTCCGTTTCTTTTTCAGCAGACGGTCCCGTCCCTGTGAGGGGACAGGTGGAATAGGGTGCAAATCCCTGCGAGTGGGTCACTGTGAAGCCCTCCCGACGGCAAGTCCGACGGGACGGATAAGTCAGATACACCGGGCCGTCCGCTGCGGTACCTGCCTACACCGGGACTGCCTGCACAAAGAGAACGCCCTTGATGCGTCCGTGCTGCCAAACCGGCGGCACGGACGCTTTTGCTTTGTGCCATCAGCAAAAGCCGCCCCCGGCCACGGGGGCCCGTACGGCAGACAAGAAAATCCCATCGGAGAGGAGGTGAGGGCTGCGGCCTGCACGCAGGGCCGCCGATCCCGACTGACACCACGACATATTTGAGAAAAGGAGAAACGAAATGCAGACAAAGAGCACGTCGTACGGAAAGAAGCTCCTTGCGCTGATGCTGTCCCTGCTGATGCTGGTGAGCGTCCTGCCGGTCTCGGCATGGGCCGCTGCCGATGCAAAGCCCGAGAAGATCACTCTGGTGGGCAGCAGCGATGCGCTGGAGTACGAATTTGTAGACTATCTGACCTTTGCGTGGGAGGATATCCCCCACTATAAGGTCACTGTCCCCGCCGGGACCAAGACGGTCCAGCTCTACGGCACCGTCTATCTGGATAAGGCCAGCAGCTCCGGCAGCGGCTACACACAGAAGGACGGTCTGAATGATTGGCCGCCCCCCGTGGATTACTGGTCAGCAGATGAGGTAGGCTCCTCCGCCCCCTACACCATCGAGACCCGCACCAGCGGCTACGAGAAGAACCTGTCTCTGGTCAAGACCCGGAGCTATGCAGACACCAGCTCCGCCTATATTCTGGAGTTCGTGGAGAAGGACGACTCTCCCGCCGCCCCGGCTCCCGTTCTGACGGCGGACCTGTCCACGGCGGCTGTCACCTACACCTGCGGCGATACGGCCAATGCTCTGGCGGTGCAGGCCACCGGCAGCGGCACCCTGAGCTATCAGTGGCAGGTGAGCACCACCTCCGCCTCCGACGGCTTCGAGGACATCACCGACGCCACCCAGAGCAGCTACACCCCCTCCACCGAGGCACCGGGCAGCTTCTGGTACCGTGTGGTGGTCACCAACACCGTGGCGGGCAACAAGCCCACCAGTGTCACCAGCGCCGTGGCTCCCGTGACGGTCAACGTTCCGGAGGGGATGCGCCAGGTGAAGATCATCACCTCCCAGGGCCGGGGTACCGGCATGACCCTGACCCTGAAGGATGCTGCGGGCCAGCCCGTATCCATCCCCGCAGACACCAGCGGCGACTACAACGTATATGAGTTTCTGACGGCTCCCGGCGTCTATACCTATGAGGCACGGGACACTGTGCGGGGCAGCGAATATCTCCTTGGCACAGGCACCCTCACCGTCACCGAGGGTACCGGTGAGCAGACCTTCGAGCTGTATCTGGTCTATGTCTACGCCGTCAAGAGCGGCTGGACGGCAGACGACTTCACCACCGAGGTCAAGGCCGCCGACGGCACCGTGATGACCCCCGGCGAGCCCCATCAGTTCGCCAGCTATGTGGGCTATCCCTACCTCATGGTTCCCGGCACCTACACCTGGTCCATCCAGCCCTCCGAGGCCAGAGCGGCAGAGGGCTATCAGGCCACTCAGCCTGTCCGCGAGACGCTGAAGACTGCCTCAGGCGCCGCCTTGTGGAGCGCCACCCCGACCCAGATCGTAAACACCGACTTCGTGGTCCCCAAGGGCGCTCATGTCGTTATGACCGGCATTCCCTCCACCACCTATGGGCAGGGTGCTCTCGTTGCCGCCAGCGCCGATCTCACCGGTGACGACAGCGATGTCTACACCTTCCGGCTGGTAGCCGGCAGCAGCTACATCTACCGGGCCACCGGCGATGGGCTTGTCACTAACGCCAGTATGTTCAAGTTCGACGGCAGCACCAGCCGTTATGACCTGACGAAAACCATGACCGGCGATCCCAAGGCCATCCTCCGGGACGAGAAGAGTGACGCAGCGGATATCCGCCTCAACGGTGTGGACTACACCGGCAGCGTCGCCCTGACCGTGGGCGGCATGAAGCAGCTGCGCCCCCTGCGTATGTTCCAGATCGCCAACAACAGCAGCACCGGCATGAGAGGCTCTACGCTGGAGCCTGTGTTCCACTACACGGCACTGGATGTGGACGGCACCAATGTGGTCAGCGTGGATGACAGCGGCCGCATCACCGCCAACAGCGCCGGTACGGCCATTGTTCTGGTGACCTATGACGCCATGTATGTAGCGGATTCCGGCTGGTCCATCAACAAGAACAAGACCTTTGGCGCCATCTGGCCGGAAAACACCGGCGTGGTGGTGGTGGAGGTAGGCAAGAACGCCGCCGCTGGCCCGGATGCCAACATGACCATCAACAACGGTGACCGGAAGGTCGCCGGTAACAAGCTGGATGCCGAGGCAGACGTGCTGTACTCCACCAATGACTCCGGCTGCCAGTACACCTTCCAGCCCGCCGCCGGCAGCACCGTTACCCTGCTGCGCCCCACCCTCACCGAGACGGCCATGACCTACACCGGCGGCTTCGGCACCGACGGCGTGACCACCAAGGGCGGCGACGTGACTCTGACTCTCACCGAGGGCAAAAACATCGTCAAGATCAGCAAGGATGGCGCCGACACCTATCAGGTCATCACCGCGAAGAAGGCCGGGGTAGTCATCACCAACAAGACCGACCCCACCCGTGATATCCTGCCCGGCGACACCGTCACCGTGCAGCTCACCGGCGTGTATCACCCCGCCAACACCATGGCGAACCTGTATAACCTCTACGCCTACGCCTCTTACACCGATCCCGGCAGCAATGATACCGTCACCGGCTATAAGAACCTCTTCCAGCGTCACCTCTTCGACCGGGCGGAGGGCGACAGCTGCCGCACCGTGGAGGTGAAGATCCCCGCCGACTGGGATGCTGATGAGCCCTACGTCCTGACGGACGGCGTTCTCAACTTTTACGGCAACGGCAAGGATATCGGCTCTCACCGCAATTCCCTGCCCGCTCTCTCCACCAACGTTCCCAACAGCTACAGCAGCTTTGCGCTGGGCGCCCTGCCGGATATCACCATCCCTGTGGTCAAGCCCAATACAGCGGACGTCACCTTCTCCATGAAGGATGACTCCGGAAACGCCATCGACAGCTGCACCATCCAGCTGACCAACAGCAGCAACGATACCGTCACCATCAACGCCACCGCTGCCTCCGCCACCCGCACGCTGGCCAGCGGCAAGTGGAGCTATGTAGTCACCAAGGAGGGCTATCTGCCCGCTAAGGGTACACTGACCGTGGTGGGCGGTGAGGATCAGGCCGTGAATGTGGAGCTGCCTCTGGTCACTGCCATTCAGGTCAAGACTCTGCCCAAGAAAACCGTTTATACCGAGGGCGACACGCTGAATACCGCCGGTCTGGTGGTGCAGGCTGTCACCAAAAACGGCGCTTCCACCCTGTCCGCCGACCAGTACACCCTCTCCCCCACCCTGCTGAAAACCGTGGGGCAGCAGGCCATCACCGTGACCTTCGGTCAGCTCACCACCACCTTTGAGGTGACGGTACGGGAGGATATCGTCACGCTGGAGACCACGCTGGAGGATGGCATCACCCAGCGCAACTCCCGCATGACCTTCGACGTCTTTGCCAAGGACGGCGACGGCAAGAAGCTGCCTGCCAGCGAGGTAACGGTGCTCCTCAACGGTGATCCGGTGTCCGTCAACTGGGACGATGACACCAAGACCAGCTATACCCTGCACTTTACCAAGGAGGGCGAGAACACCGTCGAGATCAAGGCCCACAAGGCCTCTCTGACCTATACCATCACCTATGTGAAGGCCGAGCCCGGTGATGTGGTGGGCAAGGCCGTGTTCACCGTGGAGGCCCTGTCTCTGGGCGGCGGCTACATCATCGAGCCCTGCTATGTGGATATCATCGAGGGCGAGAACGCTGCTCAGGCGCTGGCCCGTCTGCTGGAGGAAAGAGGCTTTACCTACAGCAACACCGGCTCTCTGGAGAGCGGCTTCTATCTGTCCCACATCCAGGGCGATGCGCTGGCGGGCATTGATCCCACCGGCGACAGCATCCCTCAGGCCCTGCGGGAGAAGCTGGAGGAGAAGAACTTCGATATCCAGACCCGGACGGACGAGACCAGTCTGGGTGAATTCGACTACACCAGCGCCTCCGGCTGGATGTACTGCCTGAAGAACGTATTCCCCAACGTGGGCTTTGCCGATTCCTATCTGTCCGAGGGCGACGTGGTGCGTGTGCAGTTCACGGTGGCCTACGGCTCCGACATCGGCGGCGGCTTTGCCATGGGCTCCGGCGACAGTGCCGGTTACTTTGACATGGCCAACAAAGACGCTTTGACCCGCCGTGTAGCGGCCATCAACGCCGAGATCGAGGCGAACCCCTACTATCTGGAGCAGAACTGCCTGACCAAGGCCTATGACGCCGCTATGGACGTGCTGACCACTCTGTACGTCTCTCAGGCCGACGTGGATGCCGCTTTGGCGGATCTGCCCGATCCCCCTGTGGGTCACCAGCTGACCGCTGTGGAGAAGGTTCCTGCCACCTGCGAGACCGCCGGCGTGGAGGCTTACTGGAAGTGCTCCGTCTGTGGCAAGCTGTTCAGCGATGCCGAGGGCAAGACCGAGACGACGCTGGAGAAGCTGACCATCCCCGCCACCGGTCATACCTATGGCGCCCCGGTGTGGAAGTGGAACGATGATTTCACCGTTACTGCCACATTCACCTGCGGCAATGATGCTTCCCATGTGAAGACGGTGAACGCAACCGTCACCAATGAGGTGACCACTGCGGCCACCTGTGAGGCCGACGGCGTTCGCACCTACACCGCCAAGGTCACCTTCGAGGGCAAGGAGTACACCGATACCAAGACCGAGGTCATCCCCGCCACCGGCCATGCCTATGGCGCCCCGGTGTGGAAGTGGACGGATGATTTCAAGGCCACTGCCACCTTCACCTGCACCAACGACGCCACCCATGTGGAAAACGTCACGGCAGAGGTGACCAGCGCTGTCACCACCGAGGCCACCTGCAAGGCCGACGGCGTGCGCACCTATACCGCTAAGGTCACCTTCGAGGGTAAGGAGTATACCTCCAGCAAGACCGAGGTCATTCCCGCCACCGGTCATGCTTACGGCGAGCCGGTGTGGAAGTGGAACGATGATTTCACCGCTTCTGCCACCTTTACTTGCGGCAATGATGCTTCCCATGTGAAAAACGTCACGGCAGAGGTGACCAGCGCTGTCACCACGCCCGCCGCTTGCGAGGCCGACGGCGTTCGCACCTACACCGCCAAGGTCACCTTCGAGGACAAGGAGTACACCGACACCAAGACGGAGGTCATCCCCGCTACCAGCCACGACACGGAGCTGGTGGGTGCCAAGGATGTCACCTGCACCGAGGACGGCTACACCGGCGACGAGGTCTGCAAGGTCTGCGGCGTCACGGTGAAGCAGGGCGAGGTGCTGCCCGCTCTGGGCCACGACTACAAGGATGGCAAGTGCAGCCGCTGCGGCGCTGAGGAGCCTACCACTCCCGTGGAGCCCGGCAAGCCCGCCACCGGCGACAGCAGCACTCTGGTGCTGTGGCTGGCCCTGCTGGCCATCTCCGGTATGGCTGTGACGGTCATTCCCTCCCGCAAAAAGCGCAGCCGGTAACAAACAATCACTGGCTGACTCATTCACCGAGGAAGCTGCCTGCGGGCAGCTTCCTCGGCTTTTTATCCCCTTGTATACGCCGGGCAGTCGTGCATCCCGGCGCACAAGGCCCAAAATTTCCGAGTGACAAGCGGTTTGAATTGTGATATAGTGATCGTACCACCGATGGACAAGGGCGGATCTGCATCCGTCCTTGTTCCTCCATGATATGATCGCAGCGTGGGGCCGGGACAGAGCACCGCACCCCCATAGAGGAGGCTGATTATGAGAGAGATCGCACACATCCGGGCCACGATGCTGGGGCGGTTTGCCCTGCAGCAGACCGGCATGAAGGAGCCCCGGATGGTCAGTCTCGCCGGCCGTTCCGGGCGGCTGTGGACGCTGGTGGCCTACCTGATCCTGCACCGGGATCGGGGCATCCCCGCTCAGGAACTCATCGACCTGCTGTGGCCCGACGGCAGCGGCAGCAATCCCGCCAGCACTCTGCAAAATAACGCCAGCCGGGCACGCAACGCCATGGCTACACTGGGCTTTTCCGACACCAAGGGCATGATTCGCTACGAAAACGGCCTGTACCGCTGGGTTCCCGGGACCGATACATGGCTGGACGTGGATGTCTTTGAGGATCTGGCCCGCCGGGCGCTGGAGACCTCCGACCCGGAGGAGCTCCGGACACTGGGCCGGGAGGCCGCCGATCTGTATCAGGGGGATTTTCTGCCGGATGTGGCCGACGAGCTGTGGTGTGCCGATCTTCACGCCTACTATCGCTCCCTGTTCGTGCGGCTGTTCCGCAGACTGGTGCAAGAGCTGATGAGGACTCAGGAGTACGCCGAGGCGGCGGCCCTGTGCGCCCAAGCGGTGCATCTGGACCCTCTGTCGGAGGAGTTCAATCTGCTGCTGATGCAGAATCTCACCCGGAGCCATCAGGCCCAGCAGGCGCTGGATCACTACGAGGCCCTGCAAAAGCTGTATCAGGAGAGCTACGGCCTGACCCCCTCCCCGGAGCTGGAGGCCGCCCGCCTCACCGCCTCGCAGGAACTGTACGGCGGCGGCATGGGGCCGGCGGCTCTGGAGACCTTCCTGCTGGCCGGTGACGGCGAGAGCAGGGCGCTGGCCTGCGACAACGGCACCTTTCGGGAGATCGTGCTGCTGTACCTGCGTTCCATGCGCCGTGACCCCGACCTGAAGGCCCAGCTGCTGATGCTGTGTCTGGAGGGCTGGGAGGCGCAGCCGGAGAAAAATGCCGTCTATATGCAGCAGATGAAGCTGATCCTGCAGGGCTGCCTGCGCTCCGGCGACCCCTTCACTCAGATTGGCGCCGGGCAATACTGGGTACTGCTGCCGGGCGCCGGGTCGGAGACCCATAGCGCCATCGCTCAGCGGCTCCAGCAGGCGATGCACCAGCGTTTTGCCCAAAGCAGCGCCGTCTTTCGGACTCGGGCCATCGATCTGCGGGGCATGGTCCATCTGGCCGAACCCAAAGACTGACACCCCACCGGACGGCTCCGCCGCCGGTTTCAGAAAGGATGGATCACTCCATGCAAGAAAACCGAAGCATTGCGCCGGGTCTGGGGACCTTTCGCCTGACGCTCCAGAGCCGGGAGAACGGCTTTTGCGGCTATGTGTACAGCGCCGCTCTGGGCTGCCGGGCGGAGTTCACCAGTCTGGCCCGGCTCATCGTCCTGCTGGAGGAGTGGATGAACACCGCCACCGACAGTCCCGTGCCGGAAAAGCCCTCCGCTGCGGCGGCCCCCGCCGATGTGGAGCTGGAGGTCCAGCTGCGCCAGCATTACAGCTGGCAGGGGCAGCTCCGTGACCTGAAGGGCGGCGCCGTTTTCTCCTTCCACAGCGTACTGGAGCTGCTTTTGCAGCTGGAGGCGCTGTTGGCGCAATAAGCATCATTCGGGCACGCAGATCCCGTGGGGTCTGCGTGCTTTGCAATTTGTGCGCTATTCGTGGACAAAGATTGACTTCCCGACGGGGATATGGTAAGATGGGCGAAAAAGAGCAGGAGGGATCGTATGGAACGACACGATGCGTGCTACCGGCAGTATGTGCAGATCCTCCGGGAGGAGCTGCGCCCCGCCACCGGCTGCACCGAGCCCATCGCCATCGCTTACGCCGCCGCCAAGGCCCGCAGCGTTCTGGGCGCACTGCCGGACCGGGTGCTGGTGGAGGTCAGCGGCAACATCATCAAGAACGTCAAAAGCGTGGTGGTCCCCCATACCGGCGGACTGCGGGGCATCCCGGCAGCTGCGGCGGCGGGCATTGTGGCCGGAGACGCCGAGGCCCAGCTGGAGGTGCTCTCCGCCATGACGGAGGCGCAGAGCGCCGCCATCTCTCCCTTCCTGAAGGTCGTGCCGGTGGAGGTGCGCCACGCCGACACGCCCTATATCTTCGACATTCAGGTGACGGTTTTTCACGGCCCGGACAGCGCTCAGGTGCGCCTTGTGGGCCACCACACCAACGTGGTATCCGTCCGGAGGGGCGGTCAGGTACTGCTGGAGCGGGAAATCTCCGAGGGCTCCGGCAGTCTCACAGACCGCAGCTGCCTGACGGTGGAGGGCATCGTGGCCTTTGCCGACTGTCTTTCCACGGAGGACGTGGAGGAGGTGCTGGAGCAGCAGATCCGGTGTAACATGGCCATCGCTGAGGAGGGCCTGCGCCACGATTACGGAGCCAACATCGGCAAGACCCTGCTGCGGGGGCATGAGGAGGATCTATCCTATCGGATGCGGGCCTACGCCGCCGCAGCCAGCGATGCCCGGATGAACGGGTGCGAGATGCCGGTGGTCATCAACTCCGGCAGCGGCAATCAGGGCATCACCTCCAGTGTGCCGGTGATCGTCTGCGCCCGTGCCACGGGCCGCAGTCATGAGGAGCTGCTGCGGGCGCTGGCGGTGGCGAATCTGGTGACCATCCACCTGAAAACCGGCATCGGTCGGCTGTCCGCCTACTGCGGGGCCGTCAGCGCCGGATGCGGCGCCGCCGCAGGGCTGGCGTATCTGCAGGGCGGGGATTACGACACCGTGGCCCACACGGTGGTCAATACCGTAGCCATGGATTCCGGCATCATCTGCGACGGGGCCAAGGCCAGCTGCGCCGCCAAGATCGCCGCTGCCGTGGATGCCGGGCTGCTGGGGCTGGCCATGTATCGCAGCGGCAACCAGTTCTTTGGCGGAGACGGCATCGTGAAAAAGGGCGTGGAGAACACCATCGCCAACGTGGGCCGGCTGGCCCGACTGGGCATGGCGCAGACGGACAAGCAGATCATTCAGCTGATGATGGAGAGCTGACCACAGCGGTGGGACAGCCTTATGAGTATAGAGCAGGCACGCAGGGTGGTTCCTGCGTGCCTGCTGTTTGTCTCCGGCGGGATACTTTTTGTCGGCAGTTTTTCTGTTTTGCCTCCGGCGGCGTGCAAACGCCGGAAATCTCCCCCTCACGGGCGAAACATCCTCTTCCCCACCTGCGTGGTAGGTAAAATTTGAAAAAGGGGTTGACAAGCGCAGTTAGAAATGTTAAACTACCATCAAGTTAGAGATATCTAACCATCCGGATCATTAGAGTATCAGCACATCGCAGAACCACGAATCAGGCGATCGAAATCAACCAGCCATCTCCCCGCCGCATATTTGTCGGCCGGGAGGCCATGATAAGAAAGGAACACCTATGAGCATTGTCATTCTGGGCGGCAACGAGTGTATGGAGCGCCGCTATATGGATCTGTGTCAGTCCTACCGCTGTCGGGCCAAGGTCTTTATCAAGCCTGTGGGCGGCCTGAAAAACAAGCTGGGCGACCCGGATCTGACCATTTTCTTCACCAGCACCATGTCTCACAAAATGGTCCAGAGCGCCCTGCGGGAGCTGAAGAGCTGCGACACGGTCATCGAGCGCTGTCACACCAGCTCCCTGTCCGCTCTACGGAACATTCTGGAAAAGCACGCCGGATAAGGAGGGCTTACATCATGTCTGAGGAGCTTGTGGTACGTCAGTGCGCCCCTACTCTGGCCGGGATCAAGACCGGCAGCCTGTTCTCCTGTCCCTGCGACTCCCCGGAGGAGCTGCGGCAGGAGGTGCGGCGCATCAACCGTCTGCTGGCGGGCAAGGGCCTGTGTCTGCTGCCCCTTCGCTTTGACGGCAGCCGTGCGCTGCTGTACCTCTACCGGCCCAGCCGCCTGCGGCAGGATCTGGAGGATGCCGAGGCCGTGCGCCTGCTGGAGGAGTCCGGGTACCCATGTCACAGCGCCGGGCAGTGCGTGGCCTGTCTCATCCGCCGTCTGCGGGAAAATGACGAATTCCCCCACGAGATCGGGCTGTTCCTCAGCTATCCCCCGGAGGATGTACGGGGCTTCATCGAGAACAAGGCCTGCCGCTTCAAGTGTGCCGGACTGTGGAAGGTCTATGGCGACGAGGAGCGGGCCAAGGAGCTGTTCCGTCAGTATAAGCGCTGCACCGACCGGTGCTGCGCCCTGTGGCGGGCGGGCTCCGGACTGGCGCAGCTGGCCGTGTGACATATTTTTCAACAAAGAAAGGAACGAAACCATCATGAAAAAGACTGCGGTAGTGTATTGGAGCAGCACTGGTAACACGGAGGCCATGGCTCAGGCGGTGCTGGAGGGCATGAAGGAGGCCGGTGCCGAGGCGGTGCTGCTGACTCCCGACGCCGTGGATGTCGGCGCTCTGGCCGGTATGGATGCCATCGCCTTCGGCTGCCCCGCTATGGGCTCCGAGGTGCTGGAGGAGTGCGAGTTCGAGCCCATGTTCTCCGGCTGCAAGAACCGTCTGGGCGGCAAGAGTGTGGGCCTGTTCGGCTCCTACGGCTGGGGCGACGGTCAGTGGATGCGTGACTGGGAGAAGGACTGCGACGACGCAGGCATCAATCTGGTGTGCGAGAGTGTCATCTGCTGTGAAACGCCGGATGACACCGTACTGGAGGCCTGCCGGGCCATGGGCAAGGTTCTGGCGGAGTGATTTTCTCCATGTCTCATCGGCTGAAAAACCGTCTGAGCACTCTGGCGCTGGCTTTGGGCCTGTGCCTGCTGGCGGCGGCGGTGAAGCTGCTGTGACCCCTACTTCTCCTCAAACGTAAGTGATCCCTCTCCTCAACATAAGTGACCTTTTTCCTCAGCGTTTTCTCCGGGGCCATGCCGCAAGGCATGGCCCTCAGCATGTCGAAAAGGCTTTTTCGACATGCTGAAGCATTTTTCAGAGCTTCAAAAAGCTCTGAAAAATGGGGATCATCCTCGCGCAGGACACCCTTCCGGGTTTCCCGCACACACCCTTCCGCCCCGTTGACGAAAGTGTCCCCCTTGGGGGGCGGGCATGGCCCTCTCTCTTTGCAAAACAGCTTGGTTTTTTCGGGCGTTCATGGTATAATGCCATACATCATACCATGAAACATCCCCCAAAAGGAGTGACTCCCATGCCCGATACCATTGCCGCCATCGCCACACCGCAGCTGCCCTCCGCCATCGGCATCCTGCGGCTGTCCGGCCCGGACACCCGGCGTATCCTGGACGTCGTATTCTCCCCCGCCCACGGCGGCCCCGTCAGCGGACAGGCCCCCCGGCGGATGGTGCTGGGAGATCTCCACGACCGGCAGGGACGCATCATAGACAGCGCTCTGGCGGTGCTGTTCCCCGGCCCCCACAGCTACACCGGCGAGGACTGCGCCGAGATCCACTGCCACGGCTCTCCGGTGGTGCTGAATGAGGGACTGGACGCTCTGTTCTCCCAAGGCGCCCGGCAGGCCAAGGGCGGTGAGTTCACCCAGCGGGCCTTCCTCAACGGACGGATGGACCTCATTCAGGCGGAGGCCGTGGCGGACCTCATCGATGCCGAATCCCCCGCCGCCGCCCGCAACGCTGTGGGGCAGCTGGAGGGCCGTCTCAGCCGGGGCGTGGGGGAGATCTATGACGGGCTTATGGAGGTAGTATCCCGGTTCTATGCCGTGGTGGACTACCCCGACGAGGACATCGATCCCCTGACCCAAGGTCAGCTGACCCAGACCCTCGCCCGCAGCGAGACGGCACTGGAGGCGCTGCTGGCCACCTTCCGCCGGGGACAGCTGCTGCGGCAGGGCGTCCCGGCGGTAATTTTAGGCAAGCCCAACGCCGGGAAGTCCTCTCTGCTCAACGCCCTGCTGGGCTACGACCGGGCCATCGTCACCGACGTGGCCGGCACCACGCGGGACACCGTAGAGGAGAAGGTGCAGGTGGGCCATGTGCTGCTGCGTCTGTGCGACACCGCCGGCCTGCGGGACACCGGAGACGCCGTGGAGCGGCTGGGGGTGCAATGCCTGTTCCCCCGGGAGCAGTTCCAAATGTTTTGCCCGGTGACGGCAGAGAAGCAGGCGGCCTTGGCAGCGGATTATGCCCGGCTGCTAACGGAGATTGACGCGGTCGCGGCGGATTGCTTTTTGGTGGTGCTGGACGAGGGGGCAGACGCCTTTGCCGGTGATCTGCTGCCAAGGCAAGCGGTGCTGGACCTTTTGCAGCGCCATGGCAAGGAACGCGAAATCATCTTGACCGGCCACAGCCTGCCGGAGCAGCTGGCCGCCCGGGCCCACTACATCACCCGCATGGCCAAGGAGAAGCACCCCTACGACCAGGGCGTCACCGCCCGCCGGGAGATCGAGTTTTAGGGAAAACAGTGGGCGGGGGCATGGCGTTGCGCCATGCCCC